>FUFK010040408.1_pt1 | contig 100819 bp, 95 predicted proteins | sample 1021851 | NCBI WGS metagenome assembly FUFK01 (sample SAMEA51879418, study PRJEB19060) | metagenome
GAATATGATGGCCGTCTTGAAAAAGAATTACGTCCTATAATTTTTGGACTTAATGAACTAGCGTTACGACTGGTTGCGGCCGAGGCNTTAAAATCAAAGCCGAAAACGTCATACCAGGATCAGGCTCCGATCGAAGATACTGGAGAAGAGCTTGTGAGTGAAGAAATAGCCAATGACGATGACATAAATAAGGAAAGCTATATCGTTGACCAGCGGCCGGCTCCTGTTGCCCCCACCTTTGACCTTGAACAAACTGGAGAAGACCTTTTCCCTGATCGTGAGGAATTTGATTATTCCGAAGAAGATACCACACTAGATAAAGAAAAATTAGTTGAGCCAAATGCAACGACGAATCAGGAAATAATTAAAAGAAAGCCGCTCAATAAGTGGTTGCTAATTCTACCATTTCTGGTTTTCTTGGGTGGCACAATAAGTGTTACAGCATATATTTTTCCGATGCATTATAAGACCTTCTTTTACAAATATAGCGGCGCCGTGCTCGTAAACATGAACTCTATCTTAAAGACGGTTGAAGATGCTTATGATGAAGTTGACCATCTAGTTACAAAAACAATCCTAAAGTTCATAGGATTAAAAGATGACCCAAAAGTGTCTTCCGAAGCTATTGAGAGTGATAGGAGATTAAGCAAAGGAGTATTCTCTGCGGGTACTGAGGCTGCCCAAACAAAACAATCTAATGAGTATTTGAATAATAGAACTACTCAAAAACGAATTCCCAACTCAAAAGTAGCTAGCACTTACCCAGAATCAGAAAAAAAAAAGAAAGTGAATCTAATTTAATCTCCAAGCAACAAACCTTCAGCTCACACGGGGGTTATCCTGAGACAAGCAAACAACGGTTGTCTTCAGAAAAAAATCTAAAAGACGCAGACCTGCTGGAGAATGCAAATAAAGGAAATCCGAAAGCTCAATACCGTTTAGGACTAATGGCGCTAGCTTCTTCAAAAAAGAAAGATATTAACAGAGCATTAAATTGGTTTAATTTAGCAGCCATTAAAGCATTTCCGCCTGCACAATACAGCATGGGCGTTCTATATGATAAAGGGTTGGGCGTCACGGAAAACAAGTCGACGGCTTTGCTTTGGTATTATGCCGCGGCGCAAAATAACCATGCCAAAGCACAGTATAATCTCGGAGTATTTTTTCTTAATGGTATTGGTACGGCAGTAAACTTAGAAGAAGCCAATTCATGGTTTTCAAAAGCAGCGCAGCAAGGCATTAAAAAGGCTGCTAAAATTCTAGAAATACTAACTCGAGCTAAAGACAGCGGATTGAAATATGTTGATAAAGTAAAGTCTATTGAAGCGTTAGGGTTCTCGGAAAATGAAAATTAACTATTCGATAAACGAATATACTTTTCATTAGGAGCTAATCTTTACTACAATTAGAATCGTGGTATTTCTGGCTTGATTAAATTTGCTGAATACTCATGCACCTTTAAGGAAGTAAATAAGTCAGTTTATGCCACCACGTTGTCTCGTTAAGCCTCTCTAATGCTTCATTCATCTTTGCTGCCTTACTCTGCTTGAAAATAGCAAAGCAGGTTGCTCCGCTACCTGACATTCCAACGCCTATCACTCCTGGCAGTTCCCTTAGCAGCGTCAAAACCTTAGAGATTTGCGGGACTAACGAAACAGCTGCGTCGTAAAGGTCATTTTGCTGTTTTGATCTTAATAAGTCTTCTAGGGTTTCTTGGCTCCAGGACTTTTCAAATAGGTAACTATCTATTGGCTCTGAGTAATTTCCCCTGAATGCTCCAAAAACATTTTTAGTTTCTAGCCTGCAATTTGGGTTTACTAATAAAATGGGTAGCTCAGGAAGTGGTGGGAGGAGTGCAAGTTTTTCTCCAATTCCTTGCATTCTAGTTGTTTTCCTGTGAAGGCATACTGGTACGTCTGCACCTAACTCTAAAGCCATGTTAAATAGTTCTTTGCGAGTAAGGGGAGGGCTGTTTGGAATTTGTGATAATAGCCTAAGCGTTGTCGCTGCATCGGAAGAGCCCCCACCGAGCCCAGCTCCGATCGGAATTTCTTTTTCTAATCGTATTCTTACAGGTTGTTCCCAATTGGTCGTTTCTCGAAATTTTTCTAATGTTTTNTTAATAATATTGTTTTCGNCAATTTCTCTCCCAAACGTGCCTTCCGTAATGATTTCATCTTGGGCTTCATTTAAAGAAATTTCCAAGCGATCACCAAATTCGCAAAAGCCTACCAAACTGTCTAGAAGATGGTAACCGTCGTTGCGACGGCCAGTCACCTTCAAAAGCAAATTTATTTTCGCGAAAGCCAATGATGAAAACACAACGTACTACCAGTTATTGATGTTTCAATATAAAAAGTATCTAGTTTAAACCAAAAGATAACTTTTGCTGTATTTTTTCCTTTAGTTCGGAATCTGGGTCCATTGTAATCGCTCGCTTCCACTGATAAATAGCTTCTAGTTTGCGTTGAACTTGCCAATATGCATCTCCCAGATGATCGTTGATTGTCGCATCATTTGGGCGAAGTCGCACCGCGCGTTCTAAAATAGGAACGGCTTCATCGAACCTTGAAGTTTGATACAAAACCCAGCCAAGGCTATCTGTTATATAGCCATCTTTTGGCCGTAAACTTACAGCTTTTCGGATAAGTTGTTCTGCTTTTTTCAAATTTATACCTTGCTCTGTCCAGGCATATCCAAGGTAGTTCATTATAAAGGGCTGATTGGGGGCAAGTTCTAGAGCCTTGATGAAATCAGCTTCAGCCATATCCCACCGCCCAGATTGCTCTAGCGCTACACCTCTGCTGTAGTATAAAAGCCAGTCCGTCTTGCTATCTTTTTTTGTAAGATTTATAGCTTTATTGTAAGCAAAAATCGCTTCATCCCAATCTTTTTGAGATCGGTATATGTCCCCAAGCCTTATAAAATTTTCGGCATTTTTTGGTTGCCGCTGCTTAAGCCTCTCGAGAACCTGAATTGCAGCANGTGGTTTGTCATTTTGCCTTAGGGTTTGTGATAACCGTAACTGTGCCATCCTAAAAAATATGGATTCTTCTGGGATTTGTTCAAATTCTTTTATGGCCTCTGGATACTTCCTTCGCTCCTCAAGAATTTCACCTAAAAGTATTTGGGCGGAATGAAACTCCGGGCGCATATAACTGGCGAGACGCACAAAAATAAGCGAAGCATTATTGTCATATTCGTCTCTTAATGCGCTCGCTATATCGAAAAGCGCTTCTGATATTCCATCTTGTGGAGACCTAACGGTTACCTCGGAAAGACTAGAGCCTTTAGTGGTGCGTCGTCTCCCTTTCAAAATTTCTAAATTAAAATCTTTGGATTTAATTTTATCGATTAGGTTGATAGCTGTGTCTGTTCTACCTGTTTTCTGGTAGTAGTTTGCTGCANTTAGGGCAAGTCTACTTGGGGTTTCCTCGNCGCTCCCAATAGCNTCATCTAATAGNTTGTCTATAACAGATANCTTNTCTTNATCTTGAAGGGCGAGTGCNGTGTGGAGGAGACTAAGTAGCTCAAAGCCTCTTTTTTTCTTTAAGCTTAATAGATTTTGCCGAGCTTTTGGAAAGTCTTTTTTCCCAAGATAAGACCAGCCAAGCAACAGAGGTTTTAAAATCTCATTTACTTGTGAAGACTCCATTTTGGTAAAATTACCGAGCGCTTTGTCCCAGCTTCCCTCTTTAGCGTCTCGTAAACCAATTACAAGATGCATAAATATAGAAGTTTTCTTCTGTTTCAAAGCACGCTCGGCAAGCTTGATGGCGTGATCTAAATTTCCAGCCTCTAGTTCCGCGATAAAGCTTCGCCGTANTAACAAGTTCTCGTTCGGATTTTTTTTTAATGCGTCTCTGAAGCTCAACGTAGCATCATTTAGATCGTGGTTGTTATATGCAACTCTCCCCGTNAGATAATTGCCGGCATTTGAAGCTGATGGAACATTCGCGTGGATATCTAAGCTATTTTCTGTCGCGCACGAGTTTAGGAGAAGAGGCGCGCAAAAGAGAATGAAGTAAAGATAACTGCGTCGTAGCGATGATAGATATGTTTTAACTGTCTCGGGAACCATTGATTGACCATCGCAAATTTCTTTACATGTTTGGGTAATTTGGTCCCCCTCCACCCTCTGGTACAACCCAATTGATATTTTGGGAAGTATCTTTTATATCGCAGGTTTTGCAGTGAACACAATTCTGCGCGTTTATGTGTAATTGAGGGTTCTCTCCTTCTTCATCTGCAATAATTTCATAAACTCCTGCTGGACAAAAGCGTTGTTCGGGTGCGTCGTACAGGCGGAGGTTGAAATTGACTGGCACCGAGGAATTGTTGAGCTTAAGGTGCACGGGTTGATTTTCTTCATGATTTGTATTTGAGAGAAAAACAGACGAAGGTTTATCAAAACTTACGACCCCATCGGGTTTTGGGTAATCGATTTTCTGGCAGTGCGCTGCTAGCTGTAAAGCTTCGTGATCGTGGTGATTTCGGAGCGTCCAGGGGGCTTTGCCTCTAAATAAAATCGTATCTATTCCTGCATTGATTAGACCAAGCATAAGACCTGCCCTAAACCCTGGCCGAATATTTCTGACTTTATGTAGCTCATCCCACAGCCATGTTTTCTCCAACCTAGTCTTATAGTCGTCAATTTCAGCACCGGGCTTAAGTCCATGGGTTCTAAAAGTGTTTTCGACTGCTTCAGCAGCAGTCATCCCCGACTTCATCGCTGTATGGGTCCCCTTAATTTTTGGAACATTAAGAAAACCAGCTCCGCATCCCACGATTAAGCCTCCGGGGAAAGTCAGTTTTGGAATGCTCTGGAAGCCACCCTCATTCAACGCTCGGGCCCCATAAGCAACCCTTCTCCCTCCTTCGAATAGAGGTCTGATTTTCGGATGCGTTTTGAATCGCTGAAATTCGTCAAAGGGGCTCAGGTGAGGATTTTTATAATCTAAACCTATGACGTAACCAACGGAGACTTGATTACCTTCTAAGTGATAAATGAAAGATCCTCCGTATGTTGAGCCATCAATTGGCCACCCAACGCTATGGAGAGCAAGCCCTTCCTGATGTTTTTCTGGTTCAACTTCCCATAGCTCTTTTATGCCAATAGCATATGTTTGCGGGTCTGCATCACTTCTTAAATTGAATTTGTCGAAAAGGATTTTTGTAAGCGACCCTCTGCTTCCCTCGGAGAATATAGTTTGCTTGGCGTGAAGTTCTATACCAGGCGTAAAATTTTCAGTTTCTGTCCCATCTTTCCCACGACCCATATCACCAGTAGCTACGCCCTTAACAGACCCGTCCTCATTGAATAATATTTCCGATGCGGCAAACCCAGGGTATATTTCGACCCCTAGTGCTTCAGCTTGTTCAGCCAACCAGCGGCATAAGTTACCCAAACTAATAATAAAATTGCCATGATTATTCATTTGTGGCGGCGTCGGTAGTTTGAAACTATTGTTCTGAGTTAAAAATAAAAATTGATCACTTGTAACCGGGGTATTTAAGGGAGCGCCTCTTTCTTTCCAATCTGGGAAAAGCTCGTTTAATGCTCTTGGCTCTAAAACAGCACCTGAAAGTATATGTGCTCCTACTTCCGATCCTTTCTCTATAACGCAAACACTGATATCGGACTGGTTTTCTAAGCAAAGCTGACGCAATTTTATGGCTGTAGATAAGCCCGACGGTCCCGCGCCAACAATAACCACGTCATATTCCATAGATTCACGACTCATTAGTTTACCTCTTGTATTTTTACTATTTGATCTATGTAATATGATACAGGGCTGGCAAGACGGCAAGCGAGGCTTTTGCTTACAATGATTGAAAATCACAAAAAAGATGCCCATGAGCCCAAAAAATCGCGTTCTCAACTCGAAGAGTGGCAAGTTGACGCAGGCATAAACGAAATTCTTTTGGAAACCCCAGTAAATAGGTTAACAGCAGATATACAAGCTTCTGCAAAAAGGCCTGAAGTATCCAAGCCCCTAAAAAATAAAGAAGTTGAATCCCCAGATATAAGTTTGTCCGATAATTCAGTAAACTCGGTTAGCAAAATAACTAATTTGGAAGAGCTTCGGCTGGCTGTATCGGAATATGAGGGCTGCTCATTAAAAAACACTGCTACTAACCTAGTCTTTTCCGACGGGAACGAAAATGCGAGACTGATGTTAGTGGGTGAGGCGCCCGGGGCTGATGAAGACCGTCAAGGAAAACCTTTTGTTGGTGTCAGCGGACAATTATTAGATAAAATGTTGTCGTCAATAGGACTTGATCGGTCGTCTGTATATATCTCCAATATAATCCCATGGCGCCCGCCTGGAAATCGGCAACCAACACCAAAAGAAATTGATTTGTGTTTACCGTTTATTAGGCGCCACATCCAGCTTATAAACCCGTCACTACTGGTTCTCGTGGGAGGCACTGCTGCGAAATCACTGTTAGATAAAAAAGAGGGAATAATGCGGTTGAGGGGACGTTGGTTTGAGTATGCCGCAGATGAGAGTGACACAATCATCCCGGCACTCCCTATCTTCCATCCAGCTTTTTTACTGCGATCTCCAGTTCAGAAATCCAACGCATGGAAGGATTTGATCCAGATAAAGAGAAAGTTAATGGAATTGGGTATCGAATAGGTGAAATATACATGCTATTAATAATTACATAGATACTCTTGTGGGCTCAGTTTGCTTTGAACGTTAAGTCTTCATTATTTAAAAAACGTGGTGACCGCGGAAAAGAGACAGTTATCTTTCATTTTTTCACAGCAATTTTTTTCCTCATAGGTTTTTTGATAGCGCCGAACAATGGGGCAGCCGCAAACAAAAACAATCTTGAAATCCAAACATTCGATAAGAAAGTTGTTCCACAGCCCACCAGGAATTGGACATTACCTTCCGTACTCAAAGAAAAAGATCTCAGTCTTTATGGACAGATTTTTAAACTTCAGGAAAAAGGAGATTGGGCGACCGCTAAAAACCTAATAAAAAAGCTAAATAATCCGCTTTTGATGGGACACGTTAATGCACAAAAGTATCTCCATCCAACAAAATACCGTTCTAAATACGTAGAATTATTGCAATGGATGCGCAAGTACGCGGACCATCCACAAGCCAAGAGGATTTACTCGCTAGCACTACGTCGTCGCCCCCCAAATTGGAAAAGTCCCCCGAAGCCTTCCGGCCAAAGATTGTGGGGGAGTGGAACCGTTTCGGAAGGTGCGGTTGAACCTTGGGTGGCTAGAATTAAAAAAAGATCTATGTCAAAGAGAAAAAGAGCAAAGGCGTATAAACGGAATATTAGGTCATTAATTCGGAAGGGTTGGCCAACGGGCGCTTATCGAAAATTACTGTCGACGTCTTTTCAGAAAACACTTGACCCCGTGGAAATAGCTGTTGCTAGAGCTGAGATCGCTCATGGATACTTTATTTTTGGTAAAGATAAAATTGCATTGCGATTGTCTCAAGAAACGTTTGAAGAATTTGGTCGTTTTATACCGTTAGCAACTTGGGTTGGAGGTTTGTCTGCTTGGCGGCTGGGAAAGATTTCTGATGCGGCTTTCTACTTCCAGCGACTAGGCGAGAACAAGAAGGCCAGTCCTGATTTGCAGGCTGCGGGATCTTTTTGGGCGTCGAGGGCGTATATGATTATGCAGCAGCCAAAAAATGCAAATGAATATTTGAAGTTGGCGGCTAAAACTCCCGATAGTTTTTATGGAATGTTGGCACGGAAAGCGCTGGGAATGTCCAACGGATTGAATATGACCATCGATTTTAAAGAGACTAATTTTGCATCAAACATTCTGAATTATTCAAAAGGTAAAAGGGCGGTAGCTCTCATTCAGTTGTCAAAATACAAAAGTGCTGAAGAAGAGTTGAGAAGGTTATACTATGAGATACCCGGTCATGAGCATTTTAGTCTAATGGTATTTGCCGAAAAAACAGGTTCACCTGGTCTGGCAATGCGAATAGCCGGCTTGTTAAAAGAAAGAGGACTGCCATCCTATCACACAAGTCTGTATCCTCTCCCAGCTTGGAAAATACCCACTGATGTTGTTTTTGATGCAGCATTAATCTATGCAATTNTTCGTCAAGAGAGCCAATTTAAATTAAGGGCAAAGAGTGGTAGAGGAGCTAGAGGGTTGATGCAGTTGATGCCAAGAACTGCTGCTGAGATGGGAAGAGATCGACGTTTTACTAGGGGCAAAGGGCGTGACGCGCTCTTCAATCCAAAGATAAATATAGAGTTGGGTGGCAAGTACCTTTCACACTTGATGTATAACGGAGACAAAGTGAGAAATTTATTTAAAACATTAGCAGCGTATAATGCCGGTCCTGGAAAGTTGGGGCGATGGGAGTCAAAGATCAACTACCAAAACGATCCACTAATGTTTATGGAGTCTATACCCTCTCCAGAGACACGGAATTTTATAGAGCAGGTTTTAATTGGCTTATGGATTTACCGATTTAGATTAGATCAATCGGCACCGTCTCTTACACAACTCGCGGAGGGTAGTTGGCCGCATTATAAGTCTGTATCCAATAAAAAGATGGAAGGGTTCTCTAATGCCAGAAATTGACCAATCACGCGCTTTTGTCCCTATCAATATTGCGATACTAACTGTTTCGGATACTAGAACAGTAGAAAGTGACAAATCTGGTGATCTTCTCAATGAAAGAATAGAAGGTTATGGCCACAGAGTGGTAGCTAGATCTATTGTAAAAGATGAAATAGAGCTGATACAAACGGAGGTAAAGCAATGGATAGAGAGCCCCAATATTGACGTGGTTATTTCTACCGGTGGAACTGGTTTAACGGGCAGAGATGTAACACCCGAAGCCTTCAAGGGGATTTTTGAAAAAGAGATAGAGGGTTTTGGCGAATTATTCAGGTGGCTAAGTTTCAAAAAAATTGGAACTTCCACTATTCAGTCACGAGCAATAGCCGGTGTTGCTGGGGGAACTTATATGTTTGCACTTCCTGGCTCGACGGGCGCTTGCAGGGACGCCTGGGATGAAATTCTCCAGTATCAATTGGATATAAGGTTTAGACCATGTAATTTTGTGGAGATTATGCCAAGATTAAGAGAGCATGAACTTTATGGAAGAGCGTCTTAAGACGGAATTTCTCACTTTATGTGAGCATATTTTAAAAACATATATTCAAACAGAGAAAGTTTAAAGATCAGAGCCTCTATCCACATCTTTTAAGGTTTGTATAAATTTAATGCTCATTTTTGGGCCGAATTCGCTAAGTGTGTCTGAAAGAGCATATTTAGACGACCAACGAACGTGTTTTAGGTTGGGAGGCACCATAAATCTGCCTAGTCCTATAAGCCAATATCCACCATCTTGTGCAGGCCCAAAAACGGCATCAACAGAATTTAACTGTTTAAATGCAAGTCTGATGTGCTTTCTAGAAACAGCTGGAATATCGCTCCCTATGAGTAACTTGGGGCCGTGACCGACTGACAAAAAAGCGCTCGTCATTTTTTTTCCAAGGTCACCGGGGCTTTGGCGGCATAACCTCCACCCTTCCTTCGTATATGGTCTAAAATATTTTAAGCCTATATGGGGCGTCACAAAAAGATGTTTTGCGTATGGTGAGGAAGGCTTAAAAGTATTTAATAAGTGGTGTAACTGCCGACGGTACCAAAAAGTTGCATTTATGGGGCCAATGTCGTCAGCTAGTCTGGTTTTTACTTTACCTACTCTTGGTTCCTTAACAAAGATAATTAAGTGTCCCAGATTCTTCATGGCGCGGGCTTTTCATAAATTTTATAGATTTTATCGGGAGGTATTTTAAGAAAATATAAACTCAAGCAGATAAAATTTCTCACTATGCGGCTTATATAACCCTCATCTAAATAACGTTTTGCAGATGTCCTAGCTTTAACATCAAACAAGACCATTCGGGACATGCCGATCCGACGTACTAAGTCTACATCTTCCATGATAGGCCAATTTCTATATCCGCCCAAACAGTTGTAGAAACGCTTGTTTATAATAAGTCCCTGATCACCATACGGAAGCCCCAACCAATTATTTCTAAAGCGGACAGCTTTTTCAACAAGCCGAGCTTTGATGTCATTTGTGTCAAGTGCAAACGTGAAAACCCCGCCACGCTCTGTATTTGAAGGGTGGCTTGTAAAAACCACAAATGAGGCATCCCAACCAGAGGTCAAGACTGTGTCTGCATGTAGAAATAGGAACCAATCTCCTGATGCTAGCTGAGCGCCTTTGTTTAGTTGGGTTCCTCTGCCCATGTCACTGGTAACAAACTTAGCATCAGCCTCTAAAGCTAATTGCTCTGTTTCGTCCGTCGATCCCGCGTCTACTACTATAATCTCAATTTCGACCCCTCTTTGCCTTGCGGATGAAAGTGATTCAATTGTTTGGTTTAATGTTGAGCCAGCGTTAAGGGTTGGAATNATGACNGATAATTTTATTCCAATTTGTTTTTGATCTAGTTCTTTGGGATAATTNTNATCACCAGCGGGAGTTTTGCTGTTTGTCATGAACTTATTTTTTTAGGGTTATTGCTCATTACNACGCAATGTTATCAATTNTACATAGTNAAGTGGTAGATTTTTATATAGAGGGTAGATATTTATTTGCCAGATTTCAGCCTTGAAGAAAGTCTTGGTTTATCAACCAGTGCAGTAATCGTAGGCGTAGACGAAGTGGGGAGAGGTCCATTAGCGGGACCAGTAACTGCTGCAGCTGTTTTTTTTGATAGACAAAAAATCACATCGGACTTGTTAACCAAGATAGATGACTCAAAAAAAATTGCCCAAAAGAAGCGTGCAACAATAAGTAAGCAAATAGAGAGCATCGCAATTATTGGTATAGGATGGGCAAGTAGCGGCGAAATAGATCAGCTGAACATCCTCGAGGCCACTATGCTCGCAATGCAACGTGCGATTTNTTCCCTACAAAAACAAATTATTTTGGATCCAGACTATATTTTGATTGATGGTAATAAAGTCCCACGTCTAGATTTTCCATCGAAGGCGATTGTGCGCGGCGATGAAAAATCCCTCTCNATAGCTGCAGCCTCNATAGTCGCAAAAAGNAAACGAGATGCNTTNATGACCTCNCTTTCAAAACTGTATCCTNGNTACNGNTGGGAGAAGAATGCGGGTTATGGAACACGTGAGCATCTGGCCGCTATCGAGCGTGAGGGGATAACGGTTCACCATAGAAGATCCTTCAAGCCAATCGCCAACTATTTGTGACCTCAACCTGTTGTTACGATAAAAAAATTATCCACTACATATTGTGGATAAATGCTGTAACCTATTGAGTCCAAACAAAAAATTTACACAAAACTTGACCCAACATTTGCTATAAGTAATTATGCCGACTCTCTCAATATGAAGATGATAGAGATGGTTAACTATTTAGAATCTATAGAAGATAAGATCGTATTAGGTGACTGTATAGAGGTGTTAAATCAGATACCCGAGGAATCTGTCGATCTAATTTTTGCAGACCCGCCCTATAATTTACAGTTGGCTGGAGAGCTTTTGAGACCCAACAATTCAAAAGTTATGGGCGTGGATAATGATTGGGACCAATTTAATAGCTTTAAGGATTATGATNAGTTTTCTAGAAAATGGCTCAAGGCTTGTCAGCGGGTTTTAAAACAAACAGGCTCCTTATGGGTTATTGGGTCTTATCATAATATTTTTCGCATAGGCTCTGTTCTGCAAGATTTAGGGTTTTGGATACTTAATGACATCATCTGGCGTAAAACAAACCCCATGCCGAATTTTAGAGGGCGCCGATTTACAAACGCACATGAAACACTCATATGGTGTGGAAAGAATTCTTCAGCAAAGGGGTACACTTTTAACTATGATTCTATGAAGTCCCTTAATGAAGGGTTGCAAATGAGAAGTGATTGGTTGCTGCCGCTCTGCACAGGAGCTGAGCGATTAAAAAGGAACGGCCATAAAGCCCACCCAACACAGAAGCCCGAGAGTTTAATCTCGAGAGTAATTCTATCCACTTCGAAGCCCGGAGACCTCATAGTTGATCCATTTTCCGGTTCGGGAACTACGGCGGCAGTCGCGAAGCGGTTTTCACGCCAATTTATTGGAATTGAACAGTCTAAAGAGTATGTGGAAATATCCCGCCAACGCTTGCAGGCTGTACAGGTTCTTAATGATCCAGATGTTCTTGAAATTGAAACAAAAAGGAATGCCCCGAGAGTGCCATTTGGAAGTCTTCTCGATCGCGGCCTGGTAAATCCCGGTGAGCTGATGTTTGATGCTCGTCGGCGCTGGCATGCTAAAATAAGAGCAGATGGTTTGCTGATCTCTGAGAGTGCAAAGGGCTCTATTCATGCTGTNGGAGCGGCCGTTCAAGGTGCTCAGGCTTGCAATGGATGGACCTTTTGGCACGTAGATAGAGATGGAAGTGCTATCTCAATTGATATATATAGACAGATGATAAGAGACGAGCTTTCGAAATAGCAAAATTGTTAAAAGCTAGTTTTGACAGATGGTNTCACAAACACCAGCACGATTAGCCCGATTAGCCAAAATGCAACGGCAACAAACATTCCGGCCCTCTGTGTTTCAAATAAAATCGTCANCCAACCAAAAAGCATTGGACCAATNAAACTTGTTGCCTTCCCCGACATTGCAAATAACCCATACATTTCTCCATGAAGTTGTTTTGGTGATAAGCGGGCAAGAAATGCGCGGCTTGCCGACTGTGCAGGGCCAATAAAGAAACTTAATCCGAGACCTAAAGCCCAAAAATAACCTAGGGCTTCAACAAAAAGCAAGGCACTACCAAAAGCCACAAGCCCAATCAGAGAAATAAAGATAGTTGTTTTTGAAGTAAGCCAATCCTCAACCCAAGCGAAAACAAATGCTCCAAGCCCAGCAAAAATATTCATAGCTATCCCAAACTTTAGGATTTCTGAGAACGTCATCCCAAATGTACCGGCGGCGTATATACCACCAAACTGAAAGACTACCAATAAGCCATCTGCATAAAACATTCTCGCTAGAAGAAATAACATAATTGGGCGGTAGTGCTTTATATTTTTGATAGTGGTAAATAAACGAATTAATCCCTTTAGGATATGATTGCCTGAAAAACGGGCGGCCCTTTTCTCCTCTTTGAAGAAAATAAAAAAGGGAAGGCTAAATATGAACCACCATAATCCTACAACAATAGTGGTGGCCCGAATATGCTCTGATCGGTCGATATCGAGCCTTAAAAATGAAAAATTTCTCTCAACAAGGCCAAAAAGACAAATAAGAAGGCATATTATCGCGCCGATGTAACCCGCTGCCCAGCCGAGTCCGCTNACTTTCCCGATTGAACTGGAGTTGGCAACTTGAATGAGGGTAGCGTTGTAAAAGATTGTACAGAATTCGAAAGCAATAAGGCTGATTACGATAGCTATAAGTGCTAGAGGGATAGATGCTTTGTCTGGCAATACAAACCATAGGCTTAAAGTTGCGAGTATAGCTAAAATACTAAAAACTAATATCCATATCTTTTTTTTTCCAGTTTCATCCGAAATTGCACCCAATATAGGAGCGACGNAAGCCATAAAAAGCCCTGAAAAAGCTATAGTCTGGCTCCANAAAAATGTGCCTGAGATTTCGTCTTCTGCCACTAACTTCGTAAAATATGCTGAAAACACGAAAGTCAATATAACAGTGGGATAAGGAGAGTTGGCCCAATCAAATAAGCACCAAATAAAAGCTTTTCGATTTTTTGTAAGGGGTCCCGTTTTCATCTTATCTGCATTATTAGGTGGTTTTCCTTCGAACAGATTAATTGTTGTATTGGGAACAACTTAACCAGGCTAACTAAATTTTAAGCTTCGATTCCCAACTTTGCAATATAAGGCGTATTACACTAACGAACGCTATTGGCTGATCCAAAAGCAGGTGATGTTGGGCTTCTGGAATTGATACTACAGGCGAACCTTTTGGCATAAGACTGCGCATGAATTCGACAGTTGTCTCATCTAAAAGGGAACTTTTTTCACCGTATATTAGCCCCACATTACATTTAGCCTCCTTCAAATACTGATGGTAGGGTTCTTTGAAACGCCTAGCGTGCATTGCGCTTTCATCGAATTTCCATGTCCAACCATCAGGGGTCTCGAGCACTGAGTGGCGTGCTATATGCTTAACTAGAAAGTCATTTGAACAATCTTGTTCTGGCAACAAACGGAACCTTGCTATAGCAGAAGCAAAATCGGGATAATATCTCTTTCCTCGGTGTGGCGGACGTTTTCGTCTGGCGTTGGCATCCGGAGGGCGAATTGGAGAGTCAGCGATCAAAGCGCCGGCGATTTTATCTCCGTATTCCTTTGCAAATTTTGCTGTCATCAAGCCGCCAAAGCTGTGTCCAATAACGTACGTGGACCTTCCCAAGTTAGCATCTTCTATGACGCTGTAAATTTCCTCAGCTCTTAACCCAGCATTATATTCTTGACGTNTACCACTATCCCCCATACCAGACAAATCTAAGGCTGCAACTTTANAGTTCGCAAGGAAAAAGGGAGCCAAAAAACTCCACCAATGGGAATGTGCTGCCCCGCCATGAACAAATAAAATGCTTCCAGACTTTTTTGTGTCGCTAGCATCATCCCACAAAAGGTAATGAATTTGGCAATCTTTTACTGATACGAAATGCGATGATGGCGCATTAGACATTGCCCAGTTAAACCAGGCGGGTATATCGTTATTACTACTTTCTGGGAGGGTTTGTTTTTTGCCGTGTTGTATAATATCGATTTTTGAATTGCTGTTCATTTAAGGTTCAATGCTAGATAACTTATTTAAAATTGGCGTAGCGACTTATGAAAAAAGATAATAAGCTTGGAATACATGTGTTTTAAAAAAGCTGCAACGGATTTCAGTCGCCTCAGGAGCGGGGAGTAAAAATGGTAAATATTAAGCTAGGTATACTTGAAATGGTTGAAAAAGCTAGAGCGGTTATCGAAGAAGTGGATGTAGAAGATGCTATAGCTGAGGCCAGAGATCCAGATTGCCTGATAATTGATGTCAGAGATATAAGAGANAGGAANCGNGACGGCTATATACCANANAGCTTCCATTGNCCTAGGGGCATGATNGAATTTTGGTTAGACCCGGAAAGTCCCTATTTCAAAAAAGTATTTGATGAAAAGANANGATTTCTATTTCATTGNAAGGCAGACTGGCGTTCTGCTTTAACGGTTCAGACTGTGACAACTATGGGCCTTGAGAATGCCGCNCATATNAAAGGNGGACTTACTGCCTGGTGCCAGGCTGGTGGCCCATTTANNAAGGATGAANGGTGAAGCTAGGAATGAAAAAATGCGATAAATCAACTAGCTCCCAACAAGAACAATTTGAAAGTTGGATGGGCTCTATAGAAGCGATATCTAATTTAATAATAGAGGCGCGTGAGGAAATTGATAACGATCGTTGTTTACCNAAAAAAGTTTTGAATGCTCTGCATAACGCAAAAATCTTTCGAATGTCNCTGCCAAAAAANCTAGGGGGTGGAGAATTNACGCCAGAATTATTATCGCGNGCTGCAGAGCGTTTNGCTAAAGCAGATGCNAGTGTNGGCTGGTGTTTTGGTCANGGGACAGGNTGCGCNATGTCGGCTGCNTTCCTGGAGGATGAAATAGCAAAAAATATATTTGGACCCGGGGATTCAGTTTTAGCCTGGGGGGCAGGCCAGGCAGGAAAAGCAGTTGTTTGTGACGGCGGGTATAAAGTTTCAGGNACATGGCGTTTTGCGAGTGGTGCAGGACATGCTACTTGGCTAGGTGGTCACAGCATGGTCTTCGAGCAGGACGGTAGTCCTAGGATTAATAAAGAAGGTAAGCACGTTGACCGTACAGCTTTATTTATAAAAACGGCAGCCATAATGAAGGATGATTGGCATGTGGTTGGGCTAAAAGGGACACGAAGCGAGAGTTATTCTGTAGAAGACATGTTCATCCCGGAGAGTCACACATTAGATAGGGAGGCGCCAGAGGAATGCCGAGTAGAATCTCCATTGTATATTTTTCCAACCACATTAGTTTACGCATCTTGCTTCTCTGGGGTAGCGCTGGGCATTGCTAGAGGATCGCTGGATGACTTAATTCGACTCGCACAAACGAAGGTACAAAGGGCTGCCCGATCGTCATTGCGAGAAAGTCCTGTTTTTCAAAGCCAGCTTGCAGAATTAGAGGCAAAATGGGGGGCTGCGAAGGCTTACCAACAAGCTACACTCATAGAAATTACAGATAGGGTGGTGGATACTAGGCTTCTTTCCATGAGTGATCGGGCTAAAATCCGTTTGGCTACAACTTATGCAATCAACGAAGCGACGGATGTCGTACAAAAAGTCTATCGATTAGCTGGCTCGACGGCCATTTTTGAAAATCAACCCTTTGAACGTAGGTTTCGAGATATGCATGCTGTTTCTCAGCAGATGCAGGCTCGCTATACTCATTTTGAGACAGTAGGTCGACACCTTATGGATTTAGATAATACAGCTGCACATATGTAAGNAGACAAACCTAGGAAAGACGGCCGTTATGGCTACTTAAATCAATTACGAGCAACAAAAATACCACAACATTGATTGGAAAATGAAATGTCATTAGTTCATGTACTCGCAGTAATTACAGCAAAGCCCGGAAAGAGGGCGGAGGTGCTGGAGAATTTTAACAATAATGTCCCTGCTGTTCATGCAGAAGAAGGCTGCATAGAGTATGGAGCTGTTATAGATTCGCCAGAGGCATCGAGTTTTTCAGCGCCATTTGGCCCTGATACCTTCGTAGTTGTAGAGAAATGGGAAAGCCTAGATCATCTAAAGGCCCACGCTGCAGCACCTCATATGAAGGCTTACGCAGAAAAAAATAAAAATTTGTTAGCGGATAGAAAAGTGCATGTGATGACATCAGCATAGAGTAAGTGAAGTATGCGGTTAAAAGGGGGTCGTCCCTTTAACCACTGTGCGATGAAGTATTCTACGATGCCTGTCCATCTTAAAGTTTTTATCGCCCCTGTGCAGCAAACAGCGATTATCCCAGAGCACTAAATCGCCACTTTGCCATTTGTGTCTATAAATATTTTTTGATGTGGTAGCTGCTTCAAGCAATTCATTTAACAAATTTTTACCTTCAACCTCTGAAATTCCTTCGACGTGACTAGTATGCATTCCTATATAAAGTGATTTTCGTCCCGTCTCGGGATGGGTGCGGACAATCGGGTGGCTTACGGGCGGGCGCTCGCGTATCTGTTTTGCAGTTGCTGGAATATTCCCGGTATTTTTCCTGCTAGCTTCCCAACTATGTACCGCCCGTAAATTAGCTATCTTTCTTTGTTCTTCGGGTGGAAGGGCGTCATAAGCCATATGCATATTGCAAAAAAGTGTATCACCACCTTCTGGTGGAATATCGACTGCGTGCAGCAGCGTCATCAAAGACGGTACTGCATGGTATGACTTATCCGTATGCCAGTAGTAGTTCCCGTCGGTATGTGGGGCTGCTGTTGGTTTTCCGGTCAAATTATCGATATTTGTCACTGTGTGGACATTGGGTAGGCGTTGCCCGTTGGGAAGTCTTCCTACATGCCCTTCAATCTCACCGAAGTTTCTTGTGAAACTTTCTTGTTCTATTTTTGAAAGGTTTTGTTGGCGAAAAATAAGAACATGGTGTTGTGTAAATGCCTTTATTATTTTCTCTAATGCAAATTTCGAAAAAGGTTTGCTTAAATTAACATTTAGGATCTCGGCGCCCGCAACATCACTGACTTTATTGACATCAATTTGGCTCACAATGTTCTCATTTGCTTTAGATGCTTGGAAAGCTCTCCCAGATTGTCGCATATCTTTTTCTCCACAACTTCAATAGTAAAACGCTTTGTTTCAGAAGAGTATCGCAAATTTGATTAAACGTGTTGACTGNAATGATAAGAATTTATCTTGAGCAGGTTCGTCGTCATAGTCCATGTGTTAGATTATGCCTTTGGAGGAAATATTATGAAAATGATCTTTTTGGGAAAATATACTGCCAATGCACTCGGCGGTTTGATTGCAGGTTCAGATCGTAAANCGGCAGTTGAGACCCTGCTTGGTCAAATAGGCGGGACATTAGAGGAAATGATGTTTACTCGCGGGGAATATGACATCGTAGTTGTAGCAAGCGCGCCTGATGGAACAAACATACCGGGGGTCACCGCTGCGCTAAGGGCAAGCGGAGCGTTTGAGAAAGCCATAGCTTTGGAAGAGCTTGATATGGCAGATGTCATCGCTACAGCTCAAAAAATTTCAGCAGCATATAAACCTGCGGGCTGAAACGTAGGCTCAACTAGTTGTCGCAGACGGCATCTGGTAGCCAGGGGTTGATTCTGATAAGGCAATTTCTTCACTAGTCATCTCTTCTTCAATTTTTTCAAAAAGTGGAGATGACAAATACCGCTCGCCTGTATCTGGCAGCATGCAGAGGATAGTTGACCCCGGTTTAGCAGTTTTTGCGATATCAATCGCTACAGCAAACGAAGATCCACCGGACACGCCGGTGAGAATCCCCTCAGACACAGCTAGTTTTTTTGCCCACTCTATACCATCGGCACCCGAAACGGGCGCTAATTGGTCATAGTACTTTTTGTCAATAGCTTCTTGCAGAACGAGAGGGATAAAGTCAGGCGTCCATCCTTGTATTAGATGCGGCTCCCAAGCGGGGTGACTATGAGCAGGCGAACCGTTTTTAGTTCTGCCTTGTTGTTCACTGCTGCCAACAATCTGGGCATTTTCTGGTTCGGATAATATTATTTTCAATCTTGGTAATTTTTCTCTAAGAACGCGTGCTACCCCAGTAACCGTACCTCCAGTTCCGTAGCCAGTGACAAAGTAATCGAGTTGTGTCGATTTGAAGTCAGATAAAATTTCTCGTGCTGTAGTCCGCTCATGGATGTCAGCATTATCTGAAGTTTCAAATTGACTGGCGAGGAACCAACCGTTTTTATCTGCCAATTCTTTTGCCTTGTTGTACATTCCAAAGCCTTTTTCTGCTCTAGGAGTAAGAACAACTTTGGCTCCAAGGAAACGCATCAACTTCCGCCGCTCGATCGAAAAGCTATCAGCCATAGTGATGATAAGGGGGTAGCCCTTAGCCGCACAAACCATAGCCAAGCCAATTCCTGTGTTGCCGCTTGTCGCCTCAACTACAGTTTGTCCTGGCTTTAGATCGCCTCGCTTTTCCGCCTCTTCAATGATACTTATTGCAAGCCTATCCTTTACTGAACCGGCCGGATTGAAAAATTCTGCCTTGACGTAAAGATTTACCCCATCAGGCGCAAGGTTATTTATCTTTACGCAAGGAGTGTTTCCGATTGTGTCTACCACAGACTCATATAATTGACCTCGGCCGGTTGTCGCTCTTGCATATTGTCTCGCCATCGTTTTCATTCCCAAAATATATCTCGATCAATTTGCAAAAATCTTAAGTTAATCGTCTGAGTATTTACAATAGGGCCGCAAAAATAAAAAATACCGTTCACAAACAACAAAGTAATGGAAAAATGTACCTCGACTATTCGAAGGTATCACATAAATTATTCGGTAAAGTCAAAGAGGGTGGAGCGGGCGATGAGATTCGAACTCACGACATTCTCGTTGGCAACGAGATGCTCTACCACTGAGCTACGCCCGCATGCTACAAATCATACATGGTGCGAGGGATAATACTCGTTGCTCTTAACATTGCAAGTATTGGTTGAAAATAGTTGTCAAAAACTTTTTTCTTCTAAATGTAGGAATAACTCAAAGGCTAAGGCTAGGTAAGGAGAAAAATAGTGGAAGGCGATGATAAAAAAAAAGGGCAAGGAAAAACGACATCGCAGGAAATTAATCCTAATATTGTTTTTGATCGTTTAGAGCAGCTAAATATAAAGACAACAACGCATGAACATCCACCGTTGTTCACTGTAGAAGATTCCAAAAAATTAAGAGGTGATTTACCAGGTTTACATTGTAAAAATTTATTTTTGCGGGCAAAGAAAGCGGAGATGTGGCTCGTTGTCTGCAGGGAAGATCTTAAAATCGATTTGAAAGAATTAGGGCAAAAATTAGGAGGTAGTCGACTGTCTTTTGGCAGCTCAGACAGGTTACTAAACTTCTTGGGTGTTATGCCGGGTTCAGTATCTCCTTTCGCGCTCATAAATGATAGCAATAAAGCCGTAAAGGTGGTGTTGGACAAAGACATGATGGAAGGCTCGCTGTTGAACTTTCATCCACTGACTAACGAAAAAACAACGTCTATTAAACCAAGTGATCTATTGAAATACATAAGTTCGTGCGGTCATGAATTTGAGGTTTTGGATCTAAATTAAAAAACCTCTTTGAGACTTGCTCAAGCGTAATTAAGCGCCATATAAAGATGAAGCATGTTTGCTAGGGAGGAAAATTAGTATGGATATCGATAATATGGCTGCAAATGGCCCTGTTGGTGGTTTGGGAAGTGAGCACATTAAGGACTCGTCAACGGCAACATTTATGGCTGACGTTGTAGAGGCATCTACTACTACTCCAGTAATTGTTGACTTTTGGGCTCCCTGGTGTGGCCCTTGCAAGCAATTGGGTCCCGTGTTGGAGAAGGTAGTAACTGAAGCGGGTGGAGCTGTAAAATTAGTAAAAGTAGATATCGATGAAAATCCTGAAATAGCGCAACAACTTAGGGTTCAATCTATACCAGCTGTTTTTGCTTTCAAAAATGGGCAGCCCGTAGACGGGTTTGCTGGGGCGGTGCCAGAAAGTCAAATCAGGGAATTTGTAAAGAAGTTGACTGGAGGAGCTGCCGGAGAATCTCCGGTAGCAGAGGCACTAGAGGCGGCCGAATCCTTGTTAAATGAGGAGAACTATGACGCGGCAAGTGGGCTCTTCAAACAAATTCTTCAGCATGATCCATCAAGCGCCAGGGGATTAGCTGGTTTATGCAAAACGCTAATTGCACTTAATAATCTAGATGAAGCGAAAGAAGTAGTTGATAATTTATCAGAAGAGCAGATGAAAGAGCCAGAAATAAAAAGTGCTCTTAGTCAACTGGATCTAGCATTGTCGAGTGGTGACACAGGCGATTTAACAGAACTAAAACTTTCAGTGGAAGCCGATCCCAAAAATTTAGAAGCAAGATTTGACTTGGCGATGGCTTTATATGCCTCAGGTGATAACGAAGGAGCGGTAGACCACCTCTTAGAGAGCATAGCGATTAACCGGGCTTGGAATGACGAGGCGGCCAGAAAACAATTGGTGAAATTGTTTGGTGCATTTGGTCAAACAGACCCTTTAACAATAGAAGCTCGTAAGCGGTTATCGTCTATCTTGTTTTCGTAATCGCTTGTATTAGACGCCGACCTTAGGAGAAAAAATGGTCTACTCGGGATTCACTATCGATTTCAATAATTTGCCGCAGACTCTACCTATTTTTCCTTTAGGGGGTGTATTACTGTTACCTAATGGGAGACTGCCATTAAATATCTTTGAGCCGCGATATTTGGCAATGACAGACGATGCTTTGGCGACTGATCGTTTAATCGGAATCATACAGCCGGCAACCTCCGAGGCCCAAGGAAATCAAAATTCAGTATTTAAAACTGGATGTGCTGGCCGAATAACGGCATTTTCTGAGACGGATGATAAGAGATACCTTATCACCTTATCTGGTTTGGTAAGGTTCGATGTAGGGGAAGAAATCTCAACCTCTCGTGGATATAGGAGAGTGGTGCCCGACTGGAGCCCATACAAAACAGACTATTTGGATGAAAAAAACTTTCAATTCAATAAAGAACGTCTTTTGACGGCGTTGAAAAGGTATTTTGAGAAAAAAGCAATCGATGCTGATTGGGAAACTATAAACAAAATGGACGATGCTCGATTAGTTACTACGTTAGCAATGATTTGTCCATTTGATCCTCCAGAACAGCAAGCCTTATTGATGGCAAAAGATATAGAGGAAAGAGCAGAAACTATCATTTCTTTATTAGAAATTTCTACCCATGAGACAAACGAGGTTGGCGATGCCCGACACTAACGATAAAAATTTTTCTAAGTCGTCAGACAAGCTTCCTAATAGAGAGCAAAATGAGGTCGACCCTAAGCTTCTTGATATATTAGTGTGCCCGCTATCTAAGACCCCGCTTATTTATGACAAGAAAGCAAACGAACTAATAAGTAAAAGTGCTGGCTTGGCATTTCCAATTAGAAATGGTGTCCCAATTCTTTTAATTGATGAAGCGCGCCATTTGGATGAGCTCAAGTGATATTTCTTTTCAGTTAAACGTGCAGATAGTTTAGTTACGATGAATGAGAACAGAGAATACGATCCGTGGCCGTTGGAAATAAATGTTTGTGAAAACGGTAAAGACTTAGAGCTAAGCTTTGACAATAATGAAAAATTTTCAATCTCTGCAGAATTATTGAGAGTTGAGAGCCCCTCTGCCGAAGTACAGGGTCACGGGCCGAATGAAAAAAAAATCCTTCCTGGAAAGCAGGCAGTCGTAATTTTAGCTATTGAACAAGTTGGGAACTACGCAGTAAAACTTCGCTTTGATGATGGACATGACACCGGAATTTACTCTTGGAAATATCTATATCATTTAGGCAGTCAGAAAGAGGCAGTTTGGAGCAAGTATCTTGAGCAGCTTTCATCGAAAGGATTAAGTAGAACTTAGCCGACCTGTATTTTAGTGTATTAAATCATTTAAGTTAACTGGTGCGGCGGGGAAGAGTGCCTTCGAGTAAACTTGGAAGTTGTCCAAGGTGTCCCATTGCTGCTCTCATGAACACGTGTTTTAAAGGGGTGGCCATATTTACACCAGACAAACCAACGCCCCTCAATAATTTTATTATACGGGAGTCATTTGAAAAAAGACGGTTCAGACCATCTGTTGCTGCAATTAATGACATGTTATCGACGAGCCGTGATGATTGGAACCTTCTTAAAATTTCATAACTTCCCACATCTAAACCAGTATGCTGGGCTTGCGCCAGTTTCTCAACAAGGTGGGCGATATCTCTTAAACCTAAATTTAAACCTTGACCCGCGATTGGGTGTATTCTATGCGCGGCGTCACCTACTAACACGAGACGATCTTCTATTATATTTTCTGCATAAGTTAACGACAGGGGGTAAGTTGCCCAAGACCCAATTAGGGATAGTTTTCCGAGGCAGTCATCTATTCTAATGCTGGCACCTCGAAGGAAATCCTCAGTATCTAGATTTGTTAACTCCTCTGCTATAGATGTTTTCTCGGTCCAAACCACAGAAGATCTTTGGTCGGTCATCGGTAGAAAAGCAATCGGTCCACCTGGAAGGAACCTTTCATGGGCAACGCCGTTATGGGGCAGAGTGTGATTTACCGTAAAAACAATGCTCGTTTGTTTGTAGTCTATTTTAGTCGTTTTTAAACCAGTTAAAGTTCGAATGGGGCTATTTGCGCCATCAGCAGCAACTAGGAGGCTGCCATTCAGCAAGTTGCCGTCGGATAATTCGAGTTGGATGGCTGCGTGTCTACTGGAAAAGCTATTTACAGANTGACCAAATATTAGGCTGACGTTTGGTGAGGCTTTATTAGAGTCGATAAGCGTCTTTTTAATGATTTCGTTTTCTATAATGTATCCCATTGGCTCATTATCTGCATCTACATGACTATAATGTACAAAGCCTTTGGTATTTTTTTCTGAAACTCGGATATCCAAAATCGGCTCTGCATTTGATTTTAGTAAATCCCATATACCTATTGTATCAAACATGACTTTGCCGCTAGCCGATATTGCAGAAGTCCTTTGATCACCACTACTTTTTCTTAGCTTTTCCAGTGGGTTTCTCTCAATTATTGCTATGTTGAGGTCTAATTTAGATAGAGCTAAAGCGGCCGTCAGTCCAATTAGGCCACCGCCTAAAACTATACAATCGAATTGCTTATGAACCATTTTTTTATTTTCCTGTTGGATCAAAAANGTCTTTCGCNCNTAATATAAAATTCTAAGGCTGGAGGTCAAAGATCTAAAGGGGGTGTCACATAAAAAAAATATTTCCAAAGGTTTGAACACTGCTTTAGGTGTCAGCTTGTTTAGAGTCAGATGATTGTGGCCTAATTTTATAAAATTACCTTAAGGTTGTCTGTTAACTAATTATAATATATAATTGTTTTGTGGTTTTATTATCTGTGCGGCACTTACATGTTGAACCCTAATTTAGCAACACTTAATCAATACACCTTCGCCCGTCTTGGCGAAATATTAGGAAGTATAACGCCAATATCAAACGAGGAGCCAATCTTATTTTCTTTAGGTGAGCCGCAGAAACCTACACCTGAAATTTTAAGTAAAACGATTGCAGCAAATGATCATCTATGGAACAGATATCCACCACCAAATGGCGATAAAGAATTTCGGGATGCCGCCATTGCTTGGCTTAACCGGAGATATAAACTCCCGTCCTGGCTTCCTGAGTGCAGACACCAACGTTATGCCGGTTCCTGGTACCCGGGAGCCACTTTACCAGATTGGGTTTATTTGCAGTCCTCCAGAAAAAAACGGAAAGCAAGCGGCTATCTTGATGCCAAATCCGTTTTATCACGTTTATCAGGGTGCGGCGATGGTGGGTGGCGCTGAAGCAGTTTATCTTCCTGCCGANCCTGNAAATAATTTTTTCCCGTGTCTTGAAGAATTGTCTGCGGATCTTTTGGAAAGGACCTCGATTTTCTTTCTCTGTAGTCCAGCCAATCCGCAAGGGACTGTAGCTGATAAATTATATTTAAAAAAGTTGATAGAACTGGCTCGGGAATATGATTTTATAGTTGCTTTTGATGAATGCTATTGTGAGATTTATCGAGAAGACCCACCATTGGGTGGATTGCAAGTGTGCGCTGAATTTGGATTAGGTGTATCGAATGTACTCTCCTTCAATTCGTTATCAAAAAGATCTAGCGCTCCTGGTTTAAGGTCTGGATTTATAGCTGGGGACCCAGAAATAATAAAGCGCTATGGACAGTTTGTTACTTTTGGCGGTGCACCCCTTCCACTACCTATTTTGCATACTTCGACAGCACTTTGGAGTGATGATGCTCACGTTGCCGAAAATCGTGACTATTATAATAAGAATTTCAAACTTGCAGCTGAAATTCTTGGGGGCCACTTCGACGTAAAAATTCCACCTGCAGGTTTTTTTCTTTGGCTGAACGTAGGTGATGGANAGACNGTNGCAAAGAGGCTTTGGGAAAAGGCTGCAATAAAAACCGTGCCTGGGGAACTGATGGGACGGAATGATGTGAATGGTAACAATCCAGGTAAACCTTATTTGCGGATAGCACTTGTTTACGATCCAAGTGTGACAGAAATAGGCTTGACCAGAATCATTAAAACTTTAATCGAATAAAAAAATAATGAGTTCGAGGGATAAATAGTATGTCACTGAGTGAAAGAGGGATGCCACGAAGATTTTGGCCAGGAAGCGCCACTAAGTTTTTACATAGAAGAAGTATGGAATTACTTGGTCTATGTTTGTTAACTTTAGCTTTTTCACTTTTGTTAATAAATTTGACCTATAATTCTGCTGACCCCTCATTCAACACCATTGGCTCGTCTGCGACAACAAATTTGCTTGGTTCGGTTGGAGCAGCCGTTGCGGATATATCACTACAAGGCCTGGGATTAGCCAATGTAGCTATCATTNTAGTTTTGGGCGCATGGGGGATACAGCTTGTTTCTCAGCGCGTAATTGGGCGCGTCATGCAGAGGATATTTTGTTTATTTGTAGCTATAGCAATGATAGCTACTTCATTCGCTGCTTTGCCAACCCCGGATATTTGGCCATTAAATACAGGGTTGGGGGGTGTAACTGGCTGGATANTNTTTCAACAATTAGTNNGAGTGGAGGAAGCTCTAAACTTTAGNGCAAGTTTGCTAGTTTACGTGGTAGCACTAATNGGTNTNANTATNTTNTTATGGTGCTTGGGNATAAAGGTCCGGGAATATATTTTCCTTGCAAGNGTAANCCNAANAAACNTNAGTNTAATAGTGGNNACTNNTATCAAAGTCGTTCCGATAAGTTCGCAATTTCTAACTTTCTCTCTTCGCCGCGTTAAACCAAAAAGCAAGAAATTTATAAAAACTGAAGGCCGGCTAGAACCATCCTTCGCAACGGATATTTCTAATAAAAGGGTAGGCGATCATATTAGTCTTGACGAAAAAACTGGAAAAGATGGTTTCAATTTAGAAATAAGTCCTAGCAGGCTAAACAAAAGTTTTTCAGATGCATCTTCNTCTGTGAAGATCGAAAGAAAGCCAAAAGATAGGAGGAAAAATAATCAGGTTTCCTTAGATTTAATTCAAGAGGGAGAATACCAGTTCCCAGTTTTAGACCTTTTGTCTGTACCAAAGAAAATTTCTGTTAACGCTCCAGAAAAATCCGCTCTTGAGGCAAACGCAAAATTACTTGAGTCAGTTCTCCAGGATTTCGGCGTGAAGGGCGAAATAGTTCAAGTACGGACCGGTCCGGTCGTTACCCTATACGAACTAGAACCTGCACCGGGAACAAAATCATCAAGGGTCATAGGTTTGGGGGATGATATTGCTCGGTCAATGAGTGCTGTATCGGTCAGGGTAGCAGTTGTTCCCGGCCGAAATGTCATCGGGATTGAGTTACCTAATCACGATAGAGAGATGGTTTTTCTCAGGGAATTATTCCAGTCTCCNGAATATGCAGAAGCAAAAGATAAACTNCCAATAGCNNTGGGCAAGGACATAAGCGGNAGCCCAGTCGTAGTNGATTTAGCGAGNATGCCTCACCTTTTGATNGCGGGCACTACTGGATCAGGAAAGTCGGTGGCGGTAAATACGATGATATTATCGCTCCTCTACCGAATGACACCAGCGCAATGTCGAATGATCATGATTGATCCAAAAATGCTAGAGCTATCTATTTACGATAATATTCCACACCTTTTAAGCCCAGTTGTAACAGACCCAAAAAAAGCAGTCGTGGCGTTGAAATGGACCGTTCGGGAAATGGAAAGTCGCTATAGAGCTATGTCGAAGCTAGGTGTGAGAAATATAGATGGATATAATGCGCGTTTAGAGCAAGCGCGTAAAAAAGGGGAAGTCCTGAAGCGGCGAGTTCAAACAGGCTTCGATGCAGAGACAGGTAGGCCCGTATTCGAAGATCAACCATTCGATTTAACACCGTTGCCTTTTATAGTGGTAATTATTGATGAAGTAGCTGATTTAATGTTGGTGGCGGGAAAAGATATTGAAGGTGCCGTCCAAAGATTAGCCCAAATGGCACGTGCTGCTGGTATACATGTCATAATGGCTACCCAGCGCCCATCTGTAGATGTTATAACTGGAACTATTAAAGCGAACTTTCCTACGAGGATCAGTTTTCAAGTAACATCAAAAATAGATAGTCGAACGATACTAGGAGAGCAGGGAGCTGAACAGCTTCTGGGTCAAGGAGATATGTTGCACATGGCTGGTGGCGGAAAGGTCACAAGAGTACATGGGCCTTTCGTGTCAGATGAAGAAGTGGAAGACGTTGTTCAGCATCTCAAACGGCAGGGTGAGCCTGAATTCAACGACTCTATAACAGAAGAAGAGCATGTTGGAGACCCGCTTTCCGATTATGGATTAGGTATAGGAGAAAAAGAGGAAAGTGGTGATGAGTTGTACGACCAGGCAGTTGCAATAGTGGCCCGCGAAAGAAAAGCCTCAACCAGTTTCATTCAGCGGCATTTGAAAATTGGTTACAATAGGGCTGCCACCATTATTGAACGCATGGAAACGGAAGGCGTTGTCAGTGGGGCAAACCATGTTGGAAAAAGAGATGTTTTGCTACCTGACCATTCTGAAGTCTAGATCAGACGATTAAACGCGTTATGGGACTTATATGATAAACAAGATTTTGAATGGTCTAATAATATCCATTTTTTTCCTATATAATAGTCCATTAATGTGCCTGGAGAAGAAAGAAGACCTCGCCGAAATAAAGCGTATCGAACGTTACCTCAATGACATAACAACATTGAAATCTAGTTTTATACAAATAAGCAGTAACGGCGAAAGGCTGGATGGGGATATTTTCATCAGTCGCCCAGGACGGTTGCGTGTGCAGTATGAGCCCTCCTCACCAGTTCTTTTGGTGGCTAACGGTTCAACTCTCACCTATGTCGATTGGGAACTNGAGGAAATTAGTTATATCCCTACTTCCGAAACGCCATTGCGGGCACTTATCGCGCCACGAATAGAATTGGACCAATTTTTCAAATTAGGGGAGCTAGAACGTGGGCTAGGTACTCTTGCGATAACACTTTATGATTCAGAGGATGAAAGTTCCGGCTCCTTTAAGCTGCTTTTTGCTGATAAACCGTTGCAGTTGAAACAATGGTTTTTAAAAGACGCTACAGGTACATCAGTAAAAATATCCCTTTTGGACGTAGAGCGAGANTTAGAGTTAAAAGACGACCTTTTTACTGTAGACCCGTTTCTTTTTGAAAAAAATAAAGATAAATAACTTACTTTTCTTTTATAAAAGGTCGGATAAGAAGCCCAAATACACCGGAATCGTTTTTATTTTCAACCCCAATAGCCGAATTGGCCNTTCGTCGTTTGCGGTTTCTAGACCTAAAAATCACATCCCANCAGNTCAGTATAGTTGAATAATTAGAGTCTGTATCTTTTTGAATGGCGTGATGGTGAGTTCCATGGATGGAAGGTGTAACGATAAGAATAGAGAACCAGTCATCCCATTTTTCAGAAATTTTAATGTTTGAATGATGAAAGCCCGACGAAATCAAAACCAACATTTCNAAGATCACTATTGAAGAAAACGAAATATCAAATAATATAATGGCGACGAGTCTAAAACCACTTGATAATAAAACTTCCCCAAAATGAAAACGAATTGACGTTGTAAGATCTAAAAATTGATCTAAATGATGAACTTCATGAAACTTCCATAAAAATTTAATCTCATGGTTGGCTCTGTGCCACCAGTAAATGAGGAAATCTAGTAGCAATAAGTTAATAACAAGCTCTGCTCCAAAAGGAAAATTTTGAGGTCGCCAGCCGAGGGCATTTTGACTTCCTAATTGGGCAAGGGGTAAAATAATTAATAACGAGAGAATAGAATTAATAGACCATAGTCCTAAATTATTTCTAATCCGGAACCTTTGAGCTTTGCTTTTGACGATGGGCTTAATCTTTTCGAAGGCAAAAATAATTATCAACACCAAAAGAACGATTGCTATCTTGTAATGTATCAAGGTTTGCGTAAAGTCATCCATAGTGATCATATGGCACTTCTAAAATGTAATGCCAAGCACCGAAAATAAAAATGCAATAGGTTTATTTAGGCTAGAAGAGTATGGAAGACGCAAAACGACGCCCGTTAATTGGAATATCTGCTTGTCGAAGCGAGGAAGCTATTCATCCTTTCAACCGAGTGAGCGAGAAATATATCTTGGCGATCCTAGACCCCACATGCGGTACCCCTGTTATTATACCAGCAATACAGGATATGGGACCCGAAATAGACCACTCAGATTATATAGACGGCTTACTTTTGACTGGTAGCCCAAGTAATGTGAGACCAGTTGAGTATAGTGGAACGCCGAGTGTTGAGGGAACTAAGCATGATGTGGCGCGCGATAAGACGATGATACCGCTGATCAGAAGATGTTTGCAGAAGAAAATCCCCATTCTTGGTCTTTGTCTTGGTATCCAAGAGTTAAACGTTGCTTGTGGTGGTTCATTACACCAGCGCATTTTTGATCTCGAAGATAAGTTCGATCACAGAATGAGACGGGATGTGGACGATCATGCAAAAAGNTACCGGCCAGCACACAACATACGTATTACGGAAGGTGGTTTACTGAACAAAATTACAGGAGAAGAAGAGGTGAATGTGAACTCACTTCATGCACAAGGTATTAACCAGTTGGGGGACGACTTAACAATAGAGGCAGTTGCGCCGGATGGTATAATAGAGGCTGTTAGCTTGAAAAATGCAGATCAGTTTGCACTTGGAGTCCAATGGCATGCGGAGTGGCCAAGGCCAATAAGTTCTTTTAATGAGAAAATATTTAGGCACTTTGGAAACGAATGCCGGTCTTATGCAGAAACTAAAAAATTTAGTTTGTTGGATGTTTAGGCAACGCGGTCACCCTTTTTGATTGTTGCCGCACGATTGTCTACTCCCGGAAGCATTTTTGCTGGGTCACGAGTAACTACGAGGTCGATAACAGTTGGGCAATTTGTGTTACGTAGTCCCCTAGAAATTGCGTCCCGTATTTTGTTTGGGTCCTCAACCCGTATGCCTTCGCACCCTAACGCTTCAGCGGTGCTTGCATAATTTGTTTCAGCCAAATCGCTAGACTGATACGCACCTTCGCCGTACATAAGATGCTGCAGTGCTTTCACATAGCCTGAAGCAGCGTTATTTACGACGATCATCGTAAAGGCTAACTTCATCCTTCTGGCGGTCTCCAATTCTCCCAAGGTCATATTGAACCCGCCATCACCAGTAATAGAAACAACAGGACCTGCATTGGCTAAACTGGCTCCCATTGCGCCAGGAAGTCCATAACCTATGGAAGCAAAACCTCTATCTGGGAGGAAGCCTCGGCCTGCCTGTTTTGTATCAAATAACAAACCTCCCCAATGGGCTGCAAAACCACCATCGGCAACAAGAATTGCATCTTTAGGAAGAACAGAATTTAGTTCATTCATTAGCCTTGCCATGTTTATAGGCACTTCATTAGAAGTTAATCTTGGTGCCACTGATTTCCGCCACTCTTCCATTTTTGTTTGAACCATTGAGCAATAATCAAGTCGCAAATCTAATAGGCGTTGTGCATCATTACTCATAGCCATATCTAACTCTTCTATTGTTGCCTTTGCATCTCCCCAAAGGCTGACGTCGGGTTGGAGGGTGCGGCCAATCTCTTCAGCCAATAATTCAATATGAATCAGTGGAATATTATTAGGCGGTAACGAAAATCGTTTTGTAGCGATCTCGCCCAGCTTGCATCCAATCACTAAAAGGCAGTCACTGTTTTCTATGACATCATTGGCAATGCGGTCATACCGTCCAAATAGTCCTGCATTGAGGCTACTCGTGCAGGCTATTGCACCCTTACCTGTCATGGTATGAGCTACGGGAATTCCATATTTCTTAGAAAAGTTCTCAAGGGTATTTGCAGCGCCGCTGATATGTACACCTCCGCCAGCTAAAATTAGTGGTGCTTGTGATTTTTCGAGTAATTCTTTTGCTTTTAATATTGACCCTTGAGATGGCCGTATTCGCATCGCCGGCGCGGCTTGGAAATTTTGAACAGTGTCGAGTTCGTCTGGATTGAAAGGAAAAGTCGCGTGGCATATGTCCTCGGGAATATCTAAGACCACTGGCCCAGGCCTGCCGGACGTTGCAACTTGGAATGCTCGACGAACAAGCTCTGGAAGCCGTTCTATCATTTCAACTCTTATCAGTTCCTTAACAGCTGGTCTCAATATCTCGACCTGGCGACTTTCTTGCGTCATATTTTTCCAGGAATGCAGCCTGTGGCTATTTCCCACAACTGCTACCAAAGGAGTGCCGGAGTTTAATGCTTCCACAAGCCCTGTAACCAAGTTAGTTGCGCCTGGGCCAAGAGTAGCGTCCACAACACCAACACGTTGGGTAATTTTTGCATAAGCATCTGCCGCGAAAACGCCGCTTCTTTCGTCATTAATTAGCGAGTGTGTTAACCCTAGGCGCCGTGCCGCGTCGTAAAATGGAAGTAGTTGAAAGCCGCCCATTCCAAACATTGGGCCGATACCCTGCGCTCTTAAGAGTCGGGCGATCGCTTCTCCGCCTGTCATTTCATTGGTATCAGCCATGTCAGATGTATCCCTACTTCGATGATCAAGTTTTTAACGCCGCAACCGTTGATAGACGCTTGCAGAATGTACAATAATAACTTGATGTAACGAAAGAGGGAAAATCTTTAGCTCGACGCCGCGGCTACACTATTGTCGTACAACCATCATTTTTTTGATCTCGGCGATCGCTTTTGCCGGGTTTAAGCCCTTAGGGCAGGTTTTTGTACAATTCATAATGGTATGGCAACGGTATAGTCTAAATGGATCTTCTAAGTTATCTAGGCGTTCTCCTGTATACTCGTCTCGAGAGTCAGCTATCCAACGATAAGCTTGAAGGAGTATTGCTGGCCCGAGGTATCTGTCTCCATTCCACCAATAACTGGGACACGAAGTTGAACAACTGAAACAAAGCACGCATTCCCACATCCCGTCTAACTTAGCTCTTTCTTCNACGGATTGCCTGCGCTCGGTATCAGGTGGGGGAGGTGTTTTCGTTTTGAGCCAAGGCTCTATCGATTCCAACTGTGCATAGGCTGTTGAAAGATCTGGAACCAAATCTTTTATCACTTCCATGTGAGGCAAGGGGTAGATTTTTATATCTCCGCTAACTTCATCTATAGGTTTAAGACATGCCAGTGTGTTTGTACCGTCAATGTTCATCGCACAAGAACCGCATATACCTTCCCGGCACGACCGACGGAAGGTCAACGTGGTATCCGTCTCATTTTTAATTTTGATAAGGGCATCAAGCACCATTGGTCCACAATCGTCCAAGTCAATCTCNTAGGTGTCAATTCGCGGGTTTTCCTCCGTATCAGGATCATACCTGTATACCTTGAACGAACGAGTGCTCCCAGAATCTTTAGGCGCACTATAAGTAACACCCGTTTGAACTCTAGAATTTGCTGGAAGAGAAAATTCAGCCATTGCTTTTGGTCATTCCTTTATAGTCAATTTAAAAATGTTAAGTGTTAGTATACACGGGCAGCTGGTGGTATAGGCTCAATCTCATTAGATAGTGGGCTTTGATGAACATCCCTATAAATAACACTATATTTATTTTTTTCATCCAGCCACATGCAGGTGTGTTTCATCCAGTTTTCATCATCTCTGTCGGGGAAATCCTCGTGGGCGTGCGCTCCTCGGCTTTCTTTTCGGAGATCCGCTGACGTTAGCGTAACGATTGCTTGTCCCATTAAGTTGTCTAGTTCTAGCGCCTCGACGAGGTCTGAGTTCCAAATTAATGAGCGATCGCTAACGGATATATCTGGCATTGTTCCAGCTATTTCCATTATGTTTTTAACACCGGCGTCTAGTGTTTCTGTATCGCGAAAGACCGCCGCGTGTCTTTGCATTGATAGTTGCATTTCGTGTCTTATCTCTGAGGCTTTCTTAGAACCTGAAGCGTTTCTTAGTTTGTCTAAGCGTTCAAGTGCAAAGTCCCCAGAACTACTTGAAAGAGGTTTGTGAGCAGCGCCTGGTGTGACTGTCTCGGCCGCTCTGTAGGCAGCAGCGCGTCCGAATACCACGATATCAAGCAAACTATTCGTGCCCAAGCGGTTCGCTCCATGAACGGATACACAAGCAGCTTCGCCAATTGCCATCAAACCAGGGCAAACGCGGTCTGGGTCATCCGCTGTAGGTGCAAGCACTTCCCCGTGATAGTTTGTTGGGATGCCGCCCATATTATAGTGGACAGTAGGCATGATTGGGATTGGTTCCCTTGTAACGTCAACGCCAGCAAAGACTTTTGCGGTTTCAGAAATACCAGGTAGTCTGAGTGCTAGTACGTCTGGATCAATGTGTTCTAAATGCAGATTGATGTGATCGTTCTTTGGTCCAACTCCTCTGCCTTCGTTAATCTCTATCGTCATTGAGCGACTGACGACATCCCTGGAAGCCAAGTCCTTGGCGGTCGGTGCGTAACGTTCCATAAAACGCTCGCCCTCTGAGTTCGTTAGGTATCCACCTTCACCTCTAGCACCCTCCGTTATCAGACAGCCTGCTCCATAAACACCAGTGGGGTGGAACTGTACAAACTCCATATCTTGTAGAGGCAGGCCAGCGCGTAGGACCATGCCGTTTCCGTCGCCGGTACAAGTATGTGCCGACGTGCAGGAAAAATATGCCCTGCCGTAGCCGCCAGTTGCCAGAACCGTCTGGTGCGCTCTAAATCTGTGGATTGTGCCTGTTGCGAGGTCCATAGCCATGACACCTCGACAATTCCCTTCGTCATCCATAATGAGGTCAAGNGCAAAGTATTCGATGAAAAATTCTGCGTTATTAGCAAGGCATTGTTGGTACAACGTATGTAAAATTGCATGGCCCGTTCTATCTGCTGCTGCGCAAGCCCGTTTTGCCATTCGCTTACCATTATCTAGTGTGTGCCCCCCAAACGGGCGCTGATATATTTTGCCTTCCTCAGTTCGAGAAAATGGAACACCGTAATGTTCTAGTTCAATTACAGCGGGGATTGCATTTCTACACATATATTCGATCGCATCTTGATCCCCCAGCCAGTCCGAACCCTTAACTGTGTCGTACATATGGAACTGCCAATTGTCGCCTTCGCCCATATTATCCAGGGCNGCCCCTACACCGCCTTGCGCCGCAACTGTATGACTNCGGGTTGGAAAAACTTTAGTAATGCAAGCTGTCTTTAGTCCTTCTGTCGTCATTCCAAGGGTTGCTCTGAGGCCGGCTCCGCCAGCCCCAACAACAACCACGTCATACGTATGATCAATAATTTCGTAGGATTTCATATTAATTTACCTTTTACAAAGCGAGCTTCAAAATCGAGAAGACTGCAACTACCCCCAAAGTTATTCCAAGAAATTTCAAGGCAATCAAAAGCCCAAACTTCCACCTCTCTTTATGTATATAGTCTTCTATCACGACTTGAACACCCAAAGTGGAGTGATAGACCATGGTTGATACGAATAAAATCATGAAAATACTTATCACCGGTGACGAAAACCAGTTAACAACTGCTGCGTGATCAGCGCCAACTATACCAATGATAGAAATAGCAAACCAAACAGTGAGCGGTATAAGGGCAATTGCCGTCAGCCTCTGCATCCACCAGTGGTGCGACCCTTCTTTGGCTGATCCAAGTCCTCGGACTCTTGCTAAGTGAGTTTTCATGGTGTTATCTGTCATAAATTTTGACCTCTAGTCAGATAGAAATGCCTATTATCCAAGCAGCTGCTGTTAATAAAACCGAAGCTGCAACTGTTGCATATCCAGATTTATAAACGGTGCTCAATTCAAAACCAAATCCTGCGTCCCAAAATAAATGACGAACACCATTGCAAAGATGGTAAAACAAAGCCCATGTAAAACCTACTAAAACTAGTTTTCCAAACCAGCTCGTTATAATGGAATTCACCGTGTTAAAATAGTTCTCCCCAGCCGCTGTTGCTAGTATCCATGCTATTAATAAAATTATGCCAAACGATAGCGCTATACCGGTTGCTCGATGTGTTATGGAGAGAATTGATGTCAGTTGGGGCCGATAGACTTGAAGATGCGGTGAAAGCGGCCGGTTTGAGCTTGTCATATTTTTCCCCTAGTTTTGGATCATAAATTGCTGACAGTTTGACAGCAAAAAACGCTGTCACGANTTATAGTCAAATTTATAATGGAATTCAATGCTAGCAGAGTGATGTTATAACCAAATTTTTGTCGTTAAGGCCAATGAGTAGCTTGAACTAATCGTAGTGACGATATTAAATCAAATGACAGCAGGGACAAGTCCTATAATTTAAAATGGGTATATTTTGGGAGAACTTTTATGACCGAACAAAGCCTGATAAAGGTAACCGATGAAGTCAAGAGAACGGCATTAATCGACAACGAAAAGTATCTTCAGGAATATGAACGNTCAATAAACGATCCGGAAAATTTCTGGGCCGAGCATGGACAACGGATTGATTGGATAAAGCCTTATACCCGTATCAAAGATGTCTCTTATTCTGAAAAAGATCTGCACATCAAGTGGTTCTACGACGGCACCCTAAATGTCTCTTCAAATTGCTTAGACAGGCATCTTGAAAAGAGGGGTGATCAAACAGCGATAATTTGGGAGGGAGATGATCCCAAAGAAGATAAAAGAATAACTTTCAAAGAACTGCATTCTGAGGTGTGCAAATTCGCCAATGCGCTCAAAGAGTTAGGTGTGAAAAAGGGTGATCGCGTAACGATTTATATGCCCATGATCCCAGAAGCGGCCGTAGCCATGCTAGCGTGTGCTCGGGTAGGGGCTATTCATTCAGTAGTTTTTGGTGGATTTTCACCGGATGCCTTGGCTGGACGTATCCAAGATTGCGATAGTAGTTTAATTATAACAGCAGATGAGGGCATTCGCGGCGGCAAACCAATTCCATTAAAAGCCAACACAGATGCAGCGTTGAACTCATGCCCGATGTGTAAAACTGTTGTAGTAGTGAAAAGAACTGGCGGAAAGATAGATTGGGTCGAAGGTAGGGACTATTGGTATCATGACATTACTTCAGCGCAGTCAGAGGAATGTCAGCCAGAAGAAATGAACGCTGAGGANCCTCTCTTCATCTTATACACGTCGGGTTCAACAGGNAAACCCAAGGGTGTAATGCATACCTCGGGGGGTTACATAGTTTACGCGTCAATGACCCATGAGTATGTTTTCGATTATAAAGATGGTGAAGTTTATTGGTGTACAGCTGATGTAGGATGGGTGACCGGTCATTCATACATTCTGTATGGACCACTAGCAAATGGTGCGACAACTTTGATGTTTGAGGGTGTTCCAAATTATCCAAACTCAAGCCGTTTTTGGGATGTATGCGATAAGCATAATGTATCTATTTTTTATACTGCACCCACTGCTTTAAGAGCATTGATGAGAGAGGGTGAGGGTCCTGTAAAAGCCACAAGTCGCAAATCCCTTAGGCTTCTTGGGTCTGTTGGGGAGCCAATAAACCCTGAGGCTTGGCTTTGGTATTACAACGTGGTGGGGGACGGCAGATGTCCAATTGTCGACACTTGGTGGCAAACCGAAACAGGCGGTATCCTCATAACCCCNCTTCCTGGGGCAACGGATCTAAAGCCAGGGTCAGCCACGAGGCCATTTTTTGGAATAAAACCAATAATCGTTGATGCGGACGGAAATGTACTAGATGGTGCTACTACAGGAAATCTTTGCTTAGCGGAAAGTTGGCCGGGGCAGATGCGCACTGTTTATGGTGATCATGATCGATTTTTTCAGACATATTTTGCTACTTTTCCCGGCCGTTACTTTACTGGTGACGGGTGTCGGCGGGATGAAGATGGTTATTATTGGATAACTGGACGCGTAGACGACGTTATAAATGTTTCAGGTCATAGAATGGGAACGGCTGAAGTAGAATCCGCGCTCGTTGCTCATTCATTGGTCGCTGAAGCTGCAGTAGTAGGCTACCCCCATGAGATAAAGGGGCAAGGTATATACGCATATGTAACGTTGAATGTTGGAGTAGAACCCGACGAAGAGCTTCGGAACGAGTTAATCCAATGGGTGCGAAAAGAAATAGGGCCGATCGCCAGCCCAGATCTAATTCAATGGGCGCCGGGTCTGCCAAAAACCCGCTCCGGAAAGATAATGCGAAGAATACTGAGGAAAGTTGCCGAAAATGATTTTGGATCATTAGGGGATACGTCAACGCTAGCAGAGCCNGCTGTCGTACAAGACTTAATAGATAATAGAGAAAATAGAGGTTAATCTTTATATTCTTTTATCTCTAAATTATCTATGAGCCGGGTGGACCCTAACCAAACTGCTGCAAACAAACGTCCACTGTTTTCAAAGTTTTGTATCAATTCTAAGGTTTTGGAATTTCGAGCCTCGAAGTAATCTATCTCCAGAGAGACCAGCGAGTATTAATTCGCTGCGGGCTTCTTCGCAAGCGACCGGTACGTCACTTCCTTGAGCGATAGTTGTTGCGGTTTTTTTCAAGATTTTAAAAATGTTAGATGCAATTTCGCGGTTCGTTTGCGAAAGAAATACATTTCTAGAAGAAACAGCCAACCCGTCTGCTTCTCTAATCGTGGGTGCGCCGATGATCTCCGCAGGAATATCAAGATCGCGAGTTAGTCTCTTTATAACGAGGAGTTGTTGATAATCCTTTTCACCAAATATGGCTAGATCTGGTAACGCTTGTATCAGTAATTTCGTGACAACTGTCCCAACTCCATCAAAAAAGCCTGGCCTAGAAGTGGCGCAAAGGCAGTCAGTTAGTTTAGAAATGACGACTGTGGTGGATGCGTCCGGTTGATACATCTCGGGTGCTTTTGGTGCAAATAGAAGATCAACACCCATTTCGATCAGTTTTTGAATATCGCTTTCTTCATTTCTAGGATATTCGTCGAAGTCTTCATTTGGCAGAAATTGTCTCGGATTTACAAATATAGTCGCAATTACGCGGTCACATTTTTCTTGTGCAAGTTTGATTAAAGATAGATGCCCGTCATGCAAGGCTCCCATTGTTGGGATTAAGCCAATCGTTTGCCCCGCAATACGCCAACGTGATGTGTGCTGCCTTAATTCAGCAATTGTTCTTACAACTTCCAATGTGGTATCGCCTAAGGTTTTTCAAATCTTTTGAACCGGGTTGATAGAACGTTTGTCCTACCGTTTCAATAAGGAATCAACCTCATACTTGATATGATGCGGGATGAAAGGGTCCATCAATATCAAAATCTATTCACTAGTGAGATTCTCTTAGAATTGGGGTTCCGCTTTTTCCAACAAGGAAGTCTAAGTCTGCACCCTGATTAGCTTGATTTACATGGTCAACATAAATCTTTGTGTAACCTCGTTCGTAGGGAGATGAAAAGCCGCTCCAGCCAGCTTTCCGTTTTGCTAACTCTTCATCACTAATTTCCAGGTTTAGTTTTCGGTTTGGAACATCTAATTCGATAAAGTCTCCGTTTTCAACGAATGCAAGGGGCCCCCCCGCTGCTGCTTCGGGGGCAGTATGCAGAACAACTGTGCCATATGCGGTGCCNCTCATTCTTGCATCAGAGATACGAACCATATCAGTTATACCCTTTTTTAGTACTTTTGAAGGTAGACCCATGTTTCCAACCTCTGCCATNCCGGGGTATCCCTTCGGGCCGCAATATTTTAGCACCATTATACAGGTNTCATCGATATCAAGTTCCGGATCGTCGATCCTACTGTGGTATTCTTCAATGCTCTCAAATACTACGGCTCGTCCTCTATGTACCATCAAATCTGGTGACGCTGCGGATGGTTTGATAATGGCTCCATCTGGAGCTAAATTTCCCTTCAATACGGCAATCCCCCCGTTTGGTTTAAAGGGTTTGTTCACGGAATAAATTACATCCCGATTATAGCATTCGGCGTCCTGACAATTTTCCCAGATCGTATTGCCATTAGCGGTCATCGCATCTTTATTAATCCACTGCTCAAGCTCTTTGATCACTGCAGGTAACCCTCCAGCATAGAAGAAATCTTCCATTAGGTATTCGCCTGATGGCATCAAATTTACTAAACAAGGGATGTCTCGTCCTAACCGATCCCAATCATCTAGTGTTATGTTAATTCCCATACGCCCTGCAATCGCCAGCATATGAACTACCGCGTTTGTTGAACCCCCTATGGCGCCATTTACCATTATCGCATTTTCGAAATTTTCTTTTTTCAATAAATCTGACATTTTTATATCTTGTCTAACCATTTCTACGATCCGACGACCCGCCAGCTGTGCTAAGACATATCGTCTGGAGTCCACAGCAGGTATTGCAGCGTTAGTATGTAANGCAATGCCAATTGATTCTGCAAAACTGGCCATAGTTGAGGCAGTCCCCATTGTCATACAGTGTCCAGCCGATCTGGAGTTATCCTGCTCGGCTGACATAAACTCCTCCAGTGTCATTTCGCCGGCTTTTACCATTTCTGAAAATTTCCAGGTGTGTGTGCCAGATCCCATTAATTGTCCTTTATATCGACCATTCAACATTGGTCCTCCAGACACAACAAGCGTTGGTAAATCGCAGGAAGCTGCGCCCATCATTAAGGCGGGAGTTGTTTTATCGCATCCAACCAGGAGCACTACGCCATCCATCGGTAAACCACGGATGGACTCTTCCACATCCATTGACGCCAGATTCCTGTATAGCATTGCTGTTGGTCTTAGTTGGCTTTCAGAATTAGAAAAGACAGGAAACTCCATAGGGACACCTCCAGCTTCATAAACCCCTCTCTTTACACGTTCTGCTATATCGCGGAAGTGAGCGTTGCATGGATTGAANTCAGACCAAGTATTGCAAATCCCAATAATNGGACGNCCATCGAATTGATCAGCAGGTAGTCCNCTATTTTTCATCCAGGACCGATGTCCAAAGCCATCTTTGTCGGCTTTCCCATACCAATCAGAAGATCTTCTGCGCCCTTTATTAGGATCCTTTGGATCTCGGTCTGACATTTNCNCCCCCTTTTTTTATTTATTGGCTAATCTCACCATCCTGGACTGTCGTTCATAACTTATTTATGAACTCTTAAAAAAAACTAGTCAAAGAAGTTATCTCTTTATTACCTTTTTAGCAGTCAATATTAAACACGACAGATTTACTGATTACAAATTTCGTTGTTCGTGGTTTAGAAAAATATGACTTTTGTCAAATTNATTCGTAATGTTGNAAATTCTTTTTGNNTTNNNAAAACAGGNANNANNAAATGAAAGTTTGCATTTTTGGCGCTGGTGCAATAGGCGGTTTCTTAGCAGCCTATCTATCTAAGGCAAACAATGAGGTTTCTCTTATTGCCAGGGGATCCAATTTGGAGGCTTACAAAGAAAAAGGGATAAAATTGCACCACGGAGACCAATTTGTTCAAGCATTCCCGTTTGCGACAAATGATAGCCAAGAAATTGGAACTGTTGACCTCGTTTTCGTTACAGTAAAAGCGCCTGGCTTATTCGATGTGGGGAAAAAAATCAGGCCGCTCCTAGGTATTGAGACAAAAGTAGTATTTGCTATGAATGGCATCCCTTGGTGGTATGGACTGGATAGCTCTAGGGAAAACAAAATAGCCAAAGATACATTGGATCCAAGTGGCATATTGCATCGCGAGGTTACTTCAAAAAGGATAGTCGGTTGTGTCGTTGACTGCCCGGCCTTTGTTGATGCACCAGGGGTTATAATATCGAAGAGAAATAGTCAGGGTGTTTTTACTCTTGGACTGCCCAAGTTTTCAGGAACTTGTAGTCTAGAGGCTATTTCTAAATGTATGTTTGACGCTGGTCTACAAGCCCCTGTCGTTGAAAATTTTGAACAGGCAGTATGGAATAAGCTGATTGTGAATTTATCCAGATCGCCCCTCGCAGTTTTGACAGGTGTAAATGAAATGGAGCTTGCTTACGATGACGAAATTACAGAAATCACAAAAGAAATGATATTAGAAGCAGCTCAAGTGGCGGATGCACATGGAATAAAGTTGGAATTGGATTGGGACAGATTGTTAAAGCCTGATTATAGATCCGAACACCGGTCGTCAATGCTCCAAGATTGGGATGGTAAGAGGCCAATGGAAATAGATGCAATTTTGAAGGTTGTNTGTTTATTTGCCAAAAAAGCGGGGGTACGCTCACCGACTATGAATAGAGTCTTGTCCCTGCTTACGATGAAAGCGCGCGCAGCAGGTATTTATGATGGCTGATCCCAAGGATTAACGATATGGGTCAGCAGCATCCCTTAGTCCATCACCAAAAAAGTTGAACGCCAGAACCACAATAATTACTGGGATTACAGGCGTCATAATCCAAGGATANAGCTCNACNGCATTCATGTTTTGAGCCTCGGTNAGTAGAACGCCCCATGANGTTATGGGTGGTCTCAGTCCCANACCTAAAAAACTTAAAGCNGTTTCTCCAAGTATCATCGACGGTATGGACAAAGTAGCAGAGGCGATGAGATGGCTTGTGAAGCTTGGCAGTAGGTGGCGGACTATAATCCGTTGAGGCTTTGCTCCCATTAATTGGGCAGCTAGAGCAAAATCTTCCTCTCTAAGTGAAAGTAACTTTGATCTGACTGCCCGTGCTAGACCTGTCCAGTCCAGCATCCCTAAAATTATGGTGATGCCGAAATAAATCAGGATGGGACTCCAAGTTACCGGAAGTGAAGCTGATAACGCCATCCAAAGCGGCAGTTCCGGAAATGACCGGATTATTTCTATGGCTCGTTGAGATAAGTTGTCCACCCAGCCACCAAAATATCCTGCTAGACCTCCAATAGTTATCCCAATAATAAAACTAAAAATTATACCTAATAAACCAACGGTTAGTGAGATTCTCGTGCCATAAATTATTCGCGATAAAACATCTCGGCCTAATCTATCAGTCCCGAGAAGGAAAAGTGTTCCAGTAGCGCTTGGACAGAAAAGATGAGTGCTTGCAGCTACATGACCCCAAAACTTGTATGGGTCGCTTTTGCAAAAAAACCGGATTTTTTGGATCGATTGCTTATCCTCTTGATACTCGCGTTTAAGGTTTGTCATATTTAGTTGATATTTTAGTCCGTATACAAAAGGCCCCTGGAATTCCCCATCATGAAAAAAGTTTATGGTTTGGGGAGGGGCATAGATAAAGTCTGTGTTTCTGGTGGTTAGTGCATAAGGCGCAAGGAACTCACTTATAATTACCGAAAAATACATCAAGGCCAAAACAGCCCCCGATATCATGGCTAACCTGTGCCTCTTAAGTTTCCACCACATAAGTTGCCATTGAGTNGCCATATAATAGCGTTCTTGCTCAGGAGTTAGCTTCTCTGTGGCATTAGGATCGAACGGGGCCTTATTTACGAAATGTTTAGTAGTCATTTTTCAGCACTTCCGCCCAGGCGTATTCTAGGATCTAGATATGCCAAGGCTATGTCTGATAGAAACATNCCAACNACAGTTANCAGTGCTAAAAATATTAAGAATGATCCAGCCAAGTACATATCTTGGCTCTGTAATGCCGAAATTAACATAGGACCTGTTGTTGGAAGAGATAGCACCATCGAAACTATCGCTGAACCAGAAACAATTTGGGGCAGCATATTACCGATATCTGCTATGAAGGGATTTAACGACGCTCTGAGGGGATATTTGAGTAGCGCCCGCAACGGATGTAGGCCCTTAGCTTTAGCCGTAACAAAATACTGCTTTTGGAGTTCGTCTAGCATATTAGCTCTAAGTCGACGAATCATTCCAGCAGTGCCTGATGTTCCAATAACAACAACCGGAACCCATAGATGTTCGACAACGGATATAATTTTGTTGGTACTCCATGGTTGCCCAATGTACTCCGGGTCCATAAGTCCTCCAATTGATGTGCCAAACCACACGTTTGCTAGATATAGGAGCACTAACGCTAAAAGAAAGTTAGGTGTGGCAAGGCCAATGAAACCAATGAAAGTTAAGCCATAATCACCCAAGCTGTATTGATGGGTGGCTGAGTAAATCCCAATCGGAAATGCTATTATCCAAATAAAGATTATAGTTGCGAAATTTAAAACGAGAGTAAGGAACAGACGATCTCCAACAACTTCGGAAACGGGAAGTTGGTATTCAAAGGAAAACCCAAAATCGCCCTGAAGCATGCCCATTACCCAAAGACCGTATTGTTCGATCATAGGACGGTCTAAACCATATTGCGCTCTTAAGGCCTCTATTTTTTCTATATCTACGTTTTCACCTTGGCTCTGTAATTCGGCAATATAAGTGGATAAATAATCACCAGGCGGAAGTTGTATAATTACAAAGGTTATCACACTGATCGCGACCAGTGTTGGTATCATTAATAATACTCTCTGTATTAGGTAAGAAAACATAACATGTCNCCCTTATTTCCGCTCTTCACCAGCGGCGGCGAACCAGAAAGTGTCTGGCTTATAGATGCCAAAGTGTGCTCCCGGGTTCCAATTATAAATAGCTGAAAGCGGAACGTTTTTTAGTCGGCTCGAAACCACTACAGGTTGTAGTACGGCTGCCACAAGACCTATTGAGTAAATCTGGTCCGAATGAATTTTTAAGATTTTTTCCCATATTTCTGACTTTTCTTTTTGGGCCGCAGTATTTTTCCACCGCTGATACAGCTCTAAAAGGTGGATTATATGCTCTTCTGTTGGTCGTTCTCCTGCTTTCCCATTAGTCTCATAATATTGCCCCCATTTAGGCCATTGAAGNGATTGTTGAGAGGTGGGTACAAATTCGGCTGGTGAGCTGTCAGCAGTTATAAGTCCATTTTCAACACCTGACCAAATAGACATTGCTGTTTCACCAGAAAAAATACGATTCCTAAAGACATTTCGTTGAGAGGGCTTCGAAAATATCTTTATACCAATTTTTAACCAACTGTCTCTCACAAGCTCTAAAACATCGGTTTGCTCTGTGCTTTCTCCTGCTGTTTCAATAATTAAGTGTAGCGGGGATCCGTCGGGCATAAGTCGGATCCCCGAGCTGTCCCGCTGAACGAGACCTATTTCATCTAAAAGTTGATTGGCCTTCTGTAAATCAAAGTTTGCCCATTTATTTCGGTATGTTGGCCGGTACAATGGTGACTCTGGTAGCACAGAATTATTGCCGCCAATCGCTAGGCCGTAATAAATGACTTGGTTTATCTCGTGTCTGTGAACGCCCAGTGAGAGAGCTCGCCGAAACCGAACGTCCCGAATCAGTTTTCTCAAAATAGGATTATTTACATTNAGATTTGGGAACAAAGCAAGATGTGCGCCTTTAGCAGTTTTCCAGAGCCTAGTAGAATATGGTGAACGCTCTTCCCCTTTTTTTAAAAATGTATAGTCGTCAAAACGAAGATATCTTGCTTGCAGATCGACCTCGCCTGTTCCTGTCTTTGCCGGGATAAGTTTATTATTGGCGATCGTGAAAATGAATGAGTCAGTGTAAGGTAACTGTTTCCCTTCTGGATCAACTCTATGAAAGAAGGGATTGCGCTTGAATATAAGTCTGCTAGCAGAAGGTTTGCTGATGGATACCCAGGGTTGTAGAACTGGTAAGTCAACGTTGTCGTTTCGATAGAGGTTATCCATTTTATTATGGAGAGCCGCCCAGTTTCTTTGTTTGGATTTCTTTACGGTTTTTTTTAAAACATCTTGGTCGGTGTATTTTTCATGAAACTGACGCATGTAATGGGCTGGTCGGTATATGTAGAGTGGGCTTGCGCTAGCTAAACGGGGTAAAAAATCCGGATTTGGCCGTTTCCATGTATATCGAAATTTATATCTGTTAATAACTTCAAAAATAGGCAGTTCATCATTTATTGTCATTATTTTTGGGGGACCAACCGGGGATAGCGCTTTATTATTAGCGACATCCTCCCACCAATATCTAAAATCCTCTGAGGTAAGGGGTTGACCATCCGACCACTTGTGTCCTCGTCTCAGTTCAAAAGTAAACCTTCTGCCTTCCTTTACTTCGAAACTTTCTAATATATCTGCCTCAAGTTCGAATGTTTTTGGGTGGTATCCAACAAGCCGAGAATAGCCATAAACAGACATTTGCCGCGCGTCTTTTGCTCTAGCCATTAGCATCCGAATGGAGCCGCCATATTNCCCTATTTTNAAACCTAAATTTTTGAAGTTTAACTTTCTGGGATTGAATGGAAGGCGTTCTTCCACAGGAGGCAATTTTCCAGCGGCTACCTTTTTTGCCAAGCTTGGCGCTTCTGAATAAGCAAAAGCATTATTGTTGATATAGAAAAATACTAAAAAAACTAAAGTAAAAATTAGAGATATATTTAGATATTTCATTGAGTGAAACTCGAATTTGACGTGCTTTTACTAGCTCGAACCCAATGATTATTNGCAACATTAACGAGGCTTGGATGATGATTTTCATCTACCTTATATGGTTCCTCCCATAGGTCAGGTATGGAACAGCGTTCATCCATAATAGATTCAAAATTAAGAGGGTTATCAAGATTAGGATCTGGAACCGCAGCCAGTAAGGCCTTGGTGTAGGGATGTTGAGGGTTTTTGAAAAGGTTTTCTTTTGAGGCGAACTCAACAAGTTGACCAGCGCACATCACGGCAATATTGTCGGCAATATAATTTACTACAGCTAAGTTATGAGAAATAAACAAATAGGTAAGGTTAAGTTTTTCTTTTAAATCCTTCAATAAATTGAGGACTTGTGCCTGAATAGATACATCTAAAGCCGAAACGGGTTCATCGCATATAAGNAANCGNGGTCTCAATGCTAGCGCTCTTGCAATTCCAATNCGTTGGCGTTGGCCNCCTGAAAAACTATGCGGAAAACGACTTAAGTGCCGTATATCTAAGCCAACCATTTGAATGAGTTCTTTTACTAGCTCGTTCCTGTAGGATTGATCCCCTATTTTATGTATGGATAGTGGCTCACTGATAATATCAAAGACCGTCATTCTCGGGTTCAAAGAGCTAAAAGGGTCTTGAAAAATAAATTGGATTTTTTTTCTAAAATTTATCAATTCTTTGCCCTTTAACCTCAGTATATCAACAGCTCCATCTTCATCCTTAAATGTTAATTGNCCCGTATCTGGAGATAGTGCTTTCATAATGATTTTGCTTAGGGTAGTTTTGCCACATCCTGATTCTCCTACCAATCCGAGGCATGTTCCCTCTTCAATTTTGAAGCTAACGTCGTTTACCGCTCTTACCATATCTTGATCCTTAGAGAGTAAACCGGCGCTTCGAATACTAAATGCTTTTGTTACGCCAGATATAGTAAGTAGAGGCTCCCGTGGTGCTTGCTTCTTAATATCCTTTGATACGTGATCATGCTTAATTAATTTTCCAAATTCTGAGTTTACTTCTCGAATGGGTATCAGGCGTTCATGGCTTTTCATCCCAAAGCGGGGAACGGCAGTCATTAGGGACTTTAAATAGGGATGCTCCGGATTTCGAAAAATATCGTTTCTCGACCCGCTCTCCATAATTTCGCCTCGATACATTACGACTACATCGTCAGCTATGTTTGCAACAACTCCTAAATCATGAGTAATCATGAGTATTGCCATTTCAAGTTCGGTTTGGAGGTCGTTCATTAGTTTCAGTATTTGTGCTTGGATAGTAACGTCCAGCGCGGTAGTAGGTTCGTCTGCAATTAACAATGACGGTCTACAAATAAGCGCCATAGCGATCATCGCCCTTTGTCTTAGACCGCCAGAAAGCTCNAACGGATAAGTTTTCAAGGCTCTTTGTGCGTTTGGAAAACCCACAAGTTTAAGCATCTCACAAACACTGTTTTCGGCTTGCTTAGTAGTTATTTTTTTATGGAGCAGAAGCGCTTCTGTAATTTGATCGCCAACAGTATGCAATGGTGAAAGTGACGTCATCGGTTCCTGAAAAATGATNGATAAAAATTTCCCTCTGATTTCTCGCATTGCAGGCGAGTCGTTGTTTAGCTTGGCTATATCTAGAGTTTTTTCTGATGTTGTGAGTTCGATAGACCCTCTGGATATAGAGGCTTGTGGGGGAAGAAGGCCCATAATTGCTTGGCTAATAACCGATTTACCCGAACCGGACTCGCCGACTAGAGCAACTGTCGAACCTCTTGGGACTTTGAAAGAAGCATTCTTAACTGCCAGAACGCGCCCTTCCGGTAAATCAAAGCCAACTTCTAAATTATTAACTGAAAGGATGTAAGTCTGCTCATTCATCTTTGACTGGATCCATCGTTTCTTTATGAGACTGACCAGAGCCCGTTAAGGAAAATCCTGAACTTGCAAAGTTCTCACTTGTGGTTTCCGAAACTGTAAGTTGTTTTTGTATAACAACATCTGAACAAATTTTCATGACAGTATCAAACCCCATTAATTCAGAGTCTATTGTAATTTTTANGATGCCATCTGATAGTGTTAGTTGGTACCATCCAGCTTTTCGGTCACGACGCGTGGAGAAATATTTCAAAGTCACATTATTGAGTTGATCCCAAGATAAAGAGCGCTTAAACAGCCCAACCCTTTTAAGGTCCTGCTTGGTTACCACAAAACTTGAAAATTGTCGGAGAAAAGTTCGAAGCAGAAATCCAAAGAAAAGCAAAGCACCAGCGGCAAAAATATATTGAAAGATAGTAACTTTCGTTGCGGCTAANAGTAATCCGCCAGTTATAACTAGTCCTATAATAGCCCGAATATAATCGCCTGAAATGGATTTACGTGAGTATTTGCAGGTAAACATTTTTTTCCTTAATGAAAAAGTTCCAACGGGTCGACAAATCGTGCCGCATTATTTTTTTTTAAAACGGTAAATATATTCCTAAACTCCTCCCAGTCGCTTTCTATCATATTAAGGTGATGCGTTAGTACACCAACAGGTTCTGAAGTACCGCTTCTCGTGCGTTGGCGTCTTAAGTTATCTGTTATTTGTGATATCATTGCGTCTCGGCCAATAAACTGGCGCGTGTTCCGCCAATCAATAACATCTACATGGGTATTAAACCACTTCAAGTTTGATTCATGAACCTTCGATGATCTTTTACCAAAAGAGGAAAAGCCTGAAAATCCTAATTCTGAGAGGTTAGGAATAATGTCTTCTCTAATCCGGTTCCATGGGGGAACAAAACAGTCAATAACTGAAACACCAAAAATATTGGAAAGCTGTTCTTTTGCTTGGATGAGATCTTTTTTTATATCATGGAGGTCTCTACTTGGGCCAAATTCGGATTTTCGAGAATCTGCAGGTTCATAATTTGAGTGCGATAATCCATGAACGGCAATTGGTAAACCCTTGGTTTCAAGAGCTTTTGCAAGTTCTCGTGAACTTAGATTTGGGATTGCGGCTAAAAGTGGTTTNAATTCCAGACTATCTATTGTTTTTAGCATCCAATCTAAATTAGAAGTAGGGCGGCTAGCATCATCGTCGCGCCACCAAATTTGCGCTATTGAGTTTTTTCGCGACCATTTAGCCAGCTCAGCCATTAGGTTTTTTGTTTCGCTGTCTGATTTCATATCATTCCACTCAAAAATTTTGCTGTCCTCTTTGCGCCGTCTAAATCAATTTTAAGAGGCTTTTTCGTTTGATCTTTCAACGCTGTCGTAATCGCTTTGGCTAAAGTATGAGAATCTAGTTCATCTTCATAAACAACTTCAACAGCTCCCCTTTTTGCCAAAAGATCTGCTCTTATGCGTTGTTCGGTCTCGTCCCCACCCTCGAATGGAACAAAAATNGCAGGTGTATTACAGGACAGTACTTCTGCGACCGTGTTATAGCCCGCCTGCGAAATGGAAAGTCGAGCTCGACTAATTAAACTTGGTAGGTCAGGCCGCATACGCTCAACAATAGTATTCTTGATTGGGGATCGCTTTACTTCGTGCAACGTTTCCTCCGGCATGTGCGGTCCAACAATGAATCGCCAAGGCGTATCATCCATTAAATTTTCTCTGCGAATCTTGAATAATTTTGTTAATGTATCACTGCCAACCGCGCCGCCTCCTAGGGAAACAACAACCTCACCTGAACCAACTGTTTCTTTTGAATCTGAAATTGATGGGTTCAGAACATAACCGGTATATTCTACCAGATGCGTTATCTCGTGGCTTAGAGGAAATGTCTCTTCAAGTGTAATAATCTGCTCGTCGCCATGCACCAATACTTTGTCATAGTATTTATTTAACGTTTCTGAAATTTCTATGTTTCTGTCTTGCCTANATTTNGTAACAAGAATATCCCGCATTGAAGCTATTATTTTNGGCTTCCATTTTGCTTCTTGTGCGCGATCTAGGAGTGGTATCAGTTCAAAACGAAACTGCCGTCGACCGAATGGAAAAAGTTCTGTTAAGATCATGGAAGGTTTTGTTTCCTCGAAGAGATTAAGCAAGGTGGAACAACGATTTTGTCGCCATTTGTCATCAATCTTTTGACCAGTTTCATCGACCAGTANTTTAAAATTCCGGTCAAGTGATCGTACGGGTGGGAGTTGATGAAACTTNGCACTTCCAACATTGAGATTGGGAATGGGAAACCCACCNGAGACAAAATTGACGTCTAGGCCAATTTCTGNCAATGCGCGAGAGATNGCAGCGGCTCGGCGAAGGTGTCCTATCCCAAGTAGGTTTTGTACATAAAGAAAAATATTTGGCGTTGTCATTTCTCCCAGCTACCTTTTTTCAAGAGGTAAATTCGTCTTATAAAGACTTGGCAAACCAGTTGCGTCCAAAGAAAAAAGTTGAATACATTCCCAATCTAGTTTCACGGGTGGCTTTCCAAGCATATCCCATCCCGTTGCTAAACAAAGAAGTGCCCTAATTATCCCCTTATGACTGACGCCACCAACAGTTTTATTGCTTTTTCCTATTTCCTGAAGAAGCGGTTTTAAGCGATCTTGAACATCTCTCGGCGTTTCACCTCCTGGTGGTTGCATATCGAGACCACGGTTTTCATTTTCCCTCATTGATACACCATGCTGTTCTCTCAAATCTTTGAGCTTTTTTCCTTCCCATTCTCCCCAATTCATTTCTATAAGGCGAATGTCTGTGCGTGTTTTTTTGAGATCCAGTATTTTTGCTGTTTCTCTTGCTCTTTGTAAGGGGCTGGTTATCCATTCCACATCATGAAATAGACTTGGAACGGAGACGCTCGATAAAGATATACGGCCAGCTTTACTCAATGGAACATCGGTGCGTCCCTGTATTTTTCCTTCCAGGTTCCAATTGGTTATTCCATGACGCAAAATAGCAAACTTAGAGCTCATNTTCTTACTCTATAATTATTCAGGGAATTTTTTATAAGAAGGTCCATTTTTTTTGCTGCNATTTCAAAAGANTGCTCACTCCGGGTAATTTGTGTGGCGGCAGCTCGCATTTGCTCTCGGCAGCCTATATCTTCTATGAGAGTGGCCAATTTTGCCGTGAAATCTGGCAAATCACCGGGTGCTGCCAAAAACCCAGTAACTTGATCATTCAATATATCTGACACACCCCCATTATTACCTACGACGGCTGGTAGGCCTAACCATTGAGCTTCCAGAAGTGCCATGCCGTAGGCTTCCTGAATTGCGGGCCAAACAAAGATATCGGCGGCGCAGTAGTATTTAAAGAGTTGATGCTCTGTTAATTCTCCGACAAAACGAGTTTCACTTCCAAAAAATTTCTCAATTTCTTTTCTGCGTATTCCGTCTCCAGCTATAATCAAATTCCAGGTCTTGTGGGTTCCAAGTCTAGCAAGTGCTTTTCCTAACATTTTATATGATTCGAATTTTGCGCCCTCTCTCATCATCCCAACGGCAAGCAGCAAAACCTTATTTCTCGGAATAGATAATTCTTGGCAGACTTCCTTCCTAAATAAAGCCCTGTTATTTCCACATGAGGTTGGTGCGTCAGGTCCCACGAATGGTTTTATAAACGCGTAGGTGCAATTGGATGAAATTACTTCTTTTACACAGTACTCATCATNGCTGTTTAAACCAATAATTNCGTCCGCGTGTTTGAGTGCGAGCACAACTTGTTCTTGATTAAACGACCATTCCCCTTTGTTTCTCTTTGGTGCGTGAGATGCCTCGGCTATGACGTAAGGGATTTTTAGAGCTTTGGAAATAGCAGGCCCTAACCAATCTGGTGCTTTATAAAACATATGATAAGTAATCCAAACATCAGGCCGCCAAGCATCAGCTTCGAGGTAACAATTGATCAACCGCTTAACAATTTTGTCGCTACGATTTTTAATTATAATTTGTTTGTGTCTAACCCCATGCGGTTCTCTGGCTTTGAGGCGGCTTATTAGTTTAACGTCGTACCCTTTACTTCGTAGGCAGGCAATGAGTTGGCGAGCCATTTTCCTATCGCCGGAGGGTACAGGCGAGTCAGGTGGTTTCAAGGGTGCGTAAAAGGCAACTTTCATATACTATCTTGTATCACATCTTCATTTGTNTCTAAGTCACTCTTTAGNAGCNCTATTATGTATTGGACATTTTCTGNATGGGAAAAATGCCTTACTAACAATTTATTAGCTGATTCAGCCAGCCTTACTCGCTTGGCGGGATCTTGAGAGAGGCTTATAATACTGCGGGTTAATTCCCGTGAATTTTTAGATGGTACAATCCAACCAGTGTCATCATGTCTGATAAATTCTGTTATGCCAGGAAGATCTGTAGCTATACAGCACACCTTTTTACTGGCGGCCTCCATTAAAACATTCGGTAACCCATCCCTATCTCCGTCGGTCGCGATGATGCTAGGCATAATAAACAAATCAGAATTTTCATAAGCTTCAAATACCCCTTTTTGCGACTGCGCACCCTTCCAGGTTATCTTTCCCGTGAGACCCAATTTATGAGATAANTTNNGGAGGTTNTCGAGTTCCGATCCGCCGCCGATATGGGTCCAATGCCAATTAATATTTTTGGGTATTTTACTTAGCGCCTCAAGCAGCACAGAGAACCCCTTTTTTTTCACAGCCCTTCCAACAGATAAAAGTCTTAAAAGATTACCCTGATCAGAATGACGCAAAATATTTGAGTAATTTTTTAGCGAAAGCTGTTTGGTATCCAGCCCGTGATAGCTAAGGTGTGTTTTACCTGGCACAAGATCGTTAAGATTTCTATATCCATAGTTAGTGCAAGTCACGGCCCAAGTACAGGATTCAAGTTTTTCTGTTTTTTCCCAATTGGGAGTTAACCAAATATCTTTTGCGTGAGATGAAACTGACCAAGTGTGTCCAGTCAACATAGAGGTGTAGTGGGCAACAGATGCTGGTGTATGAAGAAAATGTGCATAAATATGACCAATCTCAGTTGAAAACTCTGCTGCAAGAACCAATGCTTGCCCCCAACGTCTCACTCGATTTGGTGAAAAATCTCGAATGAGGTGCCTTAGCCATGTTCGGCGGGCAGACTTATAACGAGGATTTGATCGGACCTGCCACCAGGATCTTAAAACCCTTATCGGTTCTTTAAATAGATATTCTGGTANATATAATACGGGGGCNTTGATTTTTTCATGCACCGGATGGGTATGTGGGTCTGTTGGCTTTCGCAAGGAAATGATTACTATTGAGATCCCGGCTTTCTCGAGAGATAGAATTTCTTGTGCTATAAATGTTTCAGAAAGCCTTGGGTAGCCTTTTAAAACTATCGCAATAGATTTTTTTAATTGGTTGCCTTTAATCTTCATGCCAGGACTATCAGGCTCGCTGTCTCACAGGTATGTTTCTAAGATCCCTACTTTTTCTGAGCCAGCGTCTCGCAAGTCGGTTTACTTGTGGCAATCCACCCAGAATATCTGTCGGTAAAATTTCGGAAGGTCTTGGCTGACTAGGTAATTTGCGGAGAGACTTGGCCATTTCCTTTGGATCATGATCGCCATTGTCGACCAACATGCTTATTAAACCTAACTCTTCAGCNCGTTTTGCTCTAATATATTGCTCTAATCTTGGCTCGGTTCTTGGAATTATTAATGCTCTTTTGTCGAAAGANAGGATTTCACAAAAAGTNTTNTATCCACCCATAGAAACCATTCCAGCGGCNTTTGACATTAAATTCTCNATCCTCGCGTCAAAGGTCATCGCCTGAACCCGATCCAATCTATTTGCCCTATCTAAAAATTCAGCTTGCTTCTCCTGAGACATAAATGGGCCAAGAACTAAAACAGCTGGATATGGCAGGTCTGGATCATATTCGTATGCACGTAGCACCCACTCCATCAAGCCTTCACCATCTCCGCCACCACCTGCTGTGATGAGTATAAATGGATCCTCTGGAATATTAAATTGTGGTGAGGCGCCTACGGTAGGTACGTGCCGTTTTAAATAACCTGTATAGCGTGTTTTAAGTTTTACAGTAGCGGGTAAATCAAGACCATCAAATGGATCACAAATTTCTTTCATCCCATAAACCCATAGCTCATCGTATAATTCTTCTAGGGCTGGCAATACATTTTTTCGTTCCCATTCAGGAGCTAATGCCGCTGGTTCATCCATAACGTCCCGCAAGCCTAAAACCAAAGGTGTCCCGCGTTTGTGAAGCATTTCCATGGTAGACCGAACCTCGCCGCGAAGGCCCCACGGTTCCTTATCGACGATAAATAAATCTGGATCGAAGGTTTCGGCCGTGTGTTTTATAATTGATTCTCTTAATTCTAAAGTCTCTTCAATGTTGAGATGGAGGCTTAGCGAAGTGTAATCACCATTTCTTAATTTTATTACGCCTGGGATTCTCACAAAATCCACTCGTGTTCTGAAGTCGAAGCTACCTATTATGGGTGAGCCCGAAAGTATAAGCACAGATAGCCTAGAGTTTGACTCAACTAAATGGTGGGCTATCTCGCGGCATCTCCTTAAATGTCCGAGGCCGAGCGTATCGTGACTGTACATTAGCACTCGGGCAGGGCGGCTATTTTTTTTTGGCGTTCTATTTAGAGGCACGTAACATTCTCCCCACAAAGTCGTCCGAGTCATTCTACTGGTTCTTACTAAATGCAGAACTAGTCGCTATATGGAGCATAAACTACACTAAAAGTTTCCTAAAAGGGAGATTTTGTGAAAAATACTACTTCGATTTCATTTACCGATATTATCAGTTGGTTTACAGTATTGTTAAGGGTGGCTCGATAACCAAAAGCTTTGGTAAAAATTTATGGAAAAAACTCTATTCAAATTTATTTGGCGCTACAGTAAACGAGACCAAATAATACTCTTAATCCTCACAGCGATTTCATTTCCATTTCTTTACTTATCGTTGGATTTACCGAAGACAATCATTAATAAGGCTATCGGCGGCAAAGACGTTCCAGAAGAAATTTTTGGAATGACTGTAGATCAAATTGACTATTTGTTAATTTTAAGTGGAGCATTTTTAGCCCTAGTTTTTGTAAATGGCGGCTTTAAGTTCTACGTAAATGTGTTTCGAGGACAGCTTGGTGAGCGGATGCTGAGGCGCCTTAGGTATTCGCTTTTGGCACGTGTTCTGAGATTTCCACTTCCTCAGTTTAAGAAAGTTAGCCAAGGAGAGGTTATTCAAATGGTTAACTCCGAAGTGGAGCCCNTAGGTGGATTTGTTGGGGACTCTATCGCGTTACCGGCATTCCAAGGCGGTACATTGCTCACAATTCTCATCTTTATGTTTATACAGGATTGGATGTTAGGCCTTNCTGCTATCGCTCTNTATCCCATCCAGGGCTACATCATTCCAAAGCTACAATGGCATGTAAATCAACTAGGTAAAAAAAGAGTCCGAAATGTAAGGGTTTTGGCAGAGAAAATCGGTGAAGCTGTTTCTGGGATTGAAGAAGTCCATGCAAACGACGGGGCGAGAAGAATCTTAGCGCGTTTTACAGAACGGTTGGGCGTTATATACGATATTCGCTACGAAATATTTCGCCGGAAATTCTTTATTAAATTCCTAAATAACTTCATTGCTCAATTAACGCCGTTCTTCTTCTATTCAATAGGCGGTTATCTCGTAATCAAAGGTGATCTCACCTTCGGTGCTCTAGTTGCAATTTTGGCCGCTTATAAGGATCTTTCGGCACCTTGGAAAGAACTGCTTACTTATTACCAGAGGTTGGCTGACTCTCGCATCAAATATGATCAAGTCATCGAACAATTCGACCCGCAAGGCATTTGGCCTGAAAACTATCAAATGGCGGAAATAGAAGCAGACTTTAGTTTAGCCGGTAAAGTCTCTGCGGGGAATCTATCTATTCTTGATGAAGAGTCCCAACCTATCGTGGAAAAACTATCCTTTGATATTAGTAANTCAGAACACATAGCTCTAACTGGTCCAAGTAGTGGCGGTAAAGATCTTGCAACGATTTTGATGGCAAGACTCTTGGCGCCCGATAGCGGACAAATAGTTGTTGCAGGCAAACAAATTGCCGATTTACCAGAGGCTGCAACTGGCAGATATATGGGCTACATTGGACCTAATGCGTTCGTCTTTAATGCCACGTTGAAAGAAAATATTTTGTTAGGGGCTATGCATCGGCCAATCTCGACAGAGGTAGAACTTAATGAGGATTTAAAGAACGCGCAGTTATCCGGTAACTCTTTGGATGACCTGGGAGCGGAGTGGTTGGACTATACTGCGATTGGGGTAGATTCAGATGAAGGTTTACAAAAACGATTGATAGAACTTCTTCAGGTGGTTGATTTAGATGGGGATGTTTACTCAATGGGGTTACGGAGTACCGTAGATGGGTTCGATGATGATCAACTTTTAGAGCAGATATTAACGGCAAGGAAAAAATTTAGAGAAAGACTTGATAAATCGGACATATCAAATTTCGTAGAATCTTTTGATAAAGAGGTTTTCAACTCAAATGCATCGGTTGCAGAAAATTTGTTATTCGGAACCCCCAAAGGTGACAGCTTCAACTCAGAAAACATTGGAACTAACGCTTATGTAGTAGAAATACTCGAACGTGTTGGCCTAAAGGATGAATTCATTCGTATCGGCAGGGATGTAGCNTCCACTATGGTCGAGCTTTTTGCTGACTTGCCTTCAGATCATGAGTATTTTTCTCAGTACTCNTTCATCTCAAGTGAGGATTTACCAGAATTTCAAACTCTATTAGCTCGATCGGAAAGACTAGGCTTGGAGAATATGTCAACAGAAGACAGTAATCAGTTCCTGTCTTTGCCGTTCAAATTAATACCGGCAAGGCATCGGCTGGATCTGATTACTAACGATATTCAAAAACGCATTTTGGAAGCTAGAAAACTTTTTGCGGAGGAAATTGGAGACGAACTAAGGGATGAAATAGAGTTTTTCGAAGCGGGATATTATAATAGATCTTCTTCGATCCAAGACAATATTTTGTTTGGAAAAATTGCCTTAGATAAAGCAAACGCGATAGAAGAAGTAAATCATCTGGTTACTGAGATAATAGACCAGNAAAATCTTCGGCCAGNNATAATTAATGCCGGGTTGAACTCACAAGCCGGTTTGGCGGGATCCCGGCTTTCACAAGGTCAGCGACAGAAGTTATCAATTGCTCGTGCTCTGCTTCGTCGTCCGGACCATTTAATATTAAATGAAGCAACTTCTTCTTTAGATTCGGGTAGTCAGACCATAGTTATGTCCAACCTATTATCGGAGATGAAGGGTAGGAATATAACGTGGGCNNTACAGCGCGCNAGTTTAGCCGAAAATTTNGACCGCGTTTTAGTTTTAAGTGGTGGTCAAGTAGTTGAAGACGGCNCCTTTCAGGATCTTGTAAAAAAAGAAGACAGCGTTATCAATGATTTGTTGCGGGAGGAATAAGGTGACGCATCTCGTCCCAGGAGGTCTAATATGAGTTTAAATAAAGAAGTAGAAGTGCTAAGGGATGTTCCCCTTTTTCGCAAAATTGACCATACCAAATTGAAATTACTGGCGTTCACTTCTGAAAATTTAATCCACCAAGACGGACAATTCTTATTCCGGGAAGGTGAAACGGGTGACGCTGCGTATATCGTACTTAAAGGGAAGGTTGCTGTATTTATCCAAACAGAAAAGGGTCCAGTCGAAGTTGCTCAGCTAAAACGCGGCGATGTTGTAGGTGAGATATCAATTCTTTGTGACGTGCCCCGAACAGCATCTGTAAAGGCTGTGGAGTCAGTTCAAACGCTAAAAATTACGAAAGATACCTTTATTCATCTTCTTACGGAATTCCCAGAAATTGCGATTGAAATAATGAGGGAACTAGCTTCGCGTCTAAATAAAACAAATATTCAATTAAGAGAAGCCTTAACCGATTAGAGAAACAATCAGACAATTAAAAGCACCTTTTTTTTCAGTTAAGGAACGGAAGAATTGAGTAGGCTTGAAAGCGCAATCCGAAGACTTCAGGCTCAAAAAATAGCATTGGACTGGTCTGCCAAAAAAATTCATAAACAACCAGGCGTTGTTCTAGAATTCGGACTTGGTAATGGCCGAACATTTGATCATATAAGAAAGCTCCTTCCNCAAAGGGATATCTACGTCTTTGAAAGGAAAATTGCCGCACACCCAGATTGCATTCCTCATCCAGCCTTCCAATTTGTTGGTGATTTTATGGATTCTATTCCAAGAGCAATAGAAAAGTTAGGAAGGAGCGCAGCATTGGCTCATTTGGATATTGGGACAGGGGAAAAAAATACAAGTCTTGCTTTAGCCAAAAAAGTAGCACCGTTTATTGAGAAATTATTATGCGTCAATGCTATCGTCGTTAGTGACCAAGAAGTGGAAAGATGGAGACCATATAAACTTCAGTTGCCAGGTGGAATTTCTGAAAACCGAATACACTTGTATCGTTTATGAAGTTTTCCCCTCGCTTCGTGGAGAAAATTCGACTAGCTCCTCAACTTCTTTATAATGGTTGAGAGCCCAGTGGACACTTGGAAAAGCNAGCTCGTTCCANGGTATTTCGGCCCATGAAAAAAAANGCACTTCCNNNGATTCGGGCCCNGCGTTCACAATATCGTTAATCAATTTTGCTCTATAGATTAAATGCACTTGGCTCAGCCGAGCTACGTTATAAACGCCAATTAGCTCATTAACTTCTATCCTCGCTCCTGCCTCTTCCCATGCTTCTCGTTTAGCCCCCTCCATACTTGTTTCACCCTCTTCCATGAAGCCTGCAGGCATGGTCCAAAAACCAATTCGGGGTTCTATGGCTCTTTTACAAAGTAAAAATTTATTATCCCACGTGCAAACTGCACCAACGATCACTTTTGGGTTAATGTAATTTATGAACCCGCATTCATTACAGGTTAAGCGCTCAATATTATCGTCTGGCGGGACTCTGAGGTGAATTGGCCCACCAGTCCGTCTTTCGTAGGANTTTGNACTCATAATTTGCCTAGCAAGTGTTNGTAACAGCTAGTTTTACNGGTGTTTTNAGATGAATTAGNGTTAGGGCTCACAGATTTATACTAAAATATCTAAGTTATTACCGCGTTCAGATTTTGTGGTCCTCATTTGTCTTTGAACGCGATTAACGTCAGCATCACGGCGTTGCTCCTGAGCCTCAGCCTCAAGATCTTCATCNGGCTGCGATACGTCATCAGTTGAGGGCGTTCGAACACCTATGTTTTTTGTTTGTTCAGGGCGACCTGGTGTAACAAGTCCCGGTAAGGACGCGTTGGTAGGTGCCATAGGTGGTGTCACTTGAGCCATAATATCTCCATTGGAGTAAAGGTTAGATAGTTGTGTTTAAAAAGTCAATATGGCCAAATAAGATGGAAATTTATGGCTTCAAAGCGGCGACGCCTGGTAACTCTTTTCCTTCAAGCCACTCAAGAAAGGCTCCACCCGCGGTAGAGACGTAATTTAATTTTTTGACAACACCAGCTTGGTTGAGAGCCGCTAATGTATCTCCCCCGCCCGCAATGGAATATAAATTACCTTTTTGGCTCAACTTACCCACTAATTTCGCGATTGCCGTAGTTGAAGTATCAAACGGTGGGCATTCGAATGCACCTAAGGGTCCATTCCAAATTATGGTGTTGCTATCTTTTATATGATTAGAGAATACTGGAATCGAGTTGGGTCCAGCATCCAGAATCATAGCGTTGTCTGGGATATCATCCAATTCAACAGCTTTATAATTGGCGCCGCTCTCCAGTTTTGTTGCTATTAGCGCGTCATTTTGAAGAATTATTTCACAAGAATTTTCTGTAGCTAAACGCTCAATCGTCTGGACCAAATTGGTTAGATCTTTTTCCACAAGAGAATTTCCAATGGAAACACCCCTTGCAAAAAGAAACGTATTTGCCATACCCCCGCCAACGATCATTTTGTCTACGAGTTTTACGATGTTCCTCAACAAATCCAATTTAGTTGAGATTTTGGCTCCTCCAATTATAGCAGTAAGCGGTCTTTTGGGACTATCTAAAGAGTTGGATAAGGCCTTTAACTCTAGATCCATAAGAGGCCCTGCGAAACTTGGCATGAGTCTAGCAATCCCTGCGGTCGATGCATGGGCTCGATGGGAAACGGAGAAAGCATCATTAACAAAGCAGTCGCCTAAAAGCGCTAGGCTTTTTGAAAACTCAGGGTCATTTTCTTCCTCTCCAGGATGAAACCTCAAGTTCTCAAGTAAACAGATTTCTCCATTTTTCATGTTTCGTATATCCTCCGCCACTTCTGACCCGATTGAATGTGGAATGAATTTTACGGTAAATCCATTTAGTGCCTCGCAAAGACTTGAGAATATTTGTTCCATAGACATTTCTCTTACAATTTTTCCTTTGGGCCGGCCAAAGTGTGAAATTATTATGACTTTAGCCCCTTGAGATGCCAGCCTCGCAATGGTGGGAATAGCTTTTGTCAAGCGAGTAGGGTCGGAGATGGCNCCATTGTGGGTAGGGAGGTTTAGATCAAGCCTCAGNAAAACTCTATCTTTAGAAAAATCGTGGTCATCTAGCGTCCGATATTTGATCATGCGTTTGCTCTATTGTAAGCTTGTTAAAAAATTTAAGTTTTATTCAAGTGATGAAAACTCAGGACATAACTACAGTCTACGCAATTCTTTACCACCTCTGGATTAGTGAGTTTTCTCTGCCCATGACGTAAGTTCTTTCATGAAGGANACGCATTGCGCCATCTGCTCAATTTCTATGAATTCGTCAGGTTGATGTGCTTGTTGGATTGACCCGGGACCAAAAATAACACCTGGTATCCCAGCTTGTTGGAAAAGACCAGCTTCTGTTCCAAAAGCAACGGTTCCAGACTCATTTAAACCTGTCAAATGACGAATTAGATGTTCAGCTGCAGATTCATGGTCGGGGATTAGAGGAGGCGTCTCATTCCTAAGTTCAGTTGTAACGCCAGCATCTTTAGATACTCGTTTCAATTTAGGCTCTATTCTCTCTTGTATGAAGGACTTTATTNTATTTTCCAATTCAGTTGGGTCTTCATCAGGCAAGCCNCTATACCCCCAATTAAAGTGTGTATATTCAGGAATGATATTATTTGCTGTCCCGCCTTCAATTACTCCCAGATCAAAAGTGGTATACGGAGGATCAAATAAACTATTTTTATCCGACTCCTTNATTAGTTCTTCCTGCAAACTTTCGATAAAATTAATAATCCGAGCTGCAGCCATAATAGAGTTTGCNCCTCTGTGCGGTTCGCTGGAATGACCTGGAACGCCNCTNACTGTGGTNCGAAATGAACGCCCTCCTTTATTCCCTCCAACAATCTTCATAGATGTGGGTTCGCCAACTATTACTGCCCGTGGTAGCGGTAAGTTGTCCACGACATCTTTAATGAGGTGCCGAACACCAACGCATCCAACCTCTTCGTCAAACGAAAAAGCAAAGTGTATNGGTACCTTAAGGTCTCGTGATTTCATCTCCGGGGCCATCGCTAGAGCTATAGCACAAAAACCTTTCATATCTGACGTGCCTCGTCCAAAAAGTTTCCCCGACTGCTCGGACATTTTAAAAGGTGTTTTGGTCCATTCTTGTCCATCAATTGGCACGACATCTGTATGACCTGATAGAACTACGCCGCCAATATCCTGCGGCCCAATTGTGCACCAGAGGTTTGCTTTTGTCTTATCTTTATCGTGTGTAAGTCTTGTGGGAACACCCAACTCGTTCATATATTTTTCTATATCTGAAATCAGATCTAAATTGCTTAGCCGTGAGGTTGTATCATATGCGATCAGGCGATCTAGCCATTCTATAGAGCGTTTTAAGATAATATCCATTAGAGAAAATCCAGTCGGGTAGTTAAGACTTATCTAGTCCAAAAAGCAGGGGAAAACATAACGAGAACGGTAAATAATTCTAGACGNCCAAGNAGCATGCCAAGTGAGAGAAGCCACTTTGCCGTTTCGGGGAGACTTCCAAAGTTACCAGTTGGCCCTATCGATTCGCCGAGTCCGGGTCCGACGTTACAGATAGCCGTCGCAGCACCTGATATAGCTGTAATGAAATTAAGCCCTAGAGCTGATAGACTGGCAGCAAGAATCACAAAGCACGCTATATACAGAAAAAAGAAACCCATAACGGCGTTTGAAACAGTTTCTGGAATTTCCTTCCTATTATAATACGGAATAAAAACGCCGTGCGGAACAAGTAATCGGCTCAATTGGGCCTTAGCTGATGCTGCCAGGACTTGGAACCGAAAAATTTTAATGCCGCACGTCGTGGAGCCAGCACATCCGCCAACAAACATCAAGCAAAGTAAAAATACAGTTGGGAAGCCACCCCAGAGTCCAAAATCTTGCGTTACATAACCGGTTCCAGTGAGGATTGATATTACATTGAATGCGACATGCCTGACGGTGTCATTAGGTCCAAAATTAGAATTATTCCAGACCCAGCATGTAACCAAAAAAACGGATGTTATTATTACGATAAAAAACCATCGAACTTGACTATCTCGNATAATCGGTGACAAATTTCCTCTAAGAACCCTGAGGTAATATAAGAAGGGTAATGACCCGATAATCATTCCACAAATGATTATCCACTCGGCTGTAGGATTATCGAAGTATCCGATCGAGTCGTCTTTCGTTGAATANCCGCCTGTCGCTATTGTTGTCATAGCATGGGCTATCGCGTCGAAACCAGAAAAACCTGTCGTCCAAAGGGCCAAAGCGCATAAGCCGGTCATAAACAAATAAATTGCGAATATCCCACCAGCAATTTGAGCCGCACGTGGCAAAACCTTATCAGGCGTGTCGAAAGCCTCTGTTCTGAATAATTGCATCCCTCCAACACTCAATATAGGTAGCATAGCCATCGCCATGACAATGATGCCAACCCCCCCTAACCACTGCAGTAAAGCCCTCCAGAGTAAAATGCCGGGCGGAGCATTATCGAGGCCAACAATTATTGTAGAGCCAGTTGTTGTTATCCCGGACATTGACTCAAAAAATGCATCTGCAACGCTTATTTCTAACTCCGAGAATGCAAATGGAAGTGCGCCTACTGCCGCAACGGCGACCCAACTCATTGTTGTAAGGAGAAAGGCTTGGCGAAGATTGAGATTCGTCATAGATGTAGAGCGCGTCGTTAGCATTAATGATACGCCAACGAATAACGAAACGGCAGCAGAGCCAGCAAAAACTTGCCAATCTGGGTTACCAGTTGCTAGATCCGCGATAGCGGGTAAGCCCATGGCAACTGCCAACAGTGACATCAACAAGCCAATTATGAACAGTACGGGGCCAACAGTTATCAACCTAGCTCCAATCTATACATGAAATAGCTATTTATGCAGGTCGTTTGATCAAAGATAAAAATTCTGTTCGTAGATCGGGGTTTTCTTTAAAACATCCTAGTAGCGTTTTTGTGACCATATTAACACCGGGTTTATGAACACCGCGTGTTGTCATACAGCCGTGTTCAGCTTCTATGAGAACGGCAACTCCTTTGGGTTTAAGAGTGTCATTTATGGCATTTGCAACTTGTGAAGTTAGTTTTTCCTGAATCTGTAAACGTTTAGAAAAAAGTTCCACNGTCCGAGCGAGCTTACTTATTCCAACCACGCGATTTTCTGGAATATATGCTACGTGAGCCACTCCAGTAATGGGTATCAAGTGGTGCTCACAATAGGATTCAACCCTTATATCTTTTAGTAGTACTATGTCGCCGTAACCATCGGTTTCTTCAAACGTGCGTTCCAATATCTCACTTGGATCTTGAGTATATCCACTAAAAAGTTCAGCGTATGACTTAATAACACGCTTTGGCGTATCAATTAGTCCCTCTCTGGTTGGGTCATCACCCATCCATCTTATAAGGGTTCGTACGGCTTCTTCTGCCTCCGACCGAGTGGGGTGCGTGTTTGCTCTGGCGTCGCTTGGCGAGCTTTTTGGGCTTATGTGGTCGTCTGGTGACACAATATATTCCTCTTTACTTTTGTTTGTCGGCGGTCTCAATTTCGGTAGCAAGTTCTCCTAGACCTTACTCAAACTTTACGAATAAGTTCTGTCAATATTAACTTGTCTTTTTTAATTCACTTGCATTGGCTGGTGCGGACTGTCCAGCGAGAAAACTGGGATACTGACGTCGAATAGTGCTCCATTTTTGCTTTCCATTTGATAGACCCCAGACATTAATCCTGACGGTGTGTTTAGTGGCGTGCCGCTGGTATATTCGAAGGACTCGCCCGGTTTCAGCACCGGTTGTTCGCCNACTACACCGGGACCTCGAACAGTTTGAGTTTGGCCACGAGAATTGGTTATCGACCAGTGTCTATTGAGTAGTTGAACGGTTTCTTGACCTAAATTTTCAATTTTAACTTCATATGCCCAAACATATTTGGCATCGTCCGGTGACGAATGCTCATCCAAAAAAGCAGGGACCACGGTGATGCGAATTGAATTAGTTGTTTTTGAATACAATTTTATATCTCCAACACAGATGCTACCGTCCTGATAGAAAGAGATGGGGCGTCGATAAATAAATTCAACATAACAGCATTATCCCTGAATACTTCAATCAGTCGCGCAGCGTTAAACGGACGAAACCCGTTAAGTTTTATTTTATTGAATGACGGTGAAAAATGAAATAACAAAAGGAAAATTTAATAATTTACTGTTAGATCTTAACATACGGATAAAACTATGGATAAAGGACTACAAATACCCTCTCCATGTGTAGGTGTTTGCCAAATAAATGCTTCTACTAAATATTGTTTAGGATGCTGGCGGACTTTGAGAGAGGTTGCTCATTGGTCTCGTTATTCAAATGATGAGAAGGAAATTCTGATGGCAGAGCTCACTGAACGACAGAAACTTCATGGATCTACCAAACGAAGGACCACAAGACGTTTCAAACGATTAAAGTAGTTTCAGAGCTTAAAAAGAGTTTAACTTTACGTTTAAANGTTTCATCCGTAGTTAATATGAAAATAGGTGGCCAAGAAAAATATAAATGAAAATCATTATAAAATCAGTTTTTCAAGATGCTTACATTGAAACAATCGAGTAGCGCAGCAGGTCGCAACGTCGACCAATTTACCCAATCATCACGATATTCAGATCGCGAGAGCGATTATTTTGTTAACAAAGATGGTTTAACATACGCTGGCGCGCACTTGATCATTGATATGTGGGATGGGATTAATCTTACGAACAAAGAGGTTATTGAAAACGCACTTAAAGAGATAGCAAAGGCGTGTGATGCTAAAATCCTGCATAAACATCTCCATTGTTTTGATGAAAATCAAGGTATTACAGGCGTACTAGTTCTGGCAGAATCACACATAAATATACACACTTGGCCAGAAGTAGGATTTGCTGCGCTTGATATTTTTATGTGCGGGAAAACAAATCCAGTGGCAGCAATCCCTGTTTTAGAGGATATTTTTAAACCAAAACTTATGGAAGTTCAGACGGTTACACGTGGAATACTAACTAAATAACTTTTCCTCATTGTAGCNTGATAACAGCGCATTTTTGACGAGGTTTTATATGACCCATGCTAATCCAGAGTTTTCAATAATTATTGTTACATATAATTCGAACGAATATCTGGCCAAATGCATAAGAGCCTTAATTACCCAACGAAATAAAAACTTCGAGGTAATAATTGTCGATAACGATTCGAACGAAGAACTAATAAATTTCGACAATTTTAACTCTTTAGATCTGAAGGTTATAAAATTGGAGAAAAACTTTGGTTTTGCTGCTGCCAATAATATTGGGGCGAAAAAAGCTACTGGTGAATGGCTAATTACCCTAAATCCTGATGCAATACCCGAAGATAATTGGTTATCAGAAATTGAAGTAGGAATAAAACGGTATCCAAAAACTAAAATATTTGGTTCTAAGCAGCTAAAATTTGATGACCCTAGTAAGTTAGATGGAGCGGGGGATCATTATCATTTCTCAGGTATCGCTTGGCGCGGTGGTGAAGGCGATCCAGCTGAAACAATCTTGGAGGACGCAGTAGTGATGAGCCCATGCGCAGCTGCAGCAATATATTATCGAGATATTTATGTTTTGCTTGGTGGAATGGCAGANGATTTTTTCTGTTATTACGAAGATGTTGATTTAGGGTTACGCTTTCGATTGGCGGGCCATAAAACCGTCCAGCTGGCCGATGCGAAGGTTCGGCATGTAGGATCAACGACGGCAGGAAAAAATTCGAAGTTCATTAAATATTATGTTAGTCGAAATAGGGTTTGGACATTCATACGCTGTGTTCCTGGATTGTTATTTGTTACGTGCCTTCCATTTCTGATTTTGAGTATATTAACTAGACTTTGCCTTTCGATATTTGCTGGGGATACCTTCACCAAACTGCGGGCATTTTACGACGCATTTCGTGGGCTTTTTCGGATATGGAATGATAGAAAACTCATACAAAAAGCGCGAAAGTCTTCTGTAATTCAATTCAGTTCTGATATGACTTGGTCGATCGGGAAATTAATTTTGCGAGCAACAGACAGCCGACCGGTGCCGTGCGAGAACTGCGGCAAAGAGGAACCCGCTTCTTTTCAAGCAGGTGGCATAGATGATTCATAGAACTGGTTCCAAAGTTGCTGCAGTAGTTGTTGTCTTTGGCCCAGATGATCGGTTTCGAAAACTGCTACTGTCGCTGGTCGAACAAGCCAACAAAGTTTGGGTTATTGACAATCAGCCAAATTATGCTTTCGACAAATACTTAAAAGGTCAGAAACCTTGTCATAGGAATAACATCACCCTCATAGAGAATAAAAAAAATGTAGGTCTTGCCGCTGCTCAAAATCAGGGGATAAAACTCGCCTTAGAAGATGGAGTGGACTGGGTTCTATTACTAGATCAGGACAGCATTCTTGATAAAGACTTTGTAAAAAATATGCTTAAAGCTGGNCACAAATATAAGAATAAAAAAAATATCGGTTTCTTGACTCCCCGACATGAATTCGATGACGGGAGCCCTTCAGTGCCCACTTATTCAAAGGGATTATTCCTAAGACCAAAGCGTTATCATATGGATTTAGACGAAATTGATGATACGATATTATTCGGGATGGCCTCAGGAAGCTTTATCCCTAGACATACGCTGGAAGAAGTTGGACTGATGCGTGAGGAGTTTTGGATTGACTATATAGACTATGAATTTTCATTCAGGGTACGTGAACGAGGCTATCGAATTATAGGGGTGGGTGGAGCGCGTTTGAACCATCGCCTTGGTGTAAAGAACCAATTAAAAATTCTAGGAAAAGTGTTTTCTTTCCAGGTTCATCCAGCCTTTAGGAGGTACACGATTTATAGGAATAGGATCGCCGTTATCAAAGAGTATTCGACGCTTTTTCCCGAATTTGTTTTGTTTGAGGTGTTATCAATAGCTAAGGATTTATTTAAACTCTTTTTATTGGAAGATCAAAAATTTAACAAGTTACGAGCTATATTCATCGGTATTATTCATGGGATGATGGGATCATTCAATCGAGACATTTCTAACCAAGNAGGCGATGAATAGTAGTTGTTAGCGTCCCAAAAGTTTGTTACCAAACCAAAGAAATGTGATTTTGGGCAATATTATCGCGAGACGAAGATAGATAGCCACAGATAGTGCCTTTAGTGCCCAAGCTGGATATTGTTCAGTAAAATGTTTTTTGAAATATTTGCAAAAACTTCGTGCCTTATGCCATTCAACTATACCAGGAAAACTATCACTACTACCTTTCTTATGGGTCACGGAAACTTGTGGAAAATATAGAATTGACCCACTTATTTTTTCGATACGCAAACAAAAATCTATATCTTCAACATGAAGGAAGTAGTCTTCGTCCATGCCTCCTAACTCGATAAAAATGTTCTTTGGCATTAGCATGAATGCGCCTGATATACATTTAACGGGGGTTATGTCGGATACTGGGGTTGTTTCATTAAGATTCAATCGCTTAAAGTGTGGATGATTAGGAGCGAGGCGGTCTAGCCGAAATTGTTCAACACAACAAGTCCACGGCGTCATTAAATTACGTCGTGCACCTCTTTGTTCAGTGCCATCTAAGTTCTCTATCCTAACGGTAAGCAGTGAGGTGTCAGGGTGGGTTTTAAAAACCTCTAATGCTGGAATGAGAGTATCGGTTTGTAATATAGAATCTGGATTTAACAGAAGGATATATTCGCCTCGTGCTCTCCTAACACCAAGGTTACAACCCTTTGAAAATCCAACATTTCCATGGCCTGTTATAATTTCAAATTTTGGATTTTTGTCGGCTATTTTGTTTAATTGCTGGACGGTTTGCTTTGTATTTCCATTATCAACAAGTATCAACTGATGTAGTTTGCTCTGTTTAAGCACTGAGTGAATACAGTCCATCAGAACTTCCCCAGTTTTATAAGAGACTATAATTACGCTACATACCCCTTTAGCTTCGACCAAGTTATGAGGAGAATCGTTTCCAAGCGGCGCAAAGTTAACAACGTTGGTATTATAACTTGGCATGCTATCATTAGTATTGTCAGCGTCGCTAACCGAGTTCTTCATCTTTAATCCTTTAAAAAAAGAGTATCGCTAATTTTGCTTGAGTAATTTTAGTTCAATCTGGCTTAGCTAAATCTGTTGCTGGTCCTTATGCTAATATAAAATGCAGCCAAAAGATATTTACCAAGNCGAAATTTTTTAGTCTCTTTTTATTCTGATGTTCTATAGCTTCATTGCGAAGATNTCGATTAAATGATAAGAGCCATCAGTAAAATCAAAGACGTTAGGTTTGCTCACTGTGAAAATAGAATCATCTAAAATAGACGATGTAAAGATTATTTGGCCGGATAAATTTGGCGATCACCGAGGTTTTTTTTCTGAAACCTTCAACTCTGATAAATTCAAGCGGAATGGCCTAGATTTATCTTTTTGTCAAGATAATCACTCTTTGTCTGAAAAGGCGGGGACGCTTAGAGGGCTGCATTTCCAGATTAATCCGTATGCGCAAGATAAACTTCTAAGAGTAACTCGAGGGGCTATTTATGACGTTGCAGTGGATATACGAGTTGGATCACCTACTTTCGGGAAATGGGTTGGTTATGAAATAAGTGCAAAGTTGTGGAATCAAATATTGATACCCGTGGGTTTTGCCCATGGTTTTTGTACGCTCGAAGATAACACGGAAGTGATGTATAAAGTGACGGCTCCATATTCTCCTGAGAACGAAAGAGGGTTAGCTTGGAATGATGGTGAGTTAGCTATAGATTGGCCCATCGAAAATAATGCGCCCATCTTATCGGAAAAAGACACCAGTTATCCTGAACTACGCAATTTGCCTACATTTTTTAAGTATGAATTTTAAGCTAGATCCATAATGAAAGAAGAAGCAAAAAAAATATTAGTGACAGGAGGTGCTGGTTTTATTGGGTCAGCGGTGATTCGGTATTTAATAAATACGATTGGCTGTTTCGTGCTAAACGTCGATAAATTGACATACGCAGGCAACTTGAATTCTTTGAAAAATGTAATTTCGAATCCAAAATACAGCTTCGAAAAACTCGACATTTGTGATGTGCAGAAATTAGATAAGGCAGTAAAAGAATATAAACCAAATATCATTATGCACCTAGCGGCGGAGAGCCATGTTGACAGATCGATCGATGGCCCTAGCGATTTTATCCAAACCAACATTGTTGGCACGTATAGCCTATTAGAGGTTTCGAGAAGCTTTTGGAGCCAGTTGGATGAAAACGAAAAAGAACAGTTTCGATTTCATCATGTTTCAACAGACGAAGTATTTGGCTCCTTGGGTTTGCACGGTGCTTTCACAGAAACTACGCGATATGATCCCCGGTCCCCATATTCTGCCAGTAAAGCGTCAGCCGATCATCTAGTTAGAGCATGGCACGAAACCTTTGGCTTGCCAGTAATTTTGAGCAATTGCTCAAACAATTATGGTCCATACCATTTCCCAGAAAAACTGATTCCATTGATGATTATAAAAGCACTAAAGGGTGAGGCTATGCCGGTCTATGGAGCTGGGAACAATGTTCGCGACTGGTTGTACGTTGATGATCATGCCCGCGCACTTTACGAAATAGCGTCAAAAGGTCGGCCAGGGGAAAGTTACAATGTTGGTGGCAACTCAGAAGTAAGTAATATTGAAGTGGTAAAAACTATTTGCACAATATTGGATGAGCTATCGCCAAGAAAAAACGGCAGAAAATACGAGGAACAAATCACCTTTGTATCAGATAGACCAGGGCACGATTTTCGTTACGCGATTGATACAACAAAGATAAAATTGGAATTTGGTTGGGCACCAATGGAAACGTTTGAAACAGGACTTAGGAAAACGGTTCAATGGTACTTAGATAACCAAGACTGGTGGGAGCCTATATTAAACAAGCAGTACCAAGGCGAGCGTTTGGGGGGCTCGGCGAATTGATATGCGGACAGAGAAGCAAAAAATATTGATACTTGGTGCTAATGGACAGGTTGGGAAAGAGCTGTCAAGGCGTGCTGGTAACTTTGAAGTTAATGCCACAGCTTTCACTCGCACAGAACTCGATATAACAGACAGTCAAGCTGTTGCGAGAATTTTGGAAAACTTACGCCCAAATACAGTAATTAATGCAGCGGCCTATACNGCGGTAGATGACGCCGAAAACTATCCAGAGGTTGCTTATAAAGTAAACCGTGATGCACCCGAAAATCTTGCAAAGATTTGTGAAAAGTTATCANTCCCGATTATACACATTTCAACTGATTATGTGTTCGACGGGGAAAAATCAGGTGCCTATCTTGAGGATGACCCAGTTCGTCCATTAGGAATTTATGGTCGGTCAAAGGAGGCTGGAGAAGCTGTCATACGAGATAATACTGAAAAACACATTATTCTTAGGACTTCGTGGGTTTATGCGGCGCATGGGAATAATTTCCTCCGCACTATGATGAGATTAGCTAATGAGCGAAGTGAGCTGAACCTAGTGGACGATCAGTGCGGCGTTCCAACGTGCGCAGTTGATATTGCTGATGCACTTGTGCTGATAGCGAAACAGATAACTAATAATACGCTGGAACCGTCATGGGGAACTTTTCACTATACATCTAAAAACCCTACAACATGGCGTGGTTTTGCGGAAGAAATCTTCAAAGAACTCCAGACTTACAATATGAGCGTGCCACTCGTTAATGGTATTCCAAGCAGCCAATATCCCACGCCGGCGTCGCGTCCTCTTAATTCGGTTTTAAATTGTGATAAAATTGAAAGAGTTTTCAGTGTGCCGAGAAGAGATTGGAAAGAGGGCATGCGCGAGGTCGTTGCCCAACTTTTAACAAACTAGTACTGATTTAGTAAAAAGGGATATANGCATGAAAGGAATTATTCTCGCGGGTGGTTCGGGAACAAGGTTATATCCCCTTACAATTTCAGTTTCTAAGCAGATGTTGCCAATATATGACAAGCCGATGATCTACTATCCTTTAAGCATTCTAATGCTAGCAGGCATTCGTGAAATACTGATAATTACGACACCCGAAGACCAATCTGCTTTTAAGCTCTTGTTAGGTGACGGAAGTAAATGGGGTTTGTCTCTTAATTATGCAGTTCAACCAAAACCAGAAGGTCTGGCCCAAGCATTTATTATTGGGAAAAAATTTATAGGAAACGATCATTGTTGCTTAATTCTAGGTGATAATATCTTTTATGGACACGGGTTATCTGAAATTCTAACAGAGGCTTCCACCTTGAAAGCTGGAGCGACCGTTTTTGGATATTATGTTAACGATCCGGAGAGATATGGTGTTGTTGCTTTCGACGAAAATGGCTTTGCCAAAAGTATAGAAGAAAAGCCTGTAAAACCAGAATCGAACTGGGCAGTTACGGGGCTTTATTTTTATGATAATAAAGTCATTGATATAGCGGAAAGTATTAAACCCTCCGACAGAGGGGAATTAGAGATAACCGATGTGAATCGTGTTTATTTGGAGCAAAATTCCCTGAAGGTTCAGCAACTCGGTCGAGGTTTCACTTGGCTAGATACAGGAACCCATGAGTCGTTATTGCAAGCGTCCGAATTTGTAAGAACAGTTGAAGATAGACAGGGACTGAAAATAGCCTGCCTAGAAGAGATAGCCTTTAGTAAAGGGTTTATCGACTCAAAACAAATGTCCGAGCTTGCAGCCCCATTACTTAAAAGTGGATATGGCCAGTATTTGATGTCCCTTATTGACTCAAGGTAACTTGTATTCAGCTTATTACATATGTCGTTTTAGGTGATATGAGGTTCTAGTATTTGTCTAATAACTAAGCCGTCAGTCAGTTTGTCGAATCCATCATTCACCTCACCAAAGCCAATACTTTTATTTATCAGTTTATCCACTGCAAGTTTTCCTTGTCGGTACAACTCTATATATCTAGGTATGTCCCTTACAGGCACGCAACTCCCCATATAGCTCCCTCTAATTGCTTTTTCAGATGTTACAATATCTGGTGGGCTGAAGGAAAATAGTGATGTGGAAGGTGCCAAGCCAGCTATAATAACCTGGCCACCCATTTTGATTGACTTATAGCAGGTCTCGGTTGCCGCCACCGACCCTGCAAATTCAAATGCGTAGTCAACACCTCCAGCTGTAATATCCTTTATTTGTTCTACGTGATCTTTATCTTTAGCATTGACGGTATGCGTGGCACCAAGTTGCCGTGCAAGCCCGAGCTTGTCGTCATTTACATCTACAGCAATGATTTTTTCTGCTCCAGCAAGTTTAGCGCCTAAAAGACCATTTAAGCCAACGCCTCCCAGACCAACACATGCTACGGTGTCGCCAGCCCGTATTCGCGCTGTATTCAAAACTGCGCCTACGCCAGTCATCACAGCACATCCAAAAATAGCAGCGTCTGCAAGTGGAAGCTCTTTATCAACTTTTACCGCTGTTCCTCTATCAATAACCGCATATTCTGCAAAGCAAGAGACACCAGATTGATGGGCGATTTCGTTACCTTTGCTGTCAGTAAGCCGACTGCCTCCCGCCATTAGATGGCCCTTGGCCCTTGCAGTATCATGGGTTAGACACAGTTGAGGTTTGCCACCAAGGCAATTACTGCATACACCACAAGAGGCCGAAAATTGAAAAACTATAGGGTCGCCAACCTTTATATCTCGAACACCCGCGCCAACTTCTACTACTTCTCCAGAACCTTCATGGCCTAGAACAAGTGGCATTGGACGTGGCCTGTTACCATTTATGACGGAGAGATCTGAGTGGCATAATCCGCCGCCGGCTATTTTTATCATTAACTCACCAGCTTGTGGCGGAGCTAATTCAACTTCCTCAATCTGAACGGGTTTCGATGTGGCATAGGGCCGTTTTGCACCTGTTTCTCGGAGTACAGCGGCTAGCATTTTCATTTTTTGACTCCCAGTTTATTGCATTTTGTACGTTGGACTACTTAATTATAAATGGATTTTAAGTTCAATGGCCTCTTTTAGCAAAAAAATGACTAGAAACCTTCTATAACCAGATATACGATTTTTTCATTCCTAGTCGCGGGTGATAAGTACACGGTCTTGCTGCGGAATTTTATCTAAAGCAAACTTTCAGAGAGGAATGGAGATAAGAAATGGTATCTTGGACCAAATCACAATTACCAACACCTACAAATGATCTCGATAAAGTTGCTAACGANATTGATCAATGGGGATATGGTCTTTTAGAGGNTGCTTTAAGTGAGCCACTATTAACAAAAACTAGAGCAAGACTNCTGGAACAAGCAGCTGCAGAATTGCAGTTTGGGCTTGCTTTCGAAGATGGGGGCCCCTCTCAGAAATGGGGCGATTTTCGTGACCCGGATGGTGCGCTGAGGTCTGAAGTGTTTACTTCGGCCAATGGTGGTATCAATCAGAGGGTATGGCTTTTGCCAAATAAAGGGGAAGAATTTTTAGAGGTGTTAGAAATAAATGAGATGCACGAAATTGTCAGCCATGTTTTGGGTGAGGAATTTCAACTTTCATCATTCTCTTCCAATATTGCCAAGCCAGGTGGATTGAAAATGGATCTTCATACGGATCAGTGGTGGGCCCCCGAACCTACTAAACCGGGCCGTCGTAATCTCCCGGTGGGATCGATGACGCGAAAAAAATTTGATTGTGATCTAGGGTTTTCTGGCGCCAGGTCTGAGATAGCCCCGGCGGCTTGCTCTAACGTAATATTCATGATGAATGATTTTACTGACGAAAATGGAGGAACACGACTTGTTCCTGGTAGCCATATGTTTGGACGTCACCCTGATTTGATTAAGGACAAAGACATTGAGACTGTTGCCGCTGAAGGAAATTCGGGAACAGCCTTAATTACCGATGGGAGGGTCTGGCATGGCACAGGTGCTAATGCGACAAAAGAAAATAGAATAGCCATGTTATTAACATTCTGTGGCCCNCAGTATAGGCCGCAGGTTAATTATCCGGTGGCACTCGACAGTGCAATCTTGAAGTCTGCGTCAGATCGACAGAAAGCGTTGTTCGGCTTAAAAATTTGGTGGGGCTACGGCAGAACAGGGGATCCAAATTTAGATTTTATTGATCCTGATGGGCAAACTTTGGGTAAATTAACTCTTTCTTGAGAACACTTGGAGAAAAAGATGAAAAAGGCGCTTGATGGCCTGCGGGTTATAGATATGACACATAATCAAGCAGGCCCTGCTTGCACGCAAATACTAGCTTGGCTTGGGGCGGAGGTAATAAAGCTAGAAGAGCCTGGTAAGGGGGANGTCGCGAGAACAAACATGAGAGACCAGGATAGCGATAGTTTGTTTTTTCTTATTTTGAACTCCAGTAAAAAAAGTCTAACACTCAATTTGAAAACAGATGAGGGGAAGGAACTTTTTAAGAAAGTAATAGCGTCGTCCGATGTGTTAGTTGAAAATTTTTCTCCTGGTGCCTTAGAACGACTTGGCTTGGGTTACGATGTATTATCAAAAGTGAATGAAAAATTGATTTATGCAACAATAAAAGGTTTTGGAACCTATGGCCCGTACAGTGGATTTAAGAGTTTTGAGCCTATTGCCCAAGCTATGGGCGGAGCAATGTGCGCCACAGGGTTTCCAGAAAACCCGCCAACATATGTTTGGCCGGCGATTGGGGACTCTGGCACGGGGATGCATATGGCGATAGGTATATTAGCTGCGATACAACAAAGACATGCTACTGGAAAAGGTCAAGAAGTAGAAGTTTCTATGCAGGATAGTGTCGCAAATATCATGAGAATAAGTTTAAGAGATCACCAAAGACTTGGGGGTGTTCAAAAACGGACTGGAAACCAATTAGGCCGAAATGTGCCTGGGTCGACGTACCCGTGTTCGCCTGGTGGGCCAAATGACTATATTTATATATTTGCCCAGCAACAAATGTGGAGTTCTTTTGCGAAAGCGATAGGGCGACCGGATATAGTAGATGACCCGCGATATGCAACAGCAGAGAAACGGTGGGAAAACAGAGATACACTTAATCCTATTATAGAGGGTTGGACACGTCAGAGGACTAAGCATGAGGCTATGCGGATACTTGGTGATGCGGGTGTACCCAGCGGTGCATGTCAAGATACCGGCGAGGTATTAGAGGATCCGCATTTAAAAGAAAGAGACATGATTGTGGACATAAATTATCCCCCGAGGGGAAATTACAAAACTGTTGGGTGCCCCATCAAACTTTCAGATTCTCCTGCTCAAATTGAGCGACCTCCTTTTCTAGGAGAGCACACCGAAACTGTTCTAGAAGACTTATGCGGGATAGATAAAGAGCAGTTTTCGAAATTTCATAAAAATGGAATAGTTTAAGGAAAAATGAACTGCCTAACGCTCCGATATACAATTCGGACGCGAAGTTGCCGAAACGTCCTAAAGGAAATTATTTTTGCCCGAACTTAATTACCCTGATTATAAAAAAGGCTTGCAAATTTAAATGACTATTGTGATCGAAAGAAAGCATGAGCATTTTGTTGGAGAAGTTTCCGGCATAGATTGCCGTCAAGCCGTAACGAAAGAAGATGGACAGCTATTGAACGAAGCTTTGGACCAGTTTGGAGTATTAATTTTTCGCAAACAAGCATTTACAGATTTAGAGCAAATAACGTTTAGCAAGATTTTTGGCGAGATAGAATTAGCAAAAGGTGGCAACGTTACTAAAGATAAGGATCGTCGTCTTGATGTCCAAATGGCTGACGTAAGCAATCTTGATAAAGATGGCAATCTGCTTGGGCGTTCTGATCGAAGACGAATGTTTAATCTCGGCAATAGGCTTTGGCATTCTGATAGCTCATACCGTGTTATCCCAGCCAAGTGTTCTCTTCTNTCCTGTCGGAGTGTAGCGTCAAGTGGTGGCGATACAGAATTTGCGTTTATGCCAGCCGCTTATGATGCGCTTGACCAAGATACAAAAATGGAAATAGAGGAGTTAGTGACAGAACATTCCTTNCTGTATTCGAGAGGGCAGCTTGGTTTTACTGAATTTGAGGATGAAGAAAGAAAAGCTTTTGCTCCAGTTAGGCAAAGGTTGGTCAGGACTAACGAATTCACGGGACGTAAATCGATTTTTTTGTCTTCACATATTGGTTCGATAATAGGTTGGGAAATACCTGAGGCGCGGGACCTCATTCGGGAATTGATGGAGCATGCAACAAGTCAGCCATTTGTTTACCGACATTCCTGGTCCGTTGGTGACCTTGTAGTCTGGGACAATAGACAGTGCATGCATCGTGTGAGAAGATTCGATGATGCAAGTGAGCCAAGAGATATGCGCCGTACTACTATAGCAGGGACAGCGAAAACCGTACCGCAGTCAAATTAACAGTGTGGGTAGAATAAAAATGTCTTTAAAAATTGAACAAGTACATAAATATTTTGTCGGGGAAGTCTCAGGAATTGATTTGTCAGACCCGCTTTCAAAAAGCGAAGTAANACAAATTGAAGAAGGCATGGATCAGTTTGGCGTTTTAATTTTTAGAGAGCAATTTTTATCTGATGAAGAACAAGTGTCCTACACTAAGAACTTTGGTGAGCTAGAATTACATGTAGGGTCTAATGTTTTGAAGGGCAATGAAAGACGTCTTAGCTTAGAGTTTGCGGATGTAAGTAATCTTGATCAAGATGGGGAAATTTTGAAAAAGGGTGACCGTAGGCGTATGTTTAATCTAGGGAACAGATTGTGGCATACCGATAGCTCATTCAGGAATATTCCGTCTAAATTTTCTATTCTTTCTTGCAGAAGTACCCCAAAAGTTGGGGGAAATACCGAATTTTCTTTTATGCCGGCAGTTTATGATGAGTTAGACGAGGGCACGAAGCAGGAAATAGCAGACCTCATCACTGAACATTCCCTGATTTACTCGCGCGGTCAGCTTGGTTTTTCAGATTTTAACGAGGAAGAAAAACAAATGTTTAAGCCGGTACAGCACGTAATGGTTAGAGCAAANGAATTCACTAAACGAAAGTCTATTTATCTTTCTTCGCATATTGGAAAAATACTGGGCTGGGAAATACCGGAAGGACGGGATTTTATAAGGGAATTGATGGAATTTGCCACTCAACGGCACTTTGTCTACGCGCACGAATGGAAGCCAGGCGATCTTGTGATGTGGGATAACCGGCAATGTATGCATCGCGTAAGGCCATTTAAAGACACAGGTGAAAAACGGGATATGCGCAGAACTACCGTAGCTGGTAAAGCACCAACCCTAGTTTCTGCGAACTAAATCTCGAATTGTAAAACAACTAAAAAGATATTAGAGGATCACAGAACTAGTTTTCGCAGTAATTGGAGATTTGAGCTCTTGTCGACAAAAATTAAACTTTTCCTTACTNTTGGGGTAGTGTTGCTTGGGGCTCTTTGCTCTTGGCTGGAAGCAACCTACGCCGACAGTTTTGTTGCCATTGTTATAATTGGGCTGACTGTTTTTATGATAATAGCGCTTTGGTTGTTTCCAGAAGCAGGTGCAAAGGATGATAACTGATCCTGTTTGGTTTACTAATAAGTTCAGCAATCAGTGTTTATGACTTGTCCCGAATAAAAGGATAAATCCTCGTAAAGTCAGAGCCGGGTTCAGCTTTTTCCAGTTTAGCGAACTGATCAGCTACAATTGGCGCTATACTGCAAGGTGTGTTTGATCTAGAAACATTTTCAACGTACAGCCTTACATCTTTTGCCATCATTTTAGTAGCAAATCCGCCATCATAAGCCTCGTTGGCTACCCTATTTGGAAATTTATCCATAGTTGCTGTGTTTCTTCCACTGGAAACATTTACTACGTCCAACATGGCGTTCATGTCCAAGCCGTTTGCAGTGCCAAAAGCCATTGCTTCGCTTGTTGCGGCCATGGCTGTCGCCGAGAGAAAATTGTTTAGAAGTTTCACCGTCTGTCCTTGACCAGGGTTGGGGCCAACATGAAAAATATTAGCGCCAATACACTTCAAGATAGGTTGTACCTTCTCAAAGATATCCTCTTTGCACCCAACCATAACAGCCAGTGTTGCTGAGTCTGCCCCGGCTATTCCGCCTGATACAGGCGCATCTACATATTCAATGCCCTTTTTCGATAATAGTTCAGCTGCTTGCTTTGCGTCCGGGATCCCAATTGTCGATGTGTCAATAACTATTTCAACCGATGAACTGGGAGAATTTAATATTTCTTGAGTGATCTCTAGGGTATCTGGACCTGCGGGTATTGATAAGATTAGAATGTTCGCTTCTGAAATTACTTCTGAATTCGTAGTTGCAACATGAGCGCTCTGGGGAGCTGCTGAAGTGTCCATCTTATCTGCAACCAACATTTGATATCCGTTTTTAGCAAGATTTTTTGCCATTCGGTTTCCCATGCTACCTAATCCGATCCATCCAATTTTATCTTGCATCTTTGTAAAACCTCTCACATAAGCCCAAAAATTCTGGTTAATCTACTCTAATGTATCGAAAAAAATATGATGTAAAAAGTATTAACACTGTTAATCGCAACAACAATATTTCTTAATTTAAATAGGGAAATAGTTATTTGTTTGGAAAATGAATAAGATGTCGATGTATTCACCCGTTAAAATTTTGTAATATTAAAGTTTATCGGAATACAGAANTAATCTCTTGTTTCCCTCAAATAAGACGGAAAGATAAAACTGATGACAAAAGACTCTAAGCCACTAACGGGTATTCGTGTGCTTGATATAGCATGTTTTATAGCAGCCCCACATGCCGCAACTATTATGGGTGAATTTGGAGCCGACGTTATAAAAGTGGAGCATCCAAATGGAGGTGACCCCTGGAGAAGATACGGTACTAGAACGGATCTAGCGGATCAGTCTCTCGCATGGTTAAACGAAGCAAGAAATAAACGCTCAATAACACTTGATCTCAGTAAGAAAAAGGGAGCAGAACTTTTAAAAAAACTGGTCAAAACGGCAGACGTAATGTGTGAGAATTTCCGCCCCGGTACGCTAGAAAAATGGGGACTCGGATGGGAAACTTTGAAGAAAATAAATCCAGGTTTGATACTCTTAAGAGTTTCGGGTTATGGACAAACAGGCCCATATAAAGACAGACCGGGGTTTGCCAGAATAGCACATGCCTTCGGCGGATTGACATATTTGTCAGGTATACCGGGAGAAATACCTGTTACTCCAGGTTCCACGTCACTAGGTGATTATATGACGGGTATGAATGGTTGCATTGGGATTATGATGGCCCTAAGGCACCGAGAGGCAACGGGTGAAGGGCAAGTAGTAGATTGCGCACTCTTTGAAAGTGTCTTTAGAGCACTAGATGAAATCGCACCGAGATATGCAACTGATGGGTTTGTAAGACAACCAGAGGGAACGGGAACTCTAAATGCGTGTCCACATGGGCATTTCCCCTCTGGCGATGGAAAATTTTTAGCAATTGCATGCACGACAGATAAAATGTTTGAACGCCTTACAATCGCAATGGAGCGTAAAGACTTATTAGAAAAATTTGGAGAGCAAGCCACACGACTTAAGAATAGAGTGGAAGTACTCGCAGAGGTTGAGAAATGGACGCGCAGTTTCCCCAGGGAAACACTTATCGATGTGTGCAATAACAATGGTGTACCGGCAGGGTCAATAAATTCGATTGCAGATATTTTTGAAGATGAGCACTTNAAGGCAAGGGAAACTATTAAGCATNTAAGTGTGCCCGGTGTAGGAAATGTTGCTGTCCCAAATGTCTTTCCAACGCTTTCAGAGACACCAGGAACGATTAATAATCTGGGCCCAGGACTTGGTGATCATAATGAGGACTTATACCGAGAGGAGTTGGACCTTTCGGACTCAGAACTGAGCACATTAAAAGAAAGTGGCGTAATATGAGAAAACACGCAAATAGAACCTATCTATTCGCTCCAGGGAATCATGAGAGACGGGTTGATAAAGCGCTGGGCTTGGGCTCGGATGTTGTCATCTTAGACCTAGAGGATGCAGTAGCTATTTCAGAAAAAGAAAAAACCAGGCAAGTTATAAATGAACGTCTCCAGCAAAAAAGGAATTGTGCAGTTTTTGTAAGGGTAAATGCATACGATACAGATTTCTGTTTTGGGGACATTTATTCAATTGTTACTGAAAACCTAGATGGAATTGTTCTGCCAAAATTAGAAAGTCCAGCTGATCTCAAATCAATTGATTGGCTTTTGGGTAATCTTGAGAAAGAAAGAGATCTACCTATTGGCGGTATTGAGCTTATGCCAATAATCGAAACAGCCAAAGGTGCTGCATTAATACGTGACATTGCAACAACCTCATCTCGTGTTCGTAGACTCGCTTTTGGTGGGGGTGATTACACCCGAGATCTTGGAATGGAATGGAGTTTATCGGAAGAGGAGCTTTTACCAATAAGGTCAGAATTTGTTTTAGCATCACGTTTTGGGGAGTTGGAACCTCCAATAGATACAGTTTTCATTTATATTAAAGAACACAATGCATATTTAAAATCGTGCCAGAACGTTTTGAAGCTGGGGTTTCAAGGGAAGATGTGTATTCATCCTGATCAAGTGGCTGTAACAAATGAGACATTCACACCTAGTGAAGAAGAGGTCGTTTGGTCAAAACGAGTGATAAGCGAATTTGAAAGAGCAGAGGCGGAGGGTGTGGCATCTATACAAGTTGATGGTTATTTTGTTGATTATCCAATAGTGGAAAAGGCGCANCGANTAGTAGATATGGCAAATTTGCTCAATGACNTAGCTTCATCTAAATAAACTTANTAATGCAAAAAAANTTAGTTTGTNAGGNAACTNGTAAAAAGTGAAATACTTCNCTTTAAATTCACCTTGCGTATATATTGGATTGCTCATCTTTATAATAATATTGAGCCAATCTCGTGGATTAGAATCAAAGGGGTTAGTTTCCCAAAACCCGTTTGATTTGTATCAAAATAAGATTCTATTTGATGTTATACGGGACGGGGAAAAAGTTGGATCCCATGAAGCTACTTTCTCGGGTGACAGGGATGATTTTTGGGTAACCACTCGATTCGAATTAGAGATAAAAGTCTTATTTATACGCGCGTACGCTTTCAAATATTTTTCTAAGGCTAATTGGAAAAATGGTGTGTTAAGTGAAATAAGCGTCATCGTAGATGACGATGGGGAGCCATTTTCATTGAAAGGACGGAAAGAAGCTGGAGAATTTTTAATCGAAAGCNCNAAAAAAAAATTTAAAACGCCATTGCCATTGTTTCCNACTAATCATTGGAATGCCAANGTTNTAAACGAGAGAGTTGTGCTGAATACCCTGACGGGAGAACTAAACAGGGTGGAGATCATCTCCAGGGGCGTAGAAACATTAAAAAGTAGGCACGGAGAGATTAAAGGTCAGAGATACTCNTACACGGGCGATTTGGATACTGAGGTGTGGTATGACCAGAAAGGCCGCTGGGTTGGTATGGAATTTAAAGGAAAGGATGGCAGNATCATTACGTATGTNTGCCAACAATGTNTTNCATCAAAAGANNGAAATNAAATNTGNGGAGTAACTAAGATCGTTAATACTGTNTGGGTTACGGGGGCTGGCAAAGGTATAGGCAGAGAATTAGCAAAAATATTTGCTGAAAACTCGTGGACCGTTGCTGTAAGTGCGAGAACAGAAAGTGATTTAATAAGTTTGCAAAGTGAGTTTGCAAATAAACAAATCAATAGATATCCCCTAGACGTTTCAGACTTAGACGCCACTGTCAGAACGATAGCGAAGATGGAGAAAGAAATAGGCTTTCCAAACTTAGTTGTCCTAAACGCNGGAACACATATGCCGATTTCTGTGGAGANCTTTTCGGTAGAAAAANTTCGCACCTTGATGGAGGTAAACTTCATGGGTGTGGTCAATGCCTTGTCCGAAATCATTCCTAAATTCGTTTCGGCTGGAGAAGGTCATATCGCTATTGTAGCATCATTGGCGGGTTATAGAGGTTTGCCATCAGCTTCAGGTTATGGTGCNAGTAAAGCGGCNTTGATTAATATGTGNGAATCCTTACGGCCAGAGCTAATGAAATACAATGTACGGCTAACACTTATAAACCCTGGCTTCGTTGAGACCCCACTTACCGATCAAAATGATTTTGAAATGCCTTTCATTATTACCGCAAAGGATGCAGCTGAGCGGATCTTTCGGGAAATTGAGGATTGTAAATTTGAAATAGTGTTTCCAAAAAGGTTNGCTTTTATAATGAAAGCANTGCGCCTNATGCCGTATAGAATTTTTTTCTCAATTNCAAAGAAACTGATTAAAAATAGATGAAAACAGTTTAACTGGAAGTGCCATAAAGACGGCGTTTTATAATTCCGTGTCTCTTTCGGTCTAAGGGAAAATTCCAGATAGTAAGGACGGTTATACATTTAAAGCCAATTGGAAGAAGTGCGTACAGAAATACTAATGCATCCTTACCGCTTACACTAGGTGTGTCTGGGTCAAACCCCAACCAATCTAATAGAGGAAATGCTAGACCAACGCTGCAGGCTAAGGCCAGCTTTGTTGCCATACCCCATAATGAAAATAGTAGGCCAGCGCGCTGGCTTTTTGTTTGAAGTTTATCGAAATCTAATACGTCTGCTTGAATAGAAGGAGGAATAGATAAATCCGCNCCAAGGCATGCTCCAGTTAGAATGCAAACAATGGAAAATAGGTAAAAAGCTCCCTCAGGTAAAAAGGGAACTAGTGCAAAGGCGCTTATTGCAAGTAACATCGCATAGCACCAGATACGATGCTTATTAAAAGCATTGCTAAGTGATAACCATACAGGCATCGAAATGACAGCGGCTGAAAAATAAATAAGTAGCAAGATGGCCCGTTGTGTTTCATTAACACCTAGTACTTTCTCTAAATAAAGAAAAAATAACACCGATGGTATTCCGTTAGCGACACCGTTTAAAAACCACGCCGTAAGCAATCGAATAAATAGTTTGTTACGAGTAAGTTGTAGAAGCGATTTCAAAAAGGATCTGCGTGAATTTTCTTCTTTCTTTAGTCGTGTAATATCGGCATCTGGCAACTTTTTAAGTAAGTATGGAATGAAAACTGCGCCTAGACTTATGGCAACCCAACCTATTATGCTGATTGTTTCCATTTCAGAGAATTTTAAGTTNGTCGAAAGAACAAATATTACTCCGCAGGTTAAAATTCCTAAAATACCAGCTGTCTCACGGGTTGTTGTTATCGAGGTGCGCTCGTTATAATCAGTCGAGAGTTCAGCGCCCCATGTCAAATAAGGAACCGCAACAAGTGTCCAGCCGAGATATAGTATGATAGACCAGCTTATTAAATAAACTATCCCAGCATCGTTAGCTGGATTTAATAGCTGATACAAACCAATGGCTGCGATAATTGACCCAATTGCAATCCATGGTTTTCTGTAGTTTCTTTTTATGGGGAAACGATCACTTATTATTCCAACAATAGGATCGGTAATCGTATCAAAAACTCTCGCCAATAATAAGGCAAAACCAGTCGCCGCTAATCCCAGTTCAAGTGTTACGCCATAAAAAGTTGGAAGATAAATGTAGATGGGAATGGTTGGGATAGAAATAGCTAAAGCTGGAAAACTGTAGATGAGCAAAAGTTTTTTATTAAGTGAACGTTTAATTATTTTGATCCTATTAAAAATTGGCCAACGTTTATGTGACCAGTTTCGAACCCTGCTTCACAGTAGCTAAGATAATAGCGCCACATCTTTTGGAATTTTTCGTCGAAACCAAGGTTTTTAATATCGTCCCACTTTTGTTCAAATGTTGACTGCCAACGCCGTAGCGTTTCTGCATAGGACTTACCAAAATAATAATCGTCCAAGATTTTCAGCCCCGCAGAGCTTACGGCATTATTTAATTTATCCTCACTTGGCAAAATTCCGCCAGGGAAGATGTATTTTTGGATAAAATCCGGCCGCCTTTTATAGGTCTCGAAAAACTCATTTGCAATCGTGATACTTTGAATGCCAGCAAGTCCTCCCGGCTTTAAGCGGGTTTTGATAGTCTCAAAATAGTTTCTCCAGTGCTCTTCTCCTACGGCTTCGAACATTTCTATGGAAACGATTTTATCAAAACTGCCTTGCACGTCTCGATAATCTTCTATCCGAATATCAACCAAGTTAGACAGTTGGTTTTCTTTCATACGCCTTTGTGCAAACTTGGCTTGCTCGTTAGATAAGGTTATGCCAACTACGTTGCATTTATATTCTTTAGCTGCAATCTCTGCAAAACCGCCCCAACCACACCCAATCTCCAGTACCTGATCACCTTCTTTTAGTTTCAGAGCTTTCGCTAATCGTTGATATTTACGGTTTTGGCCGACTTCAAGTTCTTCACCAAAGTCTGTAAACAAAGCTGAGGAATACGACATAGAATTATCTAGCCAATGTGAATAGAACTCATTTCCNAAATCATAATGCGCAGCAATATTCCGTCTGCTTCCTCGCTTGCTATTGTCTCGTCTCTGGTGTCTGAGCTTTTCAATTAAATTAATAAATTTTGATGGGGTCACAGCATTCCCGAGGGCTCTCTCGTTNATATCACCNAGCAATATTAGTTGAGTTAAGTTTGATGTTTCCCACTCTCCACTTAAAAAACTTTCGGCAAGGCCCATATCGCCTGACAGCAGAAGGCGTGGAACTAATTTCCAGCTGTTAATTTGAATATCTGCAGTCGGTCCGACTTGGCCTCCCGAGTAAACCTTCTGAAAATTGGAGGGGAAAACTGCTCTTAGCTCTCCTNCTTCTATCCGTGATAACCATTTGTCTAGAAGNGCCTCCCAAAAGACGGGNCTTTTTCGCCGAGGCTCAAGTTTNTNTTCAATAGATTGTTTTTGNTTGTTATTCATGGGTGGCGTTTAGTTTCTCGTATCAGGTCTTATTTTGCTAGAAGCTACTTTCCTATCAGCCGGAGAATGAGCGAAGTACGGTACCCCCTTCAACCACAACTTAACGGCTTCCCAGTGAATGCCAAGAATGATTTTAGCGGACATAAACGGATACTGAAATACGTATTTAAATAAAGAAAGTCCAGTGATATTACGCCTTTTTCCAACGAAAGAAGCTATTAGAAACACACCATCCTCATCATTTTCTTTGATCAACACACTAATCCCACGGTCTGGTGGACTAATTTCAAAACGGTACTCAGCATTCATATCGACGAAGGGGGAAACATAAAGTTCTTTTTTGCAAGATTGTTTGATTGTATCGGAAAGTGTAGACGTTACAGGGATAATGTAAGAATGACGTTCAAGAAAGGTATTACAAACCTCATAGATNACGCATACAAGTTGCTTATTTTCTGAGTAGCAAAAGTAAATACTTAGAGGATTGAAACCGTAACCTAGAACACGGGGATAGCATAGNAGTTTTACTTTCAGCTCTTTAAATTCAATATCCGCTGATTTAACCTGCTCCTCGACCCATGTTTTTAGAGCGGTGCCTGTTGTTGAACCATGATCTTTCTCGAAAAATGAAAAGATCCCCCAGCGGTTTATAGAAAACAAGGGAAAGAATTTTTCGATTGCTCCGAGATCGTCTAAATCAAGAAGTAAAGAAAATACTTTATATGTAAGTCGGTGCTTCTTTGGGCGTAAGCGTTGATGGAAAACAATGCCTTCGTAAATTGAAGAAGTTTCTATCATGCCGATGTCCTATGCGGCNTTGATAATTGGAGCCTATCGTTTTGGCCAGCTACACTCCATGGCCGAGATATTGATCCTAGCGCTTCGGCAACTGCAAGGCCGGATTGAAGGCCGTCCTCNTGGAACCCGTAACCGAAATAACTTCCACAAAACCAAAGCCGGTCAACTCCTTGAAGATCCCAGAGAAACTTTTGTGATTTAAGCGCTTTTTCATCAAAGAATGGATGCGTGTATTCTTGCTCCAGAATAATTGTGTCTGGGTTAATTCTCATATTAGGATTTAACGTGACAAAATAATCATTTTCTGTTTCTAGGTTTTGTAACTTATTCATCCAGTAAGTCACCGAAAAAGCTTTTTNCCTTGTTTCAGACTCAGCCTCAAGAAAGTTCCAACTAGACCAGGTTCTCCTCTCTTTAGGCATGAATTTTTTGTCCCTGTGCAGGATAGTTTGATTTTTTGTGTAATGCCATGGAGAAAGCAGCTTGGTCTCTAGCTCATTTGGTTCTTCGATAAGCGCTATTGCTTCATCAGCATGTGTAGCGATAACAATTTGGTCAAACCATAGTGACTCACCACCCTTGGTTTTTACTTCTACCTTTTCGGACTTTCGACTGACCGAAACTACGGCATCTAAAACGATCCTATCTTTTAATTGGGCTGACATCAATTTTACATACTCACGGCTCCCCCCTGTGACGGTTCGCCAACTTGGACGACGAATGATGTTAAGTAGCCCATGGCTTTGAAAGAAACGTATAAAAGCGTTAGCAGGGTAGGCTTTGATTTCTTCACTAGTTGTTGACCAAATAGCTGCGCCCATGGGTAACAAATGATCATTTATAAACGTAGGATGGTAATTCTTGTGATCAAGATATTCGCCCAAGGACATACTCTTGTCATTTTTTTGGGCAAGAAAAGATGGAGCCTCTCTATAAAACCTCAAAATCCCTATCATCATTTGCCAAAATCTAGGCCTTACAATATTAACGCGTTGTCCGAATAGTCCATTGAGATTAGTTCCAGAATATTCGAAAAGGCCATCATCCAAGGAAGCAGAAAATGACATTTCGCTTGCTTCAGTTGGCACATCGAGGAAATTGAATAATGCTGTCAGGTTTGGATAATTCATCTCATTATAAACTATGAAACCTGTATCGATGGGTATACGGCCAAAATTATCGTCTGCAACCACCGTATGGCTATGACCGCCGATATAATTATTTTTTTCAAAGACAGTGACGTCGTGTGCTTGGTTAAGTAGCCAAGCGGCAGACAATCCGCTTATACCNCTACCTATAATGGCAATATTTAGTCGTCCTATACTTTGTCTGGATTTTTTGTTCAAGGGGATATTCCTGACTTGAGAATGTGGGTAGAGCCGCTCTTATAGCTGGTCGCCCTGTTTGCTAAAAGGNAAAATAAAATAAATAAGGTGAAAAAGTATTTTGAAAAATAGGTCCNTCTAAATACAATCAANNTTTTGTCTGCGCAGCTATAGAACTACTAGGAAGAGTGATGCAAATCTTCACTGAGAATTTCAAGTCTAGTCCTTATTGGTGGGAGAAGGCCCCGCGGCCAAAAATTGAAACCAAAAAGATACCCGCAAAGATAGATGTTGCGATTATTGGTTCCGGTTACACTGGACTATGTGCGGCCTTAACACTAGCGAAGGCAGGTTGCGAGGTTGTTGTTTTCGATGCTGAAGATGCTGGCTGGGGATGCAGTTCAAGGAATGGTGGGCAAGTAAGTACCTCTATTAAACCNGGATTTAGAAAATTATGTGGGCAATTTGGGGAAGCCGCCGCAACTAAAATTATAAAGGAGGGACAGAATTCCCTCNACTGGCTAAAGNATTTTATAGCACGAGAAAAAATAGANTGTTCNTTTAAAGTTCCAGGGCGNTTTTTTGCGGCACATAGTCAAAGGGAGTTCGATNNACTGGCTGCAAACTTAAAAGCNCAGCCNGCTTCTCTGGAAGTAAAGGCAAANCTTGTTACTCGANCCGAACAACGGAAAGAGCTTGGCACCGATATTTATCATGGGGGTGCTGTCTTTAAGTCACACGCGTCGCTTGACCCCGCTCTTTATCACTTGGCGTTGCTGGAAAAAGTATTTAAAGCGGGCGTTACTGTAATCACTAACTGTCGGGTCAAAAAAATACGAAAACATAATGCAGAATTTAGTTTAGATACCCAGCTTGGGTCGTTTAACGCTAATAAAGTTATTGTTGGCACAAACGGATATACTGGCCAACTTACACCCTGGCTTAGCCGGCGTGTAATTCCAATTGGAAGTTATATGATTGCTACGGATGTCCTAGATGATGATTTAATAAATGAGCTAATGCCCACAGACCGGGTGATCAGTGATACCCGAAAGGTTGTGTATTATTATCGCCCGTCACCAGACCGACGCCGGATNATTTTTGGCGGGCGAGTAACAACTGGAGAAGTTGATGTTAAAAAAAGTGGCGCCCTCCTACGCCGAGACCTTATAGGTATTTTCCCAGAATTGAAGAATGTCAAAGTTTCGCATTCCTGGATGGGTTTNGTAGCATACACTTTTGATGAATTACCGCATATTGGNGAATATGAGGGNATTCATTATGCAATGGGCTGCTGTGGNTCGGGAGTAGGAATGGCGAGTTATTTAGGAACNAGAGTAGCTGAACAAGTTCTAGGGCGTAAAGAGGGNGATACTGCATTCGACAAACTCACGTTTGAGACNCGCCCATTTTACACNGGTAAGCCGTGGTTTCTGCCGGCAACAGTTGCCTACTACAGGTGGCGAGATGGGACGGNTCAAGGTAATAAAACTAGCGTNGNTTAGCGCCGNTATANAGTACATCATGTTGCCTTTTTAGGGCTTCATTTCGAATATGTTGGGATTCTTTATCAAATGACCTAGTTGGTCGGGGTTCATGATCAAAGTTTCCAAATTGATCAATTCCTCTGGCTAACGTGGCACTTGTTTTTCCAGCTATTTGTTTGACCTCTGTAGAAATATATCGGATTGCAAACCCTATTCTATCTACGTTGCTTTTATTAGGTTCCGATCCGTGNACGATATTNACATGGTGTAGAGACATTTCNCCTGGTTCCAGTTCGAGATCGATTGCTTGGTTTTCATCTAAACCAGCGATAATTTCCTGTCCCCTAGTGAGGAGATTATCTTTGGAAAAAGTATCTTGGTGTTCAAGAGCTGCGCCTAGTTGGCTCCCAGGAATGACTCTCATACAACCATTCGATGCTTTGCTAGGAGAAAAAGCCACCCATGCTGTGAGTACATCATGAGGTTCAAGGCCCCAGTAGTTGGCATCTTGATGCCAACTTACAAATCCAGCATCATGGGCTTGCTTAGCAAAAAAGCTTGAGCCCCACGCTAGGAGGTTGGGGCCGAGGANTTTACTCACGTGATCTGTAATGGTGGGACTAGTGACCAAGTCATAAAGCCATGGAAAAACTAAATGAGGTTTGCTGCGCAGGACTGATTTGGCGTCAAAGTTTGTATTATGGCGGAGGTAAAACGTTCTATATTTTTTCAAATAGTTCTCAACTTTGTTGCTGCTCAAAACCCTTAGAGGTGAGAGAAAGCCATCACGGTGATAATTGTCTATTTCAATTTGGCTTAAAACCGATGTCATGGTCACGACCTTTCAGCTTGAGTGAAGGTATGCATTCTAAAATCAGCTATAGGATTCTAGTTTAAAGCGGATCTTTTGAAAAGTTAAGGTGGTGTTGGATGTGTAGTGTTCAAAATTCATTTTATAGATGATCGAATTATGCTCTCTTACAGGTTAATCTCTAGCCAAATTTAATGTTGCGGAGGAAATCATGGCGTTTTATGAGTTGCGGCAATACAAAATCAAGCCCGGAAAAATGTCGGAGTGGCTTGAATTTATGGAGAATAAGATCATCCCGTTTCAAGTAAGCAAGGGAGCTGTGATAAGCGCTAGCTTTAAAGGTGAAACAGACGACACAGTTTATTTTTGGATACGGAGGTTTGAAAGTGAAACCGAGAGAGAACGACTTTATAAGGACATTTACGAAAGTGATTTTTGGAAGGATGAGGTCGCTCCTAAAGTAGGTGAGCTTATAGACCGCGAAGCCATTCAAGTACAGCGGGTTACCCCTACTAGCTTGTCAATTCTACGATAAATCCTTTGTCGTGGGTTGAATCCCCCCTTAAGCTACTGGAACGTGCCTTCGGCTCCTATAAGCTGTTCCTGGAAACATAAAAAATTCTAAATAACGACAAGTCTAAATGTGAAATTTGGCTTCCATGAAGTTTAAAGCATTCTTGCAAAATAGCATGTATCATGAGTAGTGNGTTAGATGACTCGTCCAAGGGAATAACATTTTTCCANTGGATGATATTGGGGACTCTAACGCTGACCTCAACTCTCTATGCTATGAGTATGACAATCGCTAATATAGCGTTGCCGCAGTTNCAAGGCGCATTGGGAGCTACACAGGACCAAATAGCCTGGACAGTGACCTTCAACATTATTGGAACAGCAATNGTGACACCCATGACAGGCTGGTTGACGCTTCGGTTTGGCCAACGNCGTCTAATGCTGTGCGCGATCTTTGGTTTCGCTACGTCGTCTATACTCTGTGGTCAAGCGACGGCACTCCCAGAATTAGTCATCTACAGAGTTTTTCAAGGAGCATTCGGTGGTCCGTTAGTGCCTTTATCACAAGCAATAATTTTGGGTGTTTTCCCGAGGCAGNTGCACAGCTTTGCCACTGCTGTTTGGGGCATGGGGGTTGTTTGTGGTCCTATAATTGGACCAACGGTTGGGGGTTATATTTCTGAGGCCTATAGTTGGCGTTGGATCTTTTACATTATTGCACCTTTCAGTCTGTTAGCATTTTTAGGGGCCTGGCTTTATGTGAGGAATGCAACGCACAATAAGCTCAGTAAGTTGGATTGGACGGGTTTTATTAGCTTGTCGATAGCAGTAACNGCCTTGCAGTTGATGTTGGACAGGGGTAATAGGCTTGATTGGTTTGATTCTAAAGAAATACTTATAGAGGCAGCTGTTGCTATTATCTGTTTTTATATCTTTACCGCTCATATTTTAACTTCAAGAAATCCGTATCTAAATCCATGGTTATTAAAAGATAGAAATTATTTATTAGGATTTGTCCTTGTATTTATTTACGGCACGCTAAATTTTACACCGCTCGTTCTTTACCCAAGCATGCTTCAAGATTTAAGAGGTTATCCAGAGTCTATAATTGGTTTACTTTTAGCCGCACGAGGTTTCGGCGCATTTATGGGAAATTTTTTAGTGCTCATAATTAGTAAACGAGATCCTCGCATTGGACTGGCTTTAGGCTTCATCGCTCAAGCAAGCTCTTGTTGGTTACTAGCGAATTTCGACATTAATATGACAACGGCAGGTGTTGCATGGGCAAGTGCAATCCAGGGTTTTGGGGTAGGTCTGTCCTGGGTGCCACTCACTATTGTGATGTTTTCTAANATTGACCCTAAGTTTGTTCCTGAGGGAACCGCCGTCTTACACTTGCTCAGAAACATAGGAAGTAGCATATATATCTCCTTAACAATAACGATCGTTATCCGTTCAACATCAATTAATTATTCTGATTTTACGAATTTTATAAACCCTTTTAATGAGATTTTACTTTTTGGACGTGAAATGGGTTCTTCGAAGTCCAACGTGTTTTTTGACCTTAGTAACCTAAGCGGNGAAATAGAGAGGCAATCTGCCATGATAGGATATATTAATGCATTCTACTTTCTCGCCATAACGGGTTTTTTAGCTTTGCCGCTGATATTTTTCGTCAAATCTTTCACGAAGGGCAAAGAATCTTAGTTGAACCTCACACGCGGATCTAAATAAGCATAAGTAAGGTCGATAATTATATTTATGGTCGCGAAAATTAAAGCCAACAACATTACTAGGTTTTGTGTGACAATATAATCTGCATTTTCTACAGATTGCAGGAGTAATGCCCCTATACCGTTAAGATTAAAAACTTGCTCTGTTATTACTAATCCACCGATGAGGAATGCAAATTCATTTCCTAACACAGTNATAATNGGGAGACTTGAGTTTCTTAGTACGTATCTATTCATTATGCTAAATTCATTNAAGCCATAGGCTCGAGCATTTAAAACGTAATCCTCTCTAAGTATTTCTAATATCGCAGATCGCGTCATTCTTTGTGTAATGGCGATATATCTCAAAGCAATTACAATTGCTGGTATTATAAGTTGTGATAAGTTGTTTAATATATTCTCAAAAGGTGACACAAAAATGATGGGCGGCATCCATGGGCTGCCAGTAAGTTTCTGGGTAATGATCAAAATGCCCACTAAAACCATGATGCCTAACCAAAAGGAGGGAATGGCAACACCAGTAATGGAAAAAACCTGTATAATATAATCTTGCCAACGCCCTTTATAGTAGGCAGCTACTACACCAAGTGGAACGGCAGTAAGTATTGTTAGTGATAATGCCATGAAAGCTAGTTGAAACGAGAGAGCTAGACGGAGTTTTATCTCCTCGCTCATATCGTTTCCGGTCCACATAGACACGCCAAAATCAAGAGTGAAGGTTTTCCTAAAAAACTCCCAAAGTTGGTTCAATATGGGCTTGTCTAAACCCAGTTCCTGCCTGCAAAAATTCAAAGTGTGAGGACTTAAATCTGTACCAAAGTCGACCCAGCGAGTAAGACATATGTCGCCAGGTATTATGCGCATAANGAAAAAAACGAGTGCGCCCGCTCCAAATACGGTTGGTATCATAAGTAGAATTCGTACTATGATATATCTATACATAGCTCTATTAAAAATTTAACGATTATTAAANCTCTTTGGATACACTATGACACATCAAGACACGGACGTATTAGTATTAGGTGCTGGCATTGTTGGAATTTGTAATGCTATNGCATTAAATGAAANGGGATTTAATGTCACGCTGGTAGATCGAGATGAGCCATCTGAAGCAACAAGTTTTGGCAATGCGGGGGTCATTTCCCAGTGGGCGTGCATCCCTCAATCTATGCCTGGGCTTTGGAAAAAAGTTCCGAAGTGGTTGCTTGATCCATCAGGCCCGCTATCAATTAGGTGGTCGTACTTCCCTCGGATGTTACCTTGGTTAGTTGAGTTCCTAAAGTCTGGTAGTGTCGAGAAATTACCGGCAATAGCGGACGCTATGCTTAATCTAAATCGACCCAATCTTGATTTATACAAGCAATTATTAAAGGGTACAGGGCACGAAAACTTAATCGAGGATTGCTCCTATGTTTTTGTGACACGTAGTAAAACTAAGATGAATTTAGAGACACTTGAATGGAAGTTACGTAGGGAACGGGGAGTGCCAATTCAAGCAATTACTGGNGATGAGGCACGAGAATTAGAACCAGACCTTTCGCCTTCTATACAAAATGGTGTCTTGATTAATGGTCAAGGTAGGACAACAAACCCAGGCCGGCTCGGTAAAGTTATTGCCGAAAAAGCCATAGCCCAGGGAGTTAAATATTTTAAAGCAGAAGTAAAGAGGATAGTTCCTCTNACTAATGGGGGGTATGAAATTGTTACCGATAATGGCAACAAGCAGGCATCAAAACTTGTTTTAACAGCGGGAGTTTGGTCGGCAAAACTCTTAAAAGATTTTGGCGTAAATGTGCTGCTTGAGGCAGAGCGTGGTTATCACCTNATTTTCAAAGAACCAGACGTGACTTTAAAAAACTCAATATTAGATGCAGATAATAAATTTGTTTCAAGCTCTATGGAAATGGGAATGAGGAGTGCGGGTACGGCTGAGTTTGCCGGTGTTGATGCGCCTCCTAACTATAAACGCGCTTTNATCTTTAAAGACCACGCTAAATCGCTTTTCCCCAAACTCAATACGTCGTCTGTTCAAGAGTGGATGGGAAGACGACCTTCTCCGCCAGACTCGGTGCCCTATATTGGAGAAGTTCCAGGGTACCCGGGGCTTTTTTACGGTTTTGGCCATGCTCATCTTGGTTTAACTGGCGCGCCAATGACGGGGAGAATGATTGCCGCACTTGCTTCAAACCAGCCACTTAACATAGATATGACACCTTATAGATTGGACCGTTTCTAGTTGTNCTAAGTANGANGTTNAAGGGTTTACTATAACGGTTCCAAATTTAGCCGTGCTTTCCACAAGTTCGTGAGCTTCTATNATATCTTCCANNGAAAACTTTTTGGCGATNGGCCGTAATGAGTTTGGTTTTTCAACCAGCCAGCGATTTATGCCGGAACAAGCACTANTAAGTTCCTGTTGTGGGAGCGAATTTAGAATAAAGGGNCGGATTTGTATATTTCTTCTCATAAACGAGAAAAAATCTAACCTTGGCATCTTATCTGNATCTGAAGCATAAGCGGATATGCAACTATTTTGTCGCATAATAGAGGTCATCCAGGGAAGGTCTCCACCAAAATCTACGGTGATTAAGCGATCTACACCTTTGCCTTTCGTATAGGCATCGACCCTTTCAGCCACGTCCTCTGTTTTATAATTTATTACATTTTCTGCCCCTGCCAGCAGAGCGCGTTTAGCTTTTTGATCGCCGCTCACAGTACATAACACGCTAGCGCCTCCCCAAGAAGCAAGGGAAGTAGCATAAAAACCTACGGCGCCGGCTCCGCCAGTAATAAGGATGGTTTTTCCGTTAACTGAGCCGTCGGCAAAAACACTATGATATGCGGTTAATCCTGGAATACCTAATGTGGCACCCTCGTCGAAAGAAACGTGGTCCGGTAATTCTGTTACATAATTAACATTAATACAAATATACTCGGCGGCGGTTCCAAAAGCGCGCCCTAGGCGTTGTCCGTTGAATAGCCAAACACGCTGGCCAATNCGGTTTTTAGATACCCCCGGGCCAACTTGGTCAATGATACCTGCACCATCACTATTCGGGATTACCCTATCAAAATTATAACCATAGCTAGATTGACCAGACCGGAGTTTCACATCTGCGGGGTTTACACCGGAAGCAAATATTTTAATCCTAACCTCATTATCACATGCTTCCGGCGTTTCCATCTTGCCAATTTGGAGCACATCTATTGCCGGTCCGGTTTTTTCATACCAACTTGCTCGCATATCAGTAACGACCTAAATTTTATTGACTTCGTAAAAGTTTGCCAGGCAATTGACCGGTTGGATTGCCGTTCACCCATACTGGCACGCCGGATAAAATAGTGTGGTCATATCCAGTTGCCTTTTGGATAAGACGTTTTCCCCCTGCAGGAAGATCGTAATGTATCTTCGGTGCATCAAGTTGAAGTTGATCATAATTAATGACATTAATATCGGCTTTATAGCCCGCTCGAATTAACCCTCTGTCGTTAAGGCCGATTGCTCGAGCATTATTGTAAGTCATTCTTTGAACAATGTTTTCAATTGGAAGTAAGTCCCCTCGTGTTCGATCGCGGGTCCAGTGTGTTAGGGCATGTGTCATGTCTGTTGCATCACACATTATTCCAACATGTGCTCCGCCGTCTCCTAGCCCCATTAATGTATTAGGGTGCTGTAGCATCGAATGAACGCAGGACATGTCACCAGCACTATAGTTTGACATAGGGTGATACAGTATTGTTTTCCCCTCATCTTNCATCATTAAATCAAAAGCTATCTTAGCTGGACTTGTGTTTTGTTTTTTTGCAAGTGAAGCAATGCTGCTTTCTGGAAGAGGCTCGTATTGAGGTGGATTCCCAAGCAGAAAAATTTTATCCCAATCACGGTATCTTGCAATTTGTTCTTTCGTTCCACCTGGTTCGTTAACTAATCGTTCTCTGAACGCTGGGTCACTTAATACTTTAAATTTAGCTTTTATATCCAAAGCTGCTACTTCACTCCAACTTGGGCAACCTAAGAAAGGATTTTCAGAAAGTTCGAAACCAAGAAGAGTACTTGTTGGGCGGCCTCTTACTTGACCAGTTATCAAATGTCCTTCGGCATTTGCCGCTTCTATCTTCTCTAAAAGCTCAGACCATTCATTTGGCCAAGAGTCGCGTTGAAGTAATGTCATTGTAAGAGGTAATCCGGACTTTTCTACTAGCCGTTTTAGCATGGAGAACTCGGATTCTTGGCTTTCCCCGAAATCAGCAACAACTTGCAGCCAGCCCCGGCCGATCTTTGAGATAGCTCCTGCAATTTCTTGGAGTTCTTCTTCAGCGGCGCCATAAGAAGGAATTGGCTCGCCTTCAGCTGTGCGGTGTTGTAGCAGTCGGGATGTAGAAAATCCAAAGGCGCCAGCTTGGATACCTTCAGCCGCTAATTTAGCCATTTTTGCTCTATCTTCGGAAGAAGCGGGTTCACGGTTAGCACCGCGTTTGCCCATTACATAAACTCTTAAAGCTGCGTGAGGGACCTGCGTTGCAACATCAACATCAAAACTTCTCTCTTCCAACGTATCGAGATAGTCAGCAAAAGTTTCCCAGGTCCAAGGCAGCCCTTCACTAAGAACAACTTCGGGTATATCTTCAACGCCTTCCATCAAAGAAATTAACATGTCGTGNTGATCCGGGTTAACCGGAGCAAAACCAACACCACAATTGCCCATTAACACGGATGTTACTCCGTTGCAGGAGGAAGGAGTTATTTGATTGGCCCATGTAACTTGCGCATCATAGTGGGTATGAATATCTACAAAGCCAGGCGTGACAATTCGATTGCTAGCATCTATTTCATAGTCGGCCTTTCTGTGAGATTGGCCGATATAGCTTATTTTAGCGCCGGTAACTTCAATATCCGCCTCATAAGTTTGATCACCAGAGCCGTCAATGATAGTTCCGTTGCGAATGATTAAAGTGGGCGTCTCTTCCATTACAACTCCGAGTCGTCTATTGCATATCGGGAAGGTTAAACGACATTCTGATATAACGCCATAGTGCCCTTTATAATTAACACATATCAGAGTTAAGGTAGCCGGGGCATGTGCGTATTAGCTTCGTACGCAAGCCTNNANGCGGGANGANNTNTTCAGGGTTAAGACCGTTTAACCCCTTGGGGCGTGTTTGTTTTGAATACGTTGAAGAGTGCGTCGGTGCATTCTTAATCTTCTGGCTGTTTCGGACACATTACGTCCACACTGCTCGAAGACTCTTTGGATATGCTCCCATTTAACTCTATCTGCGGACATCGGATTTTCTGGTGGTGGAGGTAGTGCGTTTTCACGCTCAAGTAAAGCTGCAGCAACTGCATCAGCGTCAGCTGGTTTGGGTAAATAATCAATTGCGCCAGCTTTAACGGCCGCTACAGTGGTCGCGATATTGCCGTACCCCGTTAAGACAATAATTCGTGCCTCGGGTTGAGAGCCCTGCAACTCTTTAACTATTTCTAAGCCACTTCCGTCTTCTAGACGCAAATCCAATACAGCGTAAGTAGGTTTATCGCGGCGGGCCACGTCGCAACCTTCTGNGACTGATGCCGCTGTTGTTACAGCAAAACCGCGCTTCTCCATGGCGCGTGCAAGGCGATTCCTAAAAGGTTCGTCATCGTCAACTATTAATAGTGGTTGTGTCTCAGCGCTTCTAGAAAAGTCCAACATTTANTTCCCCTGAACTTTTGTTTATTGTATATANATTATGAATTTTNTTNGTTTTAATNTTTAGNCTTTGATTTTAACTTTTGCGGTACCCGGTGTTGTGACCTCAGCTTTTTCATTTTTAATGTAAAGAACTAGTTCAATAATGTTTGTGTGATAATCGATGGATTTTATCTCTCCTCCCGCGGAAAGAGTTTCTCCCAAGTAAGAAGCTCGCCTGTTTTCATAGGAGAACTCCAGTAGGTTTCCATCATCACTGATCCAATTCGTAACTGTCTGGCTTAGCCAATCTCCTTGAAGTGGCCCATCTATTACAATCTCTGGGTGATGTTCTATTTCTTTTGTGTACTTTTCATCGTAGTGGATGCGATGGGGATTCCAAATTGCTGCGTTGTAGCAAAACAGTGAAACGTTAGAAGCTTTAAAATGTCTTATGGGCAGTTGTTGGCCAACGGAAAGATTTGCGATCTTCATCTTTTCTTACCTCAGGATACGTGTCTGTTCTTGGTCTAACACAGCTTCACCATCCTTTGTCTCGCAAGTGATCGAATAGGTGACAAAAATNAGGGGGCCGGTTTTTCCTTTTTTCCCAACAATGTTGGATAGTGTTCGNTTAAATACAAGCACATCGCCGGGTTTCACTGGGCGATGGAAGCGAAATGATACTCCTCCCGCCATTACCCTTTTTAAGGGTAAATCAGGCACAAGCGAAGCAGGTGGCAGGCCGTCAGCTCCTAGGTCATCAATGGGAACGATTTCGCGGGACAAACCAGCCACAAACATTGGAGGTGCCTCGTCNCCGTNAGTGAATTTGTCTAGNAGTTGTTCNGTAGCGACCGANTANTTTATAATATCNCGGCGCGTAACCTCTACCTCAATTGGGTCGTCGGATTTNCCAATCCATTCCCGCGCCTCTTCACTAACCAAATCGTTCATTTTTCATCCCCAGAACCTGATTATAGATGATGTGCGCTTATTCATTTTAAAATCAAGTGCCTATGGTTCATACAGGCTGCAAATTTGAAAACGTCCAGCCGGCGAGGTAAGTTCTGCAAAGCTAATAAATTCNTCATTTTTTTTAATAAGTTGCCGTATGCCAATACAGGGGGTTGCCCGCCGCACACGGAGTAAATCCGACAGTGAATTGCCTGCCCCGATAGCCCCTAATTCTTGTGTTACGGTAGGAAAAGGAATGTAATTCTTGATCCATTTACCCGGGGAAACAGATGAAAAATCAACCGAGCCAGCCTCGGGTGCTGAATGGAGGTTAATAAACCTTTTTTCGTGTTGTATTGGAATATTATCACTGAAGTGTACGCATTCTATCACAAGCAAGGGCGTTTCCTCGATAATGCCTGGCCAGTTGATACCGCCAGACCCANTGCTACCTTTAAAACATTTTTCGAGGACAAATCGATAGGACTTTTCGATTTTTGATACATGGTCAGAAATCTCCATTAACGAGATGTTAATCCCTTTTGGCTCCAACACGATTGTACCACCCCTTTTTCGCGTCTCGATGAAGCCGTCCTGAGCCAGAGAACGTAAGACCTTATTAATCGTTGGCCGCGAAGCACCAAAAAAAATAGCCAGCTCTGCTTCGGTTGGCAGTCTTTCGCCAATTTTTAAATCACGGGAGTTAACAGCATTAATCAAGCTAGAACGCACAGTTTGAAATATTGTGGCCTTAGATATCCTCTTCTTTATCGCCAACTAGCCCATCCTGACTATTTTTATGGAATTAACACTAAAAATTTTGTTAATGACTATACATAATTATTGAATTGGTAAAAGCATTATTAACTGGTTATTAATCCGCCGTCTACGTTGAAGGATTGCCCTGTGATNTTTCGGGCACCATTTGACGCCAAAAATACGGCCATTGCCGCGATATCTTCGGGTTCATTAGCGCGTTGAAGCGGTATGTCTTTGCTCATCTCTTTCATCATTTCCTCTTTAGTAATACCCTGGGCCTTTGCCCTATCNACTGAGAGTTTTTCCACTATTTCAGTTGTGGTAACGCCCGGACAAATGGAATTCACGTTTATATCATGTCTTGCAAGTTGCTGGGCAGCAGTACGGGTTAGACTAATTACAGCTCCTTTACTCGCTGAATAAGCGGCGTTTGATGTACCCGAGAAACCTTTCCCGGCAATGGATGCTATGTTGATTATTCGACCCCCTAGACCTTGCTCAATCATTTGTCGAGCGGCGCCCTGTAGGCAAAAGAAAACCCCCTTTGCGTTGACCCTATGAATTCTATCCCAATCCTCTTCGGTGAGATCCATGATATATGCTGCTCGAGTAATGCCGGCATTGTTAACGATAATATCTAGCGATCCACAAACAGACAGAGTTTCTTTTATCATGGCCTCAATTTCAGAGATTGACCCCACATCTGCACTTACCGCATGCGCAGTTCCCCCTTGCTGCATTATCGCATCAGCAGTTCGTTGCGCGTCATCCATTTTAATATCGGCACAGCTTACTTTTCGACCCGACTTAGCCAAAGCTATTGCTGTAGCACGGCCAATTCCGTTTCCAGCGCCCGTAACAAGAGCCGTTTGTATGTAATCAGACATTTTTGTTAACTCCCAATAACTTTAATGCACGCAAATTTCTATCAGGTGCGCACCCAATATATTTACGTTTTTAAAACGTGCTCATCGTTGCATTGAAACCTCGTCAAATAAAGCTGATTAGAATGGAATCATATTTAGGATCCCTGTGCTTGATTCTATAAATTATCATTTAGAAGTTTAAAGAGCAGATGGAGATCGTTTTGGGTAAGAAAACTTGCGTCATTACAGGTGTTGGTTGGGGAACTGGAAATGCAATTGCACGTAAATTTGCGAACTCGGGCTACTCAGTAGCGATGTTAGCTCGTCGGGGTGACCGACTTGAACAACTCGNAAGCGAAATTGAAANTGCGCANGCNTTTCCTTGCGATGTAACAGACACGACAGCCTTAAAAGAAACTTTGAAAAAAATTGCCAAAGATTTAGGGCATCCGTCTATTGTTATTCATAATGCCGTGTCTGGGGCCTGGGGGACATTTATGGAAATCGATCCCAGCGATCTTGAAAAAACCTTTCAGGTCAATACGATGGCCCTTTTACATCTGGCGCAATTCACTCTGCCTAAAATGATGGAGGCAGGCTATGGTTCATTGATTTGTACCGGTAATACGGCCGCCCACCGGGGGCGAGCCGGCTATGCGGCTTTCGCTCCGACGAAAGCAGCTCAACGAATACTAGCACAATCAATTGCTCGGGAGGCTGGTCCTAAAGGCGTGCATGTCGCATATGTCACTATAGATGCGGTTATAGATTTGAGGTGGACGCGCAAGAGATATCCCGACAAACCAGATGATTTTTTTATAAAACCAGAAGAAATAGCTGATGAAGTTGGCGCATATTTTCTTGTAGAT
>FUFK010040997.1_pt1 | contig 100627 bp, 95 predicted proteins | sample 1021851 | NCBI WGS metagenome assembly FUFK01 (sample SAMEA51879418, study PRJEB19060) | metagenome
CTTATCAGGCGTGTATGATGGTAGCTCGCTTGATGTAGATGGCATTGTAATGGATTCTACGGAAGATTCAATTCTTTACCAAACTGATGATGGCATTAGAATATCATACAACGAAAATGAAAACAACGCCCAATATGCAACCTGCCTCGAAGAGTATAGCGGCATGACTCTTGCCTGCTTAGGCAATGAGGGTATGTTGGGATTCATTGGCGATGGTAGTGATGATTGTGACAATACATGGTGCCAATTCAGTATCGGAGAGAACATTACAGCCACACAAGTATCCGGCAATGGCTTAGCGATTCTGATGGTAGTTCAAGACGGAACTAGTGATGCTTTAGCAGCAATTTGGTTTGGAGAATCCAGCCCCGAACCTAAGATCTCAAACCATGAAGGAAGTATGCACCTTGATGTGATTCTTCCAACAGAAGACGGATGGCTAGTCGGCGGCTCCTGGCAAGCTCCAGCTAATTGGCTTGGCTCCAATCCTACATCTCCTCCAATGTATGAATTAGTCTTACATGTAACATGGGATGGAGTCAACGCTCCAGCAATAGAAATCGTACACATGGGCAATGAAGGAGCAATTCATGGATTGTTCGCTACTGATGAGGGTTACATTGCTGCAGGTACTTCGGATACAATCTCTATAATCGACGGAGAGACATCTTCTCTGGGAATGTCTAGTTACGCCGCAGTAGGAGACAACAATGGAGATATTTGGCTGTTCGGCGGCATTGGTTCCAATACGGTAGCAATCATTTCTGGAGCAGAGATAAGCGTTGAAAGATTGCCTGGGCCTCTGAAAATTTTACCATCGTACGTGACTTGTGACGAAGATGGAATGATTTCAATTCATGGAACAGACAATTCCGATAGCCCTTCTGCAATGTCTATAGACAGTAATGCTCGTCAATCATTTACAAGCCTAAGAGGAATTCTTGATCTAAGTTTCATTCTGGTATCAATCCTAATATTTTCAATAATGGGTTGGAATATTTTCGAAGCTATCCGCAAGGGTGAAGTTTTCTGATTCATTTACCATTCATCCGATAGGAAAGAATGATTCTCAAGGGCATCATTTACGAACCCCCTTCAAAGTGTGACCACCCTAGCGCAAGCAATGGATGTGTCCCGATGGCGAAAAGAGGAATGATGGACCAGTACATGGACATCAAAGCAGAACATCCAGATTCTGTGCTATTTTTCCGCATGGGGGACTTTTATGAGCAGTTCCATGACGATGCAGTAGTTGCTTCTGAAGTGCTAGGATTAGCTCTAACCAGTAGAGACAAGAAAGCATCTGAACCTATTCCAATGGCAGGTTTCCCTTGGCATGCCCTAGAAGATAACCTGCGTCAGATGTTACAAGCGGGATACAAAGTCTGCGTAGCCGAACAGGAAGAAGAACTGAGAGAAGGCGCTAAGTTACTTGAGAGAGTTGTAACAAGGATATACACGCCTGGTTCCCTATACGAAGAAAGTCTGATCGGTACCGATGAAGTTGCAGGATTAGCTGCAATCTCTCTCAAAGGAGATGGCGTAGGGCTTGCTATTCTTGATGCATCAACCGGATATGTGTGGACAGTAGAACATCACGGAGAAGAAAGGTGGTCTAGGCTACTAGACGACTTGCTTAGAAGCAACCCGAAAGAACTGGTATTCTCACCTAGAGACGCTGACAGAGAGGAAGTTCGAAGTGTTATATCGCAAATGGATGGAGTCACACTATCACAACATACATCATCAAGAAGAAAGGGACAGGATGCTCTCAAAAACATCCTTGAAGTTGCTGATTTAGGACATATCGACCTTGGAGACTCTCCTCTAGCAATGGATGCTGCTGGCCTCGCTGCAGATTATCTAGCAGCGATGCACATAGTTGATTCAATCGATTTCAGAGAAATCGAAATTCAAAACGGTAAAATGGTTGACGTAAACTACCGTTAAAAAATTTAATTATGCTAGCGGCTAAATTTTAAGCCGCTAGCATATTCTTATCAAGATGATAGTAATTGATAATATTCATAAATACTTTGGCGGTTTTAAAGCCGTTGACGGAACCTCTTTAGAAATAAAAAAAAATTCAATTACAGGTCTTATAGGTCCAAACGGAGCTGGCAAGACTACACTTTTTAATGTTATTGCAGGCATATATAAGCCAACAAGTGGAAAAGTGTACTTAGATAATGAGGATATAACCGATTTGCCTCCTCATAAATTATTTGAAAAAGGAGTTCTGAGAACATTTCAAATACCACATGAGTTCTCGACTATGAGTGTTTTGGAAAACTTAATGATGGTTCCTGGAAGTCAAACTGGAGAAAAACTCTTTAACACTTGGTTTAATACAAGCAAGATTTCAGATGAAGAAAAAGAAATCAAATCAAAAGCAATTGAAGTGACAAAATTCTTAACTATTGATCATTTATTATACGAGAAAGCGGGAAATTTATCTGGTGGTCAAAAAAAATTACTTGAGCTTGGAAGAACTATGATGGTTGATGCCAAAATAGTGTTGCTAGATGAGGTGGGAGCAGGAGTTAATAGAACACTTCTTAAAACAATAGGTGATGCAATTTTACGTTTGAACAAAGAAAGAGGTTACACATTTTGCATGATTGAACATGATATGGATTTCATAACTAAACTTTGTGATCCTGTTATTGTTTTAGCTGAAGGAAAGGTTTTAGCAGAAGGAAAGATTAGTGACATCAAGCAAAATGAAGAAGTTATTGAAGCATACCTTGGTAAAGGTATGAAGAATGCTCCAAAAAGAAATGATTAAAATTAACTTATGACTTATTTATCAGGTGAAAACTTAGTTGCTGGTTATGGTGGTGCAGATATTTTGCATGGGTGTTCAATAGATGTGAGTGAAGGAGAAATAGCAGTTATTGTAGGACCTAATGGCTCAGGTAAATCTACGGCCATGAAAGCAATTTTTGGAATGTTAAAATTAAAGTCAGGAAATGTTAAAATTAAAGGTGAGGACATAACGTCTTTATCTGTTTTTGAAAGAGTAAAAAAAGGTATGGCTTTTGTGCCTCAAACTAATAATGTTTTTACTTCATTAACAGTTGAAGAAAACTTGGAAATGGGAGCCTTTTTACAACAAGATGACTTCTCTTCAACCATGGAAGATGTATATGCTTTATTTCCTGTTTTGAAAGAGAAAAGGAAACAAGAAGCGGGCGAACTTTCAGGTGGGCAAAGACAACAAGTTGCTGTTGGAAGGGCTTTAATGACTAAGCCGAAAGTTTTAATTTTAGATGAACCAACNGCAGGTGTATCACCTATAATAATGGATGAGTTATTTGATAGGATTATAGAAGTTTCAAAGACTGGAATTTCAATTTTAATGGTTGAGCAAAATGCTAAACAAGCCCTCAATATTGCTGATAAAGGATTTGTTTTAAGTCAGGGTGTNAATAAATTTNCAGGTACAGGNGTNTCNNTNCTNAATAANNCAGAAGTTAGAAAATCATTTCTGGGTGGNTAGATGGATNTATTGAATGCATTNATAGCNCTNTTAAATTATGTAGTAATTCCTGCAACTACTTATGGAAGTCAACTTGCNTTTGGTGCACTAGGGGTCACTCTTATTTATGGCACTTTAAGATTTTCGAATTACGCTGGCGGNGAAACAATGGCATGGGGGGCTATGTTTACAATTTTATTTACNTGGCTATTTCAAAGTCTTGGCATAAGCATTCAACCACTTCCAACAGCACTTATTGCACTCCCTTTTAGTATTTTGGTTACAGTTGTTTTAATATTAGCNATCGATCAAAGTGTATATAAGTACTATAGAGTTAAAAGAAGCGACCCATCTATTGTTATAATTGTCTCCCTTGGCGTGGCAATGATGATGAATGCCGCAACAAGAATTATAATTGGTCCGAAAGATAGAAATTTTTTTGATGGTGAAAGATTTTTAATAAAGGCCAGAGATTTTAAAAATGCAACTGGCCTTTCTGAAGGTTTATCTTTAAAATTNTCACAAATTATAACAGTTTCTTCGTCTGTTTTTTTTGTTATTATTCTCTTTTGGTTTTTGTATAAAACAAAAACAGGAAAATCGATGAGAGCTTATTCTGACAATGAAGATTTAGCTTTANTNTCTGGCATTAATCCAGAGAGAGTGGTTGCTCTTGCTTGGATTATTGCAACAACNTTACTNGTAGTAGGGGGTACACTCTATGGCCTTGATAAAGGGTTTAAACCTTTTGTTTANTACATGNTATTACTGCCAAGTTTTTCCGCGGCAATCCTAGGTGGTCTAGGAAATCCATTAGGTGCTATTGTTGGAGGTTATATTATAGCTTTTTCAGAAGTTATTATAACATACGCATTTAAAAAGGTTTTNGTTTATNTGNTACCTGAAAATCTTGAGCCTACAGGTTTGGTGCAATTAATTTCAACTGATTATAAATTTGTTGTCTCATATTCAATACTATTATTGGTTTTAATTTTTCGCCCAACAGGTATTTTTAGAGGTAAATCAGTATGATTAAGAACTCGATACTTTATCTAATAATGATATCACTAATCTTACTAGTTGGTTTTGTGCAGAGCTGGAATGTTGCTCTATTGATACTAAACATGTGTATTATCTCTTCAATCATGTCACTAGGTGTTAACATTCAATACGGTTATGCAGGTTTATTTAATTTGGGAATTATGGGTTTTGTTGCACTTGGTGGATTAGCNACAGTAATTATTTCAGCCCCTCCAGTATATGAAGCATGGGATGCTGGTGGAATAAGAATAATATTTGCTTTATCTTTTGGTGCTTTAACAATATTTCTAGCTACATATGTTTGGAAACTGTTGAAAAATTCTAGATATAAGTCTTTAGCAATATCTATGATTCTTATTTTGGGATTTTTTATTTATAGATTTATTTTTGACCCAGCCGTAGAGGCAATAGAAAAGATTAACCCTGCTACCGAAGGATATCTNGGTGGATTGGGCTTGCCTATAATTTTATCTTGGCCAGTTGGTGGTTTNCTTGCTGCAATTGCNGCTTGGATGATNGGAAANATTTCTCTTGGTTTAAGATCTGATTATTTAGCTATAGCNACAATTGGTGTATCAGAAATAATAATATTNACTATAAAAAATGAAGACTGGCTAGCAAGAGGCGTTAAAAATGTAATAGGTTTGCCACGCCCAGTGCCATATGAAATTGATCTACAACAAAATACAAATTTTATTTATTGGTCTCAATATTTAGGTATGGATGTTGTAGATGCTTCATCTATTTTTGTAAAACTTTGTTATTCTTTATTATTCATACTCGTTTTAATCATCTTATATTGGCTCTGTGAAAAAGCTCTTAAATCGCCTTGGGGAAGAATGATGAGAGCAATTAGAGACAATGAAGTGGCAGCGGAGGCTATGGGTAAAGATGTCAAATCAAGGCACCTCCAAGTATTTATTNTAGGGTCAGCTGTATGTGGCATNGCAGGAGCTATGCTTGTTACTTTAGATGGTCAATTAACGCCCACTAATTATCATCCACTTAGGTTTACATTTATAATTTGGGTTATGGTTATTCTTGGTGGCGCAGGGAACAATTTAGGATCTATTCTAGGAGGCTTCATTATTTGGTTTTTTTGGGTTGAAGTGGAATATATAGGTTTATTTTTAATGGATATACTTACTTCTGGTTTTGCTGATGATAATGCTTTTAGAATTCATATGCTTAATTCAGCTGCATATATGAGATATTTAACTCTTGGTTTAATTTTGGTGCTCGTATTAAGATTTAACCCTCGAGGTTTAATCCCGGAAAAATGATTTTGTTTGTATCGAATTAGAGTATAATGTAAGTTGAATTTTTAACTTTAATTCTGACAACATTGATGATGAAAAAAATTGTAAATCTTTTATTTCCAGTTATTCTTGTATTTTCCTCAATCTCTCCATCTTTTTCTCAAAACTGGGGAGGTAATAGAGCTTCATCAGTTGTAGTAGAAACCCCCATACGAGAGAACCTAGCCACTACTAAAGAAATTAGTGCAAAGGTAGTATCAAGTATTTCTTATACTGTTTCAGCTTCATCAAATGGCTTTGTATTGATGGAAAATATAAAAGTTGGAGACAGAATTAAGAAAAACCAACTTATTGCTATTCAGGATACTTCAGAATTTGAATATAATTTGAAAATAAAACAAAACCAGTTAACAGATGCTCAGCTTATTTTAGAAGATCTAAAAAATGAATTAAATGAAGAAAAAAATATTAAAGAAATAATTCAGAAGCAGTTAAATCTATTAAAAAGTAAATACGATAGAGCTAAAGACTTGTATGAAAGCAATGCAATTTCAGCTCAAGAGCTTGAGACCTCTACGACATCCTATTTGACATCACAACAACAAGAATTCTTAAAAGTCAAAACAATTAAAAAACTCAATTTTAAAATTAAACAGGCTGAAAATAATATTGAGAAGCTTGATATTGAGATAAATGAACTCAACAAAGATATTAAAGGTAGTAGATTAGTATCCCCAATTGATGGTCACCTAACAGATGTTTTCAAAATTAAAAATGGTTACGTAAGAACAGGGGAAAGTTTGGCAACAATTCAAGGTGGTGAAGATTTTGAAATCGAAGTTGAAGTGCCAACAAATTATCTAAAATTTATTCAAGAAAAAAAATCAATCAATGGTTTAGACGTAAATGGAAAAAATTTTAAGGCTTTTTATAGGGCAATATTATTTAATGAAAATCCCAGAACCGGAACAAGGACTGTTCGCTTNAGTTTCAAAGATAAAATAAGAAATGTTCTAAGAGCAAATAATGCTTCTGTAAAAATATTAATACCNNCAAGNAAGCCTAGTTCGGTTATCACTATTTCAAAAGATGCTATTATTCCTATCTCTAATGGCCAAATGGTTTTTGTAATGGAAGAAGGTAAAGCTGTAAAAACATCTGTGAAATTAGGTGGTTCAGTTGGAGAAAGAGCCATAATTACTGATGGTTTATCTGTTGACGATCAAGTTATAATAAGAGGAAATGAATTGTTGAAAGATGGATCGTCTGTAAAATTAGCTGGCAAACCGTCAGAAAAACCAAAAAAAGCACCAGAAATTAAAGGGGATAAATGGTTATTAAAGTGGCAAGGTAGAAATGGCGAGCGAACAGGTGATTTAACAGTTGGTAAAAAAGTTTCATTTTTCAATGGTGAGAAAATAGATCTTGAACTTAAAGACAATAAATTAAAGTTTGAAGCGCCTCTTGTTCTTCCATTTGGTACAATAATGCTAAATTTTGAAGGAAAAATTTCATCCAATAAAGTCGACGGAACACTTACTTTGAAATTGCCTAATGGTAACGAAAGTAAGGTACCTTTCTCAGGTGAAAAAGTTTAATTAGAATGAACAATATTATTAAAGAAGCAATTGGAAGGCCTGTCGCAGTTGTAGCNATAATNTTTCTTGCAATTTTATTTGGCTATGTGGCCCTTCAAAATATTCCAATACAAATGAGCCCTGATATAGAAAAACCTATTTACCAAGTCAGGGTTAGTTGGCCAGGTGCTGCTCCTGCTGACGTTGACCGTGAAATTATTAATAGATTAGAACAGGAATTATCTTCATTAAATGGTATCGAAGAATTAGCCTCATCTTCTTCAACTGGAAGAGCCAACATTACTTTAACCTATTCTTTAGAACAAGATATGGATAAAGCGCTTATTTTGCTTTTAAATAAGTTGGCAGGTGTCACAGGATTGCCAAACGATGCTAAAACTCCAACAATTAGAACATCTAATTCTGATGATAGCCCGATTGCCCGTTTAGCTCTATTGGTAAGAGATGGATATACAATTGATTTAGAGAGTCTAGGTAAGTTTGTTGAAAGTGACATTGTTCAGACATTGGGAAGAACTGAGGGAGTTTCTGAAGTTACATTTAATGGTGGTGGCAGACGCGAAATGCGTATTCTTATAGATCCACAAAAAATGACGAGGTATAGTGTAACGCTTACTGAGGTTTTAGAAGCTCTAAGAAATTCCTCTACATTACAAAGTGTTGGGACTGTAACTGAGGGTAAGAGATCTTATCCTGTAAGAACTGAATTAATTGCCTACACCAGAGAAAAAGCAAAGGACATTGTTATTCGAACTGACATAACAACGGATGGCACAGTCGTCCCCTTAGTTTTATCTGATATTGCAGATATTGAGTTAAAGATACAAAAGAGGACTAGCTTTAGAAGACTTAATGGTGAAGAAGCAGTTATTTTGAATGTTTTGCGTGAGCAAGGTACCAATGTGGTTGAAACAATGTCACGTTTACGGAAGCAAATTGAAATACTAAATGAAAAACTACTTCGTGACAAAGGTTTAGATCTTAGAGTTATTTTTGAGGAGACAACATATATTTCTTCAGCAATAAATCTTGTTAAGCAAAATATTTGGATTGGTGGGTGCCTGGCTGTAAGCATATTAATTTTGTTTTTAAGATCACTAATTCCAACAGCAATAATTTTTATTGCCATACCAGTATCAGTAATAGGAACCTTTGTTGCAATTGCAGGTTTAGGACTATCTATCAACGTCATCTCCTTAGCTGGTCTTGCTTTTTCAATAGGAATGGTTGTTGATGCCTCAATTGTTAGTATGGAAAATATTTATAGGTTGAGGCAAAAAGGGCAAAATGCAAAAGATGCAGCTTACAATGGTGCTAGGCAGGTGTGGGCACCCATACTAGGTTCTGCATTGACAACAGTAATAGTTTTTATCCCAGTAGTTTTATTAAAGCTACCAGTTGGACAGTTATTTAGGGATATTGGTATAGCAATTTCTGTATCCGTAATTATTTCAGTTATCGTTTCAGTTACAGTTATTCCCACACTTGCTGCAAGATTTCTTTCAGGTTCCAAGGACCGATTTTCTGACCCACTGAGAATTCCAATTATTGATTATTTATCAAAATTATTTTCTGACTTGATTGTTGCATATGCAAAATTTATCGTTAGTAGAAAAGCTTTCGGTGTTATACTAGTTCTTTTAATTGTAAGTGTTTCTGGTTTTGCAAGTTATAAGTATTTGCCTCGTTTAGATTATTTACCTGATGGTAATGCAAACTTCGTCTTTGGAAGATTGATTGTTCCAACAGGGTATTCAATGGAAGAAACACTTCGAATTGCTGAAAAAATGGAGAGTGCTGCTAAGCCTTTATGGGAAGGAAAAACAAAAGAAGGTGGGCCACCAGAGATTGATCGTTTCTTTTTTGTTGCATTCCAAGGAGGCGCTTTTGCTGGTGCTTCTGCCAAAGATGCATCCAGGGTAAGTGAGCTTCAAATGGTATTAATGAGGCCAGTATTTTCTGAACCAGGAGCAAGGGCGTTTGTAAGACAAGCATCACTTTTTGGCCGTTCCGTTGGTGGAAGCAGATCAATACGNATTGATGTGACNGGTAGTGACCTTGAGACAATTGAACCTTTTGTAAGGGATTTAGACACACTTCTAAGTCAAAAGTTTCCAAGTTCAAAGGGCAATCAAATAAGAATTATTCCATCACTAGATGCTGGCTCACCTCAAGTGCTTATAACACCTAATACGCTTGCTCTTGCTAGAGCTGGAATATCTGTGCGTGAGTTTTCTTCTGCGTTGGACGTTTTTAATGATGGAGCCAATGTTTTGCAAATTCCTATTAATGGAGACCTTATTGACTTGGTTGTATCTGGCAAAAATGCACAAAAACTTACAATGGAGACTTTAGGCAACATTCCAATTATTGCAAGGTCTGGAAATATAATGAGTTTAGATCAATTGGCAAATATTGAAATTGTAAGTGCTGCTCGACAAATTAGAAGGATTGGTGGTAGACAAGCTATTTCTATAAGAGTAAGGCCAAATGAAAATATCGCATTAGAAGATGCGATATCCATTATTGACAATGAAATTATAAATCAATTAAGAGGCGCTGCTTCAGAAAAAAATATATCAATTTTTGTGAGGGGAGCGGCAAGTGAACTCGCGAGAACATGGTCGGCCATGCAGTCAAATGTTATAACAGCTATTCTTGTGATCTTTCTGTTGTTAGTGATACTTTTGAAAAGTTTTTCTATGCCTCTCATTATCTTATTAGTTGTTCCTGTAGCTTCTACAGGTGGAATAGCAGCCTTAGCTTTACTTAATCAATTTATAAAGCAACCTTTAGACATGTTAACTATGCTTGGGTTTGTTATTTTAACTGGAATTGTTGTCAATAACGCTATTTTACTTGTCGAACAGACTATCCTTCAAGTGAAAGAAGAAGGAATGCAAATTTATGATGCTATTGTTGAAGCCACAAGAAATCGTATTAGACCAATTTTTATGTCTACACTTACTTCGTTATTTGGTCTTGTACCATTAGTGATATTTCCTGGTGCAGGATCAGAATTGTATAGAGGAATCGGGGTTGTTGTTTTTGGTGGTTTGGCTCTCTCAACATTTGCAACTTTATTAATTGTTCCACCATTATTATCTGTTTTTTCAAAGAGTATTAAAAAAAATTAACAGATATTTTTTTCTAGAGCTTAATTATGATTATGAAAAGGCATTAAATACTGTAAAAATTTAAATTTGTTGANTTTCTAATAACTAGTTTTCATCAAAAAAAGTGANNTGCTGATGAATATACTAAATTAATAAGTATTTTCATATATTGAGTTAGAGTGACTAAATTTATTTCGTATCTTTAGATAATNATATCCACAATGATAGTTTAAATTATTTTTCGAAAATTTAATCTGNTTGTTTAAAATAGTTAAGAAATTATTTTAGAATTAACCCGAAACACTTACTCTTCTAATTATAATAGTTCCAGATGGCTTATTATTAACATTTTCAATAGTACGTGAAGGCTGGCTAACTAAAATTGTTTCAGTTCCGAAATTATCTACAACACTTAACCTTGCTCTTATTTGACTACCAACTAGATATTGTCCTAAATCTAAACTAATACCTTGAATATTTTCCATAACTGACCAGCTTCTTCCATCCTTTGAGCTTTCCCATTGAACTGAGAGGCTTGCAACACCGTCCTCATCAGTAATTTGTGAAGTGTCAGCCATAAGAGTACCATTTTCATTAGCTTCGCCTGATATTACAACTTCTCCTTCAACAGGATCATCTAAATTCATAACAATATCAGATGGACTTGATATCATCACTTCTCTGGTTCCTTGTCCATCGAGATAAGCTACAATGGCTCTGTATGCATAATTAACATGCATTTGATCTAATTTTAGGACTTCGCCAGTTGTGTCATCAAATGCCTGCCAATCACTNCCNTGCTTAGACCTTTGCCAGATAACTTGCATTTCACCAATGCCGTCCTCATCTGAAACACTGCTAGTGTCAACTATAAGAGAAGCATCCTCTTTTGCCATTCCTACAAGTTGTGGCCCACCTTTTGGTTTATCATTTACATTTTGAACAGGATTAGATGGAGCACTAAATAANGTTTCAAGATTGCCTTGATTGTCTAAAAATGTAATTTGAACTCTTAAAACTTGACCTACATGAGTTTGCCTAGGTGTAAAAGATTGTTGTGTAGCTCCGAATATGTCAATCCACCTTCCATCATTGGTTTCTTTTTGCCACTGAACATATATTTTACCCACTCCATCCGAGTCGGAAATGCCTGATACATCAATGATTAGTGGTTCATCTTCAATTGCAAGAAATCCATTGGAAGAAGCCTGAGTATCATCAGAATTACTGCTTGATGTGTTTTGTGCTGTTTGAGTATTTGTATTTTCAGTTTCAGAAGTATCAGAACTCTGGCTACTAGAAGTAGTAGTTGTAGAATCTGAACTTGGCTGATTTTGTGTATCAGTTGAATTAGAAATATTACTTACACTACTTTCAGACTCTGAATTCGAGTTTGGCATTCCACCTGCGGAAACAATAGCTGGTGATAAAATAAGAGCCGAAAGTATCAACAAACGCCTTAACATAAGCACTCGTTCCTCCAAAAATAACTATTATTTATAACATATTACATAATTATATGATAGATATATTTAATATTACAGTAAATTAGTCAATATTATTGATATAATTTATTTAATTATTTAACTTCAATAAAAAAAATTGGTCTTTTTATAAGTGTTTAAGGAGAAAAGTTGCGAAATATAGACGAAATTAGAGGTTCAATCAAAGATTTGATNTTAAAAGCTGAAAATGAGGAACTTTTAAATATTCAAAACAAAGAAAGTATCAATTTAAAAGATGACACAGAAAACTCCAAAAATGAACTTTCTGATGAAATTCTAAAACAAATAAATCTAGAAGTTACAGAATTTCAGAAAGCCTTTAAAGAGCACGGTTCTGAAGAATTGATTTCTCAAACTATTAGGGAAACAATTAAACCTATACTTAATGAATGGTTAAAAATTAATTTACCCAAAATTGTTAATCAAGTTATTGACGAAAAAATCAACGAGATTAGNGAAAAAAATTAGAATTTCTCCCAATATGACACTACTTTTGATAATTCAGGTCTTATCCTTTCCTTTGGTTCATTCTCTTTTTTTCCAATATAGATAAATCCAGAAATTCTATCATCATTATTATTTGTTAATTCTTGGGTAATAACTTCATCGTAAGAATACCATTCTGTAATCCACTGGGCAGCATAGCCCAGTGATTGTGCACACAATAGTATGTTTTGGCATACTGCTGCAGACGAAAGTTGCATTTCCCATATTGGAATTTTGTTATGAGGAACAGGTGAACTGACAACACAAACAACAACACCTGCTCTTAAAAATCTTTTCTCTTCGTAAATTACATCATCTTTAGATGCACTGGGATTTAGCTCTTTAAATCTTTTACCGAGAAATAATTTTCCAAAAGTTTCTCGTGATTTACCCTTGAAAACAATTATTTTCCAAGGAGATAATGCTCCATGGTCTGGAACTCTTAAACCACTTGAAATAATTATATCCAAATCTTCATTAGTTACATCAGAAGCCAGCATAGTTTTTGCAGTAACACTTCTTCGTTTCAATAAAAAATTTGAAACACTTTTAGACATTTTTATACCCTTTTTATCAATTTAATATTTTAATTTATAAAAGAAAAACTTATAAATTAAAACATACTCTAATATTTAATAATCTTCTCAAACTTTGAAAACAGAATTTGATATTATTATAATCGGCGGTGGGATAAATGGAGCTGGAATAGCAAGAGATGCATCTGGACGAGGCTATTCGGTTGCACTTATAGAGATGAATGATCTTGCAAGTGGAACATCATCTTGGTCTACAAAATTAATACATGGTGGATTAAGATATATGGAACAATTTCAATTTCGATTAGTTAGAGAAGCGCTTGTAGAGAGAGAAAAGCTTTTAGAAATTGCACCTTATATTATTAGACCTTTAAAATTCATTTTGCCTCATAGTCCATCTCTCAGACCAGCTTGGATTATTCAAATAGGATTAGTAATTTATGACTATATAGCTAAAAGAAAATACTTAGCCCCTTCAAAAAAAATTAAACTCAATAAAACCAAAATACAAAACCCATTAAAAGAAAAATTTAAGGTAGGTTTTGAATATTCTGATTGTAAAGTCGAAGATGCAAGACTTGTTATACTTAATGCATTAGATGCAAAAAATAGGAGTGCAGTAATTCTTACAAATACAAAAGTAATAAAAGCAAACAATNAAAATGGAATATGGGAAATAGTTACAAAATCAACTAATAAAAAATCCTCTAAACAAATAAAACTGAAANCTAAGGTATTAGTTAATGCATCTGGACCNTGGACCGATAAAACAATCTCAGTAATTGACAAGAAAAGGCACAATCAAAAAAACATAAGGTTAATTAAGGGAAGCCATATTGTCGTTCCAAAATTATATAACCATAATAAAGCTTATATTTTTCAACATCATGATGGTAGAGTGATTTTTTCCATACCATTTGAGAAAAACTTTACACTTATTGGTACAACTGACGAACCTTTTGAGGGAAATTTAAGTAATCCTAAAATTTCAGACAAAGAAACTCATTACTTATGTGAAGCAGCGTCTACNTATTTTAAGAAAAATATATCTCCTAAGGAAATTATATGGACGTATAGCGGAGTGAGATCACTTTTTGACGATGGAAAATTAGATGCCAAAGACATCACAAGAGACTATACAATCGAGGAAAAAATTGTAAACGAACTGCTATATATTTCTGTTTTTGGTGGAAAAATTACAACTTATAGAAAGTTATCTGAAGAAGTATTAAAAATTGTTGATAAANAATTTAAAAAAAATACAAAAAGTTGGACTGCGGAAAAATCTTTGCCTGGAGGTGATTTTTCACCACTAGAATTTAATTCACTTTTAGAAAATTACAAAAAAAGATTTTCATTTATTGANACTGGTACAATNGANAGACTATTTNGTTCTTATGGTACAAATTTGGANAAAATTTTNGGTAATAAGAGTAATATTAAACAATTAGGAATAGATTTTGGTAANGGGTTATATGAATGTGAGGTTGATTACCTTATAAAAAATGAGTGGGCTTTAAATGTATCTGATATTATCTGGAGAAGAAGTAAATTAGGCATAGTTTTAAATAAAGATGAGTTGCAAAGATTAAATAATTACATAATTTCACGAAATTAGTTTTTTTTAAATTCAGATATACCTAAACCAATAAGAATGAAAATTAGAGCAAATATGAATTGTGAAGGTAAATGTTCTTGTAAAATAAACATCCCAAATATTACAGCCCAAATAGGTACTTGATAATTTACTAAACTCAAAAATGGTGGGCCCTTTAATCTTATTAATAAAACTAACATTATTGTAGCTAATGCTGTTGGAAATAAACCTAGGTAAATTAATCCAAAAAACGCTAAATCATAATTAACAGCAGGTAATCCATCAATGTAAACTGTTATAGGTAGCATTGCTGTTGCAGCAAACAGTAAAGAGCAAGATGTGAACGATAATAGATTTGATGTGGGAGCAAGTTTTGTTATTATTGAACCACATGCGTAACATACACTTGCTAAAACACAGGCTATTTGTGCAAATATAATTATACTATTAGTAGTAAAATTTATTGAGCTTGGGCCTATCAAAATTACAACTCCAATAAAACCTATAACAAATCCAATTAATTTAACCTTTGTCATCCTTTGATTTGGAATTAAATAATGAGATAATGGAAGCACTACTAANGGAACAACAGCCATNGAAATNCCAGCAAAACTTGATGATACATTTATTTGACCCCAACTTAACAAGGTAAATGGTATTGCATTTGAAAACAAACCCATCCCTAAGCAATGTAAAAGAATTCTCTTTCCATTTTTATCTGAAACTCTGGGTAACTGGTTNCCAGTAAAAATACATAATGCAAATAGTAACAAAGCTGCAAAAACTATTCTAAAAGTTGCAATAGTTAGTGGNGTGTAAGAACGTAAAGCTAATTCTACACCCATAAATGACAGGCCCCAAATAATACCGAGTGTAATTAATAAAAACCAGCTAAAAACAACACTACTATAGGTAGTTGATTTTGGCATAAAACTAGGTAAACGCGCTTTTTGATTTGCCAGTTATTTTCTTAATGCTTTTTTGCATAAACAAATGCATTCCATGCCCAAAAACGAGAAGAGCAGGAGTTGCGAGTAGTGTCAAAATTGTTGCAAATGTTAGCCCTCCTGCAATAGTACTAGAGAGTTGTGCCCACCATTGAGAGGAGGGAGCGCCAACTAATACTTCTCGATCTGCAAACTTAATTGTGAGTTCAAAAACCATTGGCAACAATCCAAGAATGGTTGTAATTGCGGTGAGTATTACTGGTCTAAATCTTAACAACCCAGCTCTAAATGCTGCATAAGGTGCTTCATACCCTCTTTTTCTAATTTCATTATAAGTATCAATTAGAACGATATTATTATTAACAACTATGCCTGCTAAAGCAATGATACCTAACCCAGACATGACAATACCAAATGGTCGTCCAGTTATCCATAGTCCAAGTAAGACACCACCAATAGATAGTATTATAGCAGACATTGTAACAAAAGTTTGCCAAAATGAATTAAACTGGATCATAAGTATCATGATCATTAATAATAATGATAATCCAAATGCCTGACCAAGAAATGCTTGGGTTTCAGCTATATCTTCATCNTCTCCGCCAAATTCAATAGTTATATCATTATCAATTTGCATTTTTTCTATTTCTAATTTTAAATTTTCAATCAATTTTGCAGGTAGTAAACCATCCTTTACATCAGCGTTAATAGACATATATCTTTTTCCATCGAGTCTCTGTATCTCTCCATTCTTTGGTTTTGGTTCAAGCTTTGCAAAAATATTCATTGGTATGAATTCACCTTGATCAGACGGTATTTTTAATTCTTCTAATCTAGCAAGGCTTCTTTGAGACTTTTTAAATCTTAATAAAACTTCAAGTTCATCATCTATGTCGTCAGGCCTATAATCTGATAGTTTAACTCCTTTTGTAAGTAATTTAATCATTGTTCCAATTGCTGAAACAGAAACTCCATATTGATTAGCTGCCTCTCTATCAGTTACAACCATCCATTCTGTGCCTGGCAATGGCCGGCTATCAGCAACATCGATGAAGCCATCAATGTTGGTCATTTTTTCTAATATTTTTTCAACTGTAACTGATATCTTATTTAAATCTGAACCAACTACTTCAATATATATAGGTTTGCCGCCACCAGGGCCTTCTTGATCAACAATAACATTTACCTTTGCACCAGGTATGTTTTTAACAAGATTTCTCATGTTTTCGATTATCTGATTAGCTGGTTCTCTTTCCTGCCAATCTGTAAAGAATGTCGTAATATTTCCAATACTATCTCGAGGATCATTATTTTCTGGATTTTTTGATCGAGCATAAATTATGTCAACGCCTTCAGGGAATTTAAGAGCTTTTTCAGCTGATTTCACAATGTTATCTTTTTCGGTAGAAGAAAAATCTCCCCTAGAAAGGATTTGAACTTTTGCTTTCTCTGGCTCGATATCTGGAAAGAAGGAAACACCCAAACCCGCCCTTGAATATGTATAAAAAGAAATCCCAATTATTGAAAAAATAAGTAGCATTATTGTAATAGGACGTTTGATAGAAAATTTTAATATTGATCTGTAAANCTTTGGTGCTGATGGTTTTGTATAAAAATTCTTTTTTGGATTTTTACCGAACAAGCTTCCTATGACTGGTACAAAAATTAAAGCCATTAAAAGTGAAGAAGTTAAGACAAATATCATAGTTATGGGTAAATACTTCATAAATTGCCCAACAATTCCAGGCCAAAATAATAATGGTAGAAAAACCATTAAAGTTGTAGCTGTTGATGAAGTTATTGGCCAAAACATTCTGGAAGCACCATCTTTGTATGCCTGAAATCGATTAATCCCTTTTGAAAGACGTGTATCCGCAAATTCTGTTGTAACAATNACTGCGTCGACAAGTAAACCTGCCACAAGTATTAAAGAAAACAATACAATTATGTTCAGGGTAATCCCAAGCATATTTAGAATTATAAATCCTAATAAAAAACTTCCTGGGATAGCAACACCAACAAGCAAAGCATTTCTAAAACCTAATGTTGCTAAAATCATAACCATTACAATTAGAACAGCTGCTATAACGTTGTTACCAAGCTCACTAAGAATATTTCTTACATTTTTTGATTCATCATGAAGAATAGATACTTTTATTGCTTGGTTATTAGATTGAATATAATTATTTATTTTAGTTTTTGCGGAATCAGAGATTTCAATTAGATTTGAACCAACCCTCTTTTTAAGCTCAAGTACTACTGTTGCATCACCATTAACTCTCGAGTAACCCTCAGGGTCCTTAAAAGTTCTACGAATTGTTGCTATATCACTGAATTTAAGAGATGTATCTTTATCCGCTTTGATGGGCATATTTGATAATTCATCTATTGTTTCAATTACTGCTGGGACTTTTAATAAAAAATTTCCTCCACTTTGTTCCATGGAGCCAGCAGTGACAAGTTGGCTATTTGAAGATATAACCCTGATTATATTACTTGGAGACAAACCATATGCTTCCATAATTTTTGCATCAATAATAATTTCTATAATTTCTTCACGATCCCCGCCTATATCAACTTCAAGAACACCTGTCAGACTTTCAAGCTCATCTTTTAACTCTCTAGCGGACTTAACTAGACTTGAGTAAGATATTGGTCCGGATAAAGCCACGGTAAGAATTGGAAACATNGAAATATTAATTTCAAAAATTTTGGGCTCATCAGCTTCATTAGGAAGGTCTGGTTTAGCAGCGTCAACTGCTTCCCTAACATCATCTAAAATAAGATCAATATTTTCTCCAGCATCAAACTCTAGTGTTACGGAAGAATAACCTTCTGCAGACGCAGATGTCATTTTATCTAATCCAGCGACAGTTCTAAGATGTTTCTCTAAAGGTTTAGCTAATAATTTTTCAGCATCTGTTGGAGTTATTCCCTCATAACCAACGGAAATGTAGGCCATTGGTATATCTATATCTGGTGTAGCCTCTTTTGGCATCTGTACAAATGATGATGATCCAAAAATCACTATTATAATTAATGCTAGTAAAACTGCATAGGGACGAGAAAAAAAAGCATTTATAAAACCATTCAATTTTAATTCTCTATATTATATTGGATTTTATCATTTAGACTGACAAATGCTTGGCCATTAGTAAGAACAATATCGCCATCATTAAGACCAGTTACGTTAACTAAGTTCTCACCACTATTTACAATTGTTACGTTTTTGTAAGTTACTTCGTCATTTTTAACAATTTTAGTGTACAGTACACCGTCACTATTTACACTTAAATGAACTGGCGACATCTCATAAGCTAAAATATTATCAGTTGTTATTTCAATCTCAAGTGTCATGCCACCCTTTAAAAAGAGATCTTCATTTTTAACAATAATTTCAACATCAAAGGTTCTGGTCGAAGTGTTTGCAGTTGACGCTATTTTTGAAACTTTTCCAAAAAGAGACCTGTCTTTGTATTTCACTATTGCTGCGTCACCTATATTGATATTATTAATTTCATTTTGAGAAATTTTGCTGATCAATTTAATGTTTTCCATCCCTAATATATTTCCCACAACAGAATTTTTTGTAATTCTTTCTCCCTTATCAAGATAAAGCTTTTCAATTATGCCATTTGCAGGTGAAAGAATAATCATATTATTTAATTCTCTGTTAAGATCCATTAGATATGTTTTGGCATTCTGAAAATCAGCCTCACTCTTAATTAAATTTAATTCTAGATTATAATTTTGTTGATTTTCTAATGTAGCTATTTTTACTTGAGCATTTTCAACTACTGATGCTTTTTTGGTAACTTCTAATGAAGAAGCAAAATTTTGTTCAAAAAGTTTTTTTACAATATCTAAATCTTGTTGTGCTAATTTAAGGCTTGCTCTTGCAGCTTGCAACTCTTCAGATAGAGTTCCATTAAGTGTCTTTTGGGCGACATCAAGTGCTTTTTTTGAAGCAGTAAATGCAGCCTTTGCTGCAGTAATTTTTTGATCAAGAGTTCCTTTATCAACCTCTAAAATTTTATCGCCCTCAGATACGAAATCTCCTTCTTTAGCAAAAAGTCTGGATATTATTCCTTCTACTTCAGAGGGTAAAGATATTTCAAATTCAGGATAACTCACAGCATTTGATCTTATGGTTTTGCTAATTAAATTATTTTTTACTCTTTTAGCAGAAACTATTATGTTGTTTGCCTCATTTTCTGAAGTCGTATTTGAAATTGATGAATTGTCATTAAAGCTATTTTTTGTTTCTCTGTTTAAAAAATCATCTGAAAACATCCACCCTAAAACTAATAAAATTATTATTATTGCTAATATAATTGGTGAACGTGACTTCATTGTAATTTCCAAATTTAAGATTGATTTAACTCATATATAGCGATTTATTTTACAAAATAAATAAAACTTTTATATTTTCTNGAATTATTCTATTCTTTAACAAAAATGAGTTTTCAATATGTTAAATGCCCCAAATAATGTAGTAGAAGTTAAACACCCGCTGTTGCAACATAAGTTATCCTTGATGAGAGATAAAAAAACTCGTTCAGTTATTTTTAGGGCTTTGATGAAAGAAGCAGGTATGATTTTAGGTGTTGAAGCTACTAAAGAATTAAAATCATATGAAAAAAATATCTCTACACCATTAGAAGATATGAGTGCCACTTTTTTAAAAGAACCAGAGCCAGCTGTTGTTTCTATTCTTCGTGCTGGTAATGGTTTGCTTGAGGGGCTACTCCAAATTTTGCCAAGTGCTGCTGTAGGATTTCTAGGCATGTCCAGAGACCATGATACACTTAAGCCAATAGACTATTACCAAAATCTTCCTGCGAATATGGCAGATAGGTCAGTTATTATAGTAGATCCCATGCTTGCTACAGCTGGAAGTGGNATAGAAGCTACTAGACTTGTCAAAGATGCAGGTGCCACAATAATAACTTTTGTTTGTCTTTTGGCCGCACCTGAAGGTATAAAAAAATTTAACGAATCTCACCCTGATGTTAGGTTGGTTACTGGTTCAATAGATAGGCAGCTAAATGAAAAAGGGTATATATTACCTGGATTAGGTGATGCAGGTGACCGTATTTANGGAACTTAAGTTCTCAGCCTATGCTGATGGCTCCATTTTCGCTATTTGTAACTTGAGCTCTATTGTTTCTAAATAGTTCTCGTCCATACCCATTCTTATATTCTTCAGGGCTAATATAATTTTTAACTAATTGATTTTTATTATTTTGTTTAACATTTATTGTCTTTGTGTATACATCAATCTCGATTATATCTGAATCTTTTATTTGAGATATTAGACCATTCTCAGCTGCTTCAGGATATATATGCACGATTGATAAAACAGAACCAGACGCACCTGACATTCTCCCGTCTGTTATCAATGCTATTTTANATCCCAAGTTTTGCAAAACAGATAAAGTTGGACTTAAGGAATGTAATTCTGGCATCCCATTTGATTTTGGACCCTGTCCCCGCACCACCACAACACAGTCTTTATGAAGAGCGCCATCTTTGTAAGCATTATAAAATTCTGTTTGATTGTTGAAAACTAAAGCTGGAGCTTTTATTTTCCAATATTTTTTTTCTACAGATGAAACCTTAACTATTCCTTTCCCAATATTACCTTGCATGAGAACTATGCCTCCTTCAGAACTGAAAGGATNTTTTAAAGTCCTCAAGATTTGCTTATTTTTTGAAGAAAAAGAAATTTTATTAAATTTAATTTTATCTTTATCTTCTGTTGGTTTTTCTAAATATTCTTTAAAGCCATTTTTGTTTATTGTATTGATATTATGCAAAAGTCCATTCTCAGATAATTCTTTTATTAGAAAACTAGTTCCTCCAGCATTATGAAATTCATTTATATCAGCTTTGCCATTAGGATAGACACTTGCTAAAATCGGAATTACTTTAGATAATTTATTGAAATCCTCCCAGTTGATAGTTATTCCAGCAAATTTTGCAATAGCAACTAAATGAATTGTTAAGTTGGTTGAACCTCCAGATGCTAATAAACCAATCATTGCATTTACTATAGACTTTTCGTCTATTATTTCCCCTATACATTTATTCTTTTCTTTTGAACTGCTTATTTCAACAATTCTTTTTGAGGCCCATTCAGAAAATAATGTTCTCAGTTTATTGTTTGGATTGATAAATGCTGCACCTGGCAACATCAACCCCATAAACTCTAATAGGAGTTGGTTTGTATTAGCAGTTCCATAAAATGTACATGTACCAGGACTATGATANGCCTTGCTTTCAACTTCTAAAAGTTCTGATTTTGAAATTTTTTTATTTACATAATTTTCCCTGGCTGATTTCTTTTCATAATTATTAATACCTGTTGTCATTGGACCAGCTGGAATGAAAATTACAGGTAAATGTCCGAAAGAAAGACATCCCATTAACAAACCGGGAACTATCTTATCACAAATACCCAACATTATTGCTCCATCAAAAACATTGTGACTTAGTGCAATTGCTGTGGCTTGTGCAATTACATCTCTTGAGAATAATGATAATTCCATTCCAGCTTGCCCTTGTGTAATNCCATCACACATTGCAGGGACACCNCCAGCAAACTGACATGTACCGTTGTTTTTTTGGATAACATTTTTTATTAATGAAGGATAATTTTCATAAGGTTTATGTGCTGACAACATATCGTTATAGGCAGACACAATAGCAATATTAGGTTTTTCTCCAGAAATAATTTCTTTTTTCTCTGAAGAACTACAACCTGCAACAGAGTGAGCAATATTTCCACAACTTAATAAATCTCTTCTGATGTTTAAATCTTTTGCTNCATTNAGTTTTTGTAAATATTTTAATCTATTTAATTTAGATCTTTTGATAATATTTTTAGTTACTTCTTCGACAATTTTGTTAACTTTTCTGGGTTTCATTTATTATACCTTTTTAATAGTGTGGCTCACACCATTCAAAACCATGTCTTTTTAAAAGATCAAATGATGATGTTGGTCCCCAAGACTTAGGGNTATATGTTTCGGGTAGTCTATTATTNTTTTTAATAAGGCTAATAATAGGATCAATCCAACTCCATGCAGCTTCAACTTCATCCTTTCTCATAAACAAAGTTTGATTGCCTCTTACTACATCCATCAAAAGCCTTTCGTAAGCATCAGGTATTTTATTTTTAAAAGTGTCAGAAAATGATAAATTTAGATATGACGGAGATATTCTTATTCCTCCTGGGCCCGGCTCTTTGCTCATTAGTAGAATTTTTAGGCCTTCATCTGGTTGAAGTCTAATTATCAGTTGGTTAGGTAGAGTATTATTCTTTTCGGTTTTATCAAAAATAAAGTGTTGGATTGGTTTGAAAGTTATTACAATTTCTGATGCTCTTGTTTTTAATCTTTTTCCAGTTCTTAAAAAGAAAGGAACGCCAGCCCATCTCCAATTATCAATTTTTGCTATCAATGCTACAAATGTCTCAGTTTTGCTATCATGTTTTTTTGAATCTTGAGTGTAAGAAGCAATTTGGTCTTCATCGTCATTCTTTAATCCATATTGCCCTATACAGATTTCGTTTAAATCTTCTATCTTTTTCAATGACTGAAGGACCTTCAGTTTTTCGTCTCTTACAAGGTTCGCGTCAAATTTTGATGGCGGTTCCATTGCTACAAGGCATACTAATTGAAGAATATGATTTTGCATCATATCTTTAATTGCGCCGTAGGAATCATAATAGTTTTCTCTTCCTTTNATACCAATTTCTTCAGACACAGTTATTTGAACATTGCTAATAGAGTTATTATTCCAATGCGCTTCAAATAATTGATTGGCAAACCGCATAACCATTAGGTTTTGAACAGTTTCTTTCCCTAAATAATGATCAATTCTGTAAATTTGATCCTCGTCAAAATAAGAATTTAAAGCCTTATTAATATCTATAGCTGAAATTAAGTCCTTACCAATTGGTTTTTCTACAATAATTCTAGTTTTGTTATTTGCTAAATTATTCTCTCTAATAAACTTTGCTGAAACTCCAAATAATTCAGGAGCAGTAGCCAGATAAAAAAGTCTTACACGATCTTTTGTCAACCTTTTTTGAAGTGAAAATAAATTTTTTGAATCTGGACTTTTTATATCAATGCATAAGTAATTTATTTTATCAAAAAATTCTTTTAGTATTTTTGAATTTTTAAAATCAATCTTATTTTGTTGACTGATTTTTTGAGTAAAACTTGAGTTATCTAATTTTTGTCTTGCCAGACAATAAATTTTAGATTTNTCTGGAATTTGCCCATCAGNATATCTTTTAAATAAGGCAGGTATGATTTTTCTTATTGAAAGGTCACCTGTTGCTCCAATTATAATAATGTCGAATTCGGATATTTCTGAATTTGGATGTATCATAAGCAAATCGATTAATTAATTCTGCATTATANAGCAAAATTTAAANCATAACATAAAATAAAATAAAATTATTTTAATTATATATTAAAAAAAATTTAATATAAATATATTTTCTAGCTTATAATTCTATAATGTACTAGTCTGAAATGATGAATTTTCTTAGCCAAACAAAAAATTTTTTTGAACACTTGAATAGAAATGTTTTTTTTCTTTCTCTGGCACAAATATTTTCAATGACTTCTATGAACATTAATATCATAACAACAGGTTTAGCAGGATTTATCATAGCGCCNTATGGATGGTTATCAACATTTCCACTGAGTTTACAATTTATTATAACCATGCTTTTTACNTTTCCTTGTTCAATTTTAATGTCAAAATATGGCAGAAAAATTGTTTTTGTTGGGGGTGTCTTATCAGTTTCAACTGGTGGGCTTATAATGACTATAGCTTTATTTCAAAAGAATTTTTATTTATTTTGTTTTGGTTCTGTCTTGCTTGGATTAGGGCATGCAACAAATTTATTTTATAGATACGCAGCCACAGAGACAGTACCAAAAAATGTCAAACCAAAAGCAATGTCTCTTGTATTATCTGCTGGATTAATAGCAGCTCTTTTAGGCCCGAGAATATACCAAATCTCAGCTGATGCTATTCTTCCACATCTTTATGCAGGGAGTTACTTAATGATTGCTATAACACAATTAATTGCGCTGCCTTTCATAATGAGGATAAAAATCCCATTGCCTCCAAGAAGTAAAATAGGTGGCAGGAAAGTTTTTGAAATTTTTTATGAAAAATCAATGATTAAAGGGGTTATTTCTGCCGCTGGTGGTTACGGCATAATGAGTTATTTAATGACAGCAACACCTTTGCAGATTATTAATGTTTGCAAATTTAGTATTGCAGAAAATGCTAATATTATTCAATGGCATGTTATTGCTATGTTTGCACCATCATTTTTTACTGGTACATTAATACAAAAATTTTCTGCAGAGAGAATATTAATTATTGGTCTCTTATCGTATATATTTGTTGCCATTATTGCATTTGNAGCTGAGGCTCCTAATCAATATCTTTTAGCTTTATTCTTACTTGGAATTGGTTGGAATTTTTTATATATNGGTGGGTCAACTTTAATTGTTAATGCAACAAAACCTGAAGAGCAGGGAAAAGTTCAGGGAATTTCTGATCTAATAATATTTGGTACTGTTGCATTTTCTTCTTTAAGCGCGGGTTTGGCTCACTATACATTAGGTTGGGATAAAATGGTTCTTTATTCTTTGCCTATAATGGCTGCTATTTTAATAGTAAATATGCTTAAAACAAACTAATTTTGCAGTGCACANAAATCNTAGAATTATATAATATAACAATATTTTGATTAAAAAAGAAATTCNATTACTATATAAGTTAAAAAAAAGCTGCAAATTAATTGCAGCTGAGTTCAGGGAGGAAATATAAAAAAATTATTTTTTGCAATGCATTAATAGCATATTGCCCGATTCTGTCAATACTATTATTTTTTGTCAATAACTTTTTTTAATTGTTTTATGTACTTGATTTTGCAAGTTTTATCACCTCTTTTGCAGAGTAGCCATTTTTCCTTAACTCTTTTATAGTAAGCTTAGAATTTGATCTTTTTGCAATTCTTTTACCATTTGTGTCTTTTACCAACTTATGATGAAACCATTTGGTCTCTCTTAAATTTAACAAAACTTGAAGCAATCGGTGTATGTTAGTATAACTTTCTAAGTCATTACCTCTTATTATGTGGGTTACACCATCACTGTTGTCGTCAACTGTTACAGATAGATGATAGCTTGTTAAAATATCCTTTCTAGCGATTATAACATCACCAAACTGATCTAAATTTAAAAGATTTTTTCCTTGTTTAATATCTTCCCAATAGATTTTTTCTTTTTGTGAATTAATGTATTTTAAGCAATTTTTAATATTTAGTCTCCANGCTGGTGTAAGACCTAAGCTTTTTCTATTTTTAAGTTCCTGATCATTTACCCTCAAACTTGCATTTTGAGAAATATGATTATGGGGTGCGTTTAAAGTTGAAGACGCCTCTTTTCTAGTCAACCAGCAAGCATAAACTAGATCTTTATCTTTTAAATAGTCTAAAGCCTTTGAGTATTGCTTAGTTCTTAATGACTGATTATTAGTTCTTTTAAATGGGATTTTTAGCCAATTTATATCGTCAATTATTTGTTCAATAAATAAATTTTTGCACCTTGTAAAATCTATATCTTCAATTCTTAAAATGAATATACCATTATTCTTTTTTGCAAATTCGTAAGAACATACCAAAGAGTAAACATGTCCAATATGCAGTAATCCTGTGGGAGAAGGTGCAAACCTTGTAACAATCATATTATCCCTATAAAGTGTTTCAAAAAGGAATTAAAATGACTATAGAATTAATTGGACCAACTTTTAAGCCCCAAGATAAAATTATCGAAAGTATGTGTGTTTTCTTTCATGGATGGGGAAGTAATGGAGATGACTTAATTTCTTTAGCTCCCATAATGGCAAATGTATTATCCAGTACGCTATTTGTATCTCCAAATGCTCCTGAGCCATGTACTGCGAACCCTTCTGGTAGGCAATGGTTTGATATTATGGAAAGAGAAGAAGGTATAGATAAACCAATTGGTTCAATTAGAAACTACATTTCAAATTTAAAAAAAGCATATTCCATTAAAAATAATAAAATCTTTCTTTTTGGTTTTAGTCAAGGTGCGATGATAGCATTGCATTATGGACTAAGAGAGACTGAAAACTTTGGAGGTATTTTAGCTTTTTCAGGGTCTTTAATATCCCCTCAAAGATCCTCTGAAGTAAAAAATAAAACAGATGTTCTTTTAGTACATGGTGAACTTGATGAAGTTGTTCCTTTTCAAGAAATGCAAAAAGCATCATTAGAATTGTCGAATATAAATATAAATGTTGAACAACATTCCATCACAAACTTGGGCCATGGAATAGATAATTTTGGAATATCAAAAGCTATAGAATTTATTAAAAAAAAAATAAATTAATTTAATTGTAAAATGATAAATTTATTGTAACCATTAATTATGAAATTNCAGGTTTTGATTTGAATTACTCTCCTACATTAGTTTTGAATTCTGATTTTAGGCCATTAAGTTATTTTCCTTTATCCTTGTGGTCATGGCAAGAAACAATCAAAGCTGTATTCCTTGATAGGGTAAACATATTATCTGAATATGAAGATGTTATCCATTCTCCATCATTTGAAATAAAACTGCCATCAGTGATTTCTTTAAAGGATTATGTACATCAAACTAGAGATCCCGCATTTACTAGATTTAACGTTTTCTTACGTGATAGCTTTACTTGTCAATATTGCAACTCAAAATTGCCAACCCAACAACTTACATTNGATCACGTTTTACCAAGGTCCTTAGGTGGAAGGACTTCTTGGTCAAATGTTGTAACGGCATGTCAAAAATGTAATTTTAGAAAAGGGAATAAAATACTTAGAAGCTCAGGTTTATCATTAAAAAAAATGCCATCTCAACCTTCTACATGGCAGTTACAAGAAAATGGTAGAGGTTTTCCTCCTAACTTTTTACACCAGAGTTGGAGGGATTATCTTTATTGGGACACTGAGTTGGAAAAAGACTAAATTTTAATGAATTTNGATAGAAAATTNNAAGCAGTTTGAAAATTTTTTCATAATAATAAATAAATATAGTCTTTCTACCACCCTTTCTTAAGTAGTCAATCCTCTCTAGCATAATCTAAACTAAANATTCCTATTAGCATATTATAATTGTTTTATTTTCTCATGATGCAAATCTTTAATNAAGTATGCTAAGTATAAAAAAATTGATGTTTCAGCCAGCGACAATATAGTATTCCAATTCGTCATTGAAAGTCCTAAAAAACTCCAAGCAATAACATTACAACTAATCATAGGTTTGTTAATCAAATCCTGAACTGTATTAATAGATCCTAAGCCTGAACTTGAGCATCCCTCAGGTAAATAAAAAAATTCTAATTCAACTCCTGAATGCCATATTCCTATTAATGAAGTTATAAAAGCTGATAAAGCTGCAAAGAGTAGAAGTGATACTGAATATTTTTTTTTCAAAATAATTAATAAACAAAAAAATATTACAGCGAAATGTGGCCATCTTTGCCAGATACACATTTGGCATGGTTTTAACCCTTCAAAATATTGGAAATAATATGCTGATAATAGAAGGCCACCAGAATAAAAAACTCCAAAAAAAGGAAAATACCTTAAAATTAAATTATCAAAAACCATATAATTATTATAATTATAGCTAAGATCACAGAGGTCAATGCAAGGTTGTTTTTTATAAAATTTATAGCTTTCTCACCTAAATAATATGAAAGTAAAGCAACTATAGTAAATCTTATTCCTCTTCCCATAATAGAGCCAATTACAAAAATCAATAATGGTACTCCTGTTGCTCCTGAACTTAGAGCAATTAATTTGTAAGGCAGTGGTGTAAAGGCCCCTATGAATGTAAGAATTAGCCCCCATTCTCTAAATGCTTCGTTTACACTTTCTAGCTTATGAACTGATAACCCTGGTATAAACTCAACAAGATTTTGTAACCCAACTCCAATATATAGTCCTATACACCAACCAATTATTCCTCCAAAAACTGATGCAAATGTAGTTAGAAAAGTTATTAAAAAAATTTTTTTTGGTTTTGCAATCACACATGCAGCTAGCAATGGATCAATTGGTATTGGAAAAAATATTGATTCAGCAAAGGATAGGCCGTAAAGGGCATTGTTAGTTGATTTTTTTGAAGATATTTCAAAAAATTTTTCAACAAATTGATCTTTATTTAAAAAATTAAATTTTATGGGTTTATCCTTTACGGGCAAATGAATTAATATGGTACGGATGGTCGGACTTGAACCGACAAGGTGTTGCCACCGGGGGATTTTGAATCCCCTGCGTCTACCAATTCCGCCACATCCGCAGAATTAATTCACTTGAATTATTATATTTTATTTTTTTTTAAGCAATAAATTTATACAAAATTTTTATTTATAATTCTAGCTTGTAATCTTTTGAGATATTGATCGTTTAGATTTAATGTTTTCAGACTTTCACAAGTTTTATCAAGATAATCAGTTGCCGTTCCTAAGAAGCCTTGTGCCTTTGAAATCATTAGAGCTGTTTCAGCTTCTGATAATGAGCCTATATAATTTTCATGCTTTTTATTTATTGTAAATGCTATCATATCAATTTTACCTTCTTCTGAGTAGCCTGAGATTATTTTAGGTATATATGCTCCCATAATCATTTCTCTTCTCCAAACNAGATCTAATTCTTCGAAGATATTTTTATTATTAATCTTTAGAGCTTGCCCAGTTACTGATCCTCCATTTTCAAGTCCTAACACTAAACCTGGGCATTCTTTACTACCTCTTCCGATATGAGTTTTTAGGCAGTATCTTCTTCTATAGCCGTAACTTTTTACTTTTAGTTTTTTTATTGGTTCTATAACAGGATTCCATATCAGTGAACCATATCCAAAAATCCATATATCTTTTTTGGTATTATCAGGTACTAAACTTCTTCTAGATTTTAAAAGTGTATCATCATCTAAAAGCTTACTACCTAATCCTTGTTTTCTAACAAGGGACCTTAGCTTATCAGCCTTAATATTTTTTCTATTTAGTATAATTCTTTCTTCTGATTTCATAATACAAATATTAAATCAAACTATTATAGAATTAGTTATTATTTTTTTTCAAAGTAACAACTGTTTGGGGAAAAGGTATTTCAATTTTTGCTTTATCTAAAACTGATTTTGTTTTTTTCATTAAATCCCAATATAAACCCCAATAAACATTATTTTTAGCATAGAGTCTTAATCTTACAGTAATTGCACTATCACCATAACTAACTACCAATCCTTGAGGGCTTGGTTCTTTTAAAACTCTCTCATCTTTCGCAAGAGTTAATAATGTTTTAATTACATATTCTAAGTCTGAATTATATGAGACACCAATATCAATATCCATTCTCCTTGTGTTGTATCTGGAGTGATTTACTATTGTAGAAGACCAAATTTTACTATTGGGAACAGAAATAAATACATTATCAAATGTGTCTATTGTAGTTGTAAACAAACCTATTTCTCTTACGGTGCCAGAGATATCAGAGGCTTCAATCCAATTGCCAACTTTAAATGGTCTAAGGAATAGAAGCATCACTCCAGCAGCTACATTAGATAAAGTGCCTTGCAATGCTAAACCAATTGCCAACCCAGCCGCACCTAACACTGCAATTATAGAAGTAGTGTTTACACCAAACTGAGCCAAAACAGCTATAATGGTTACAACTAGGAGAGCATAGCGAATGACAGATCCAGCAACTGGTGGCAAAGTTGGATCTAATTTATCAATTCTTATAAGGGCTTCTTTAACCCATTTGCCTATTCTTGATGAAATCCAAATACCAACAATAAGAGTGATTACTGCTGCTAAAAAATTAATTGACCAATCTATTCCTAATTGAATAATAACTGGTAATTGATTTGAAAAATTAATATATTCCATATTTAAATTTTGTTTATTGAAACTTTATTATGATTTTAATCTTTTAGTAAATTAATTCTACCCCTAATAATTTGTTTATATTATTAATACATCAATAAATGTATTTAATTTAAATTTATGAGTTTCTAGTGAAAGTTTATAATTGGAAAATTAAAGATAAAAAATTAAATATTGAGCCAAGTGCAGCTGCAATAGGTAACTTTGATGGAGTGCATCTTGGACATAAAAAAGTGCTTGAAGAAGCAAAAAAACTTTCAACGGAAAAAAAATTACCTATTTCAGTTTTAACATTTGAGCCCCATCCAAGGGAATTTTTTTCAAGTGAAAAAAATAATTTTTTACTTCAAACTAATTCGCAAAAAATTGAAACACTTCGTAAGCATGGCATTGATAATTTAATAAATCTAAAATTTGATAAAAATTTAAGTGAATTGCATCCAGAAGAATTTATTGAAAAAATACTCTTTAAAAATTTATCTCTAAAGCATGTATTCGTAGGAAAAGACTTTAAATTTGGGAAAAATCGAAAAGGTGATATTGATACATTAAAAAATATAGGAACTAAATATAATATAGGTGTATCTTCAATAAGCTTAAAAACTCTNAATACTGTGTCGATATCATCATCAAAAATCCGTGAACATTTAAAGTCAGGAAACATCATAGAAGCAAATAAATTATTAGGTAGACCCTATAAAATAAGTGGTTTAGTAATTGAGGGTGACAAGCGAGGTAGGAGTATCAATTTTCCAACAGCAAATATTAAATTAGAAAATCTGATAATGCCTGCTTTTGGTGTTTATTCAGTTTCAGTCAAAGGCATTGAAAATAAAATATATAATGGCATTGCAAATATTGGAAGAAGGCCAACTGTAAATGATAGGGGAGTATTGCTTGAGGTAAATATATTTGACTTTAATAATAATATTTATGGTAAAGAAATATCCGTCAATCTATTAAATTTTATAAGAAAAGAAAAAAAATTTGATGGAATTGAAAGTTTAAAAACACAAATCAAAAATGATGTAAGAGTATCAAAAGAATTTTTTAATTTACAATAAATGAAAATACAAAGGTAAATATTAATATGGATTACAAAGAAACTGTTTTTTTGCCCAAAACTGAATTTCCTATGAAGGCAGGATTGCCAAGAAAAGAACCTGAAATTCTAAAAATTTGGGAAGAAATTAATATTTACCAAAAACTAAGAGAACAAAGAAAAGGTTCTGAAAAGTATATACTCCACGATGGCCCTCCATATGCTAATGGTAATTTACATATTGGAACAGCTTTAAATAAAATTTTAAAAGATATTATAAACAGATTTCAATCGATGCTTGGTAAAGATGCTAATTATGTTCCAGGTTGGGATTGTCACGGATTACCTATTGAATGGAAAATTGAAGAGCAGTATAGGAAGAAAGGAAAGGATAAAGACACTATTCCAATTGTTGAATTCAGAAAAGAATGCAGAGATTTTGCAAAAAAATGGATGGACATACAATCCCAAGAATTTCAAAGATTAGGTGTTTGCGGCAACTTTAAAAACCCCTATACAACTATGACATTTGATGCCGAAGCATCAATTGCGAATGAAATGGGTAAATTTTTATTAAATGGCGGCTTATACCGTGGGTCAAAACCTGTAATGTGGTCCGTGGTAGAGAAAACAGCTTTAGCTGAAGCTGAAATTGAATATGAGGATCATAAATCAACTACTATTTATGCAAAGTTTGAAGTTAAAAAAACTAATCTTCAAAATGTTGATGGAGCATATATAATTATTTGGACTACCACACCATGGACAATGCCAGGTAATAGAGCCGTAGCCTTTTCTAAAGAGATTAATTATTCATTAGTTCGGATCAAGAAAATTGCTGATGACAGCCTAGCAAAAAATAATGATTTAATAATAATTGCTAAAGATTTGGTGGAAGATGTTGCTAAGAATTGTAAAATTTTAGAATGGGAGGAAGTTTCGAGCATTTTGGGTCATAAGTTTGATGAAACTATACTTTCGCATCCATTAAATAATTATGGATATAGTCATGACGTTAAAATGCTTCCAGCTGATTTTGTAACAGTTGAGCAAGGAACAGGTTTTGTTCATATTGCACCAGGTCATGGAGAAGACGACTATTTTTTAGGAAAAAAATTTAATATTGAAGTTCCAGAAACCTTAGCTGGGAATGGAAAACTATTAGATCACCTTCCATTATTTGGTGGGATGCATGTATTAAGAGATAATCCAAAAATAGCTGATATAATGTCGGAAAAAAACTCATTAATTGGAAGAGGGGAATTAATTCATTCGTATCCCCATTCATGGCGTTCCAAAGCTCCTTTAGTTTTTAGAAATACACCACAATGGTTTATTTCTATGACAACAAACAATTTAAAAGAAACGGCACTTAACGAGATTGAAAAAACACAATTTTACCCTGAAGCAGGGAAGCAAAGACTATACTCTATGATTGAAAATAGACCTGACTGGTGTCTTAGTAGACAAAGAGCATGGGGGATTCCAATCCCAGTTTTTGTCAACAAAAAAACAGGTGAACCTTTAAGAGATAAAATTGTTATAGACAGGATTGTTTCTTCTTTTAAAAAAGGGGGATCAGATGCCTGGTTTGAGATCCCAGCATCAAATTATTTGGAACCTGAATATGATGCTAATGATTTTGAACAAATTCAAGATATTGCAGACGTTTGGTTTGACTCTGGCTCAACCCATGCTTTTGTCTTGGAGGATAGAGATGATTTAAAAAGTCCAGCAAACCTCTATCTTGAGGGTTCTGATCAGCACCGTGGATGGTTTCATTCATCATTATTAGAGTCAGTTGGTTCAAGAGGAGTGGCACCGTTTGAGGGAATTCTAACACACGGTTTCGTTTTGGATGATAAAGGACGTAAGATGTCTAAGTCACTTGGCAATACTGTAAACCCTCAAGATATTTTGAGAGATTATGGAGCTGATATTTTAAGATTATGGGTTGCTGGGTCCGACTATTATGAAGACCTGAGGATTGGTCCTGAAATTATTAAACATCATACTGATCACTACAGAAGATTGAGAAACACTTTAAGATATTTACTTGGCAGTTTGAATGGTTTTCAAGAAAATGAGAAAATTGATTATTCAGACATGCCTCAACTGGAAAAATGGCTTTTACATAGAGTGAACGAAGTAAATAATTCAGTGAGAGAAAAAATTGAAGGTTATAATTTTCATTCTATATACACAGAAATCCATAATTTTTGCACTATTGAATTATCTTCGTTTTATTTTGAGATTAGGAAAGATCTTTTATATTGTGGAGATCCAAATAGTCTCGAAAGACGTGGATGCAGAACTGCTTTAGATATTTTATTTAATCACTTAACAGCATGGCTAGCACCAATATTNTGCTTTACAGCTGAAGAAGCATGGCAATGTTATATAAACGATAAAGAAAACTCTATACACTTAAAAACTATACCAATCTCAGTGAAAAATTGGAATGATGAAGCTCTTAATATCAAATGGAAAAGAATAAGATTTATAAGAAGTTTAGTTTTGGCTGAAATTGAAGAAGCAAGAAACAATAATNTNATTAAATCTAGTTTACAGGCAAAAGTAGAAATCAAATTATCTAAAGAAGATAAAGATTTATTTGAAAATTTAATTGCAGCGGATATTTTTATTACATCTGAGGTAAGTTTTAGTATTGAAAAAATTGAAACTCCTAAAATCACAATAGAAAATGCAGATGGAAACAAATGTTCCAGATGTTGGAAAATTCTTCCAGAAGTAAAACCAGAGGGTTTGTGCAACAGATGTGAAGATGTTGTTAAAACATATTGTAGCTAATTACAGATGAACTTTTATAAACTGATTAAAAGTAATTTAAAACTCTCAATTTTCTNCATCCCATTCTNTGTTTTATTAATAGACCAAATTTTTAAGTACCTNATTTATGTNAATCTTTTTATTGAGTTTAGAATAATAAAAATTTTTCCATTTTTAAATTTGGTACCTGTTTGGAATAGTGGAATTTCTTTTGGTATGTTTGATCAAAGTGGTGAGTTTGGGCGATTAATTTTTACTTTAATTGGCTTAGGTTTTGGTATGTCAATTCCTATATTCGCATCAAATTGGAACAACTTAGAAAGAATAGGTGCAGGTTTTATTTCTGGTGGCGCTTTAGGAAATGCCATTGATAGGATTATCCATGGAAAAGTAATAGACTTTATTGATTTTCACTCATATGGAATTCATTTTCCAACATTTAACTTTGCTGATACATTTATTTCATTAGGTGTGGTCACGTTATTATTTGCAAGTTTTAAAAAGAAAGATTAATTTTTAATATCCATGTTTTATAATGTTAAAAATAAAATAATTATACTTTTGATACTAATTGCATCAACAAATTCTGGTTGCACAAATTTTCGTCAAGCTATTGGCTCAGAAAAAATTAAACTTGATGAATTTTCTATTGTTGAGAAAAATAAACTGGAAATGCCGCCTAAATTTGATCTTAAATCTGAAATGGACGTAACCTTNAAAACTGGTTCAAAAGCCAAAGACGAGATTTCTTTACTTTTTGGTGTTGAACGAAGGCTTGAACTTGATGAGATAGATAGTGACTTAGCTCAATTTTTTCAGTTTAATAGCATACTACCAAATATAAGAGAAATAATTGATCAAGAAACATACGAACTGCAAATAAACAGCAGAGCAGGGATTGATATTCTTTTTGGTTCAGATAAGCAGCCTAAAATAGGCCCTCTTCTTGATCCAGAAAAAGAAAAAGAAAGAATAGAAAAACTTCAATAATTTATTTGGTATTGGGGAATAAAATGCCGATAAGAATTCTATCTGATGATCTTATAAATCAGATTGCTGCTGGGGAAGTAATTGAACGTCCTGCAAATATCGTAAAAGAACTTATTGAAAACTCTATTGATGCTAAAGCAACAAAAATAGAGGTTTTTATTCGTGATGGTGGTGTTCATTTAATCACAGTTAAAGATAATGGCCACGGAATTTATGAAGATGAGCTTCCATTAGCTGTAACAAGGCATGCAACATCAAAGCTTAATAATAATAATTTAAGAGATATTAAGGATTTTGGCTTTAGGGGCGAGGCTTTGCCCACTATAGCTTCAATATCTAATATGAGAATCACTAGTAAAAAAAATGATCAAAAGTATGCTTCATGCCTTGAAATTGAAGGGGGGGACTTAAAAGCCCAGAAACCTTCAAACATTCAAAGAGGGACTTTAGTTGAAGTCTCCTCTCTTTTTGAGAGAACTCCAGCGAGACTTAAATTTTTAAAAACCAACAGAATAGAAACTTCACATTGTAAAGATGTCTTTTTAAAAATGGCTTTGTCTCATCCGAATATTGAATTTCAATTAAATATTGATGGGAGAAAGGTTTTTGATTTTAAAATAGAAAAAAATGGAAATGAAATAAATTTGGACAGATTGTCTGCCTCTTTCGGTGAGCAATTTATATCGAATTCTTTAGATATAAATTATAAGAAATATGGTTATAATCTGAAAGGAAAAATTGGGTTCCCTACGTTAAATAGTTCAACATCATATTACCAATTTTTATTTGTAAATAATCGTTCAATTAAAGATAAAAGAATTTTGGGCTCTATAAAAGCAGCCTATTCAGAGACAATACCGAAAGGCAGGTTTCCATATTTAATTTTATTTCTTGAATTATCACCGCTCAAAGTAGATGTAAATGTTCATCCATCTAAAGCTGAAGTAAGGTTTGATAATGAAAGAGAGGTGACAAGTATATATGTTTCCTCTATTAAATCAGAGATTTCTAAACTGAATGAGCCAATTTATTCTAAAATTGAAAATAAAAGCACTAGTGAATTATTTAAAAATGATAATTCTAATGAGANCAATCAAAATGAGCTTCCCAATAAAATCTCATCATTTGCCAAAGAAAATTCTTTTAATAAATTTAGTATAGAACCTTCTGCAAAATCAAATGAACAAACATTTTCTGATCAAAAGTTGGATTATCCCCTTGGTGCCGCTAGAGCTCAGTATTTAAAAAATTATATAATATCTGAAACTACTGATGGAATAATAGTCGTAGATCAACATGCGGCACATGAAAGAATAGTTAAGGAAGAAATTTTATATCAAAAAAATAAAAATAAAATATGTTCACAATTATTATTAATTCCAGAAATAGTAAAATTACCTGCTTTGCAATTAGATCTTATTTTAAATGAAATAGACACATTAAAAACTATTGGTTTTGAAATAGAAGTTTTTGGTGATGATGCGGTCTTAGTAAGAGCTATTCCTGAGATATTAACAAATTCTAATATTCAAGAACTAATTGGAGATGTAGCACAAGAATTATTTGAACTTGGATCTCAGATAAGTATTGATGAGAAAATTGATTCAATAATTTCAACAAGTGCTTGTTATGGTTCGGTTAGGTCTGGAAGAATTTTATCAATTGAAGAAATGAATGCCCTCTTAAGAAAGATGGAGATTACACCAAATTCCAACCAATGTAATCATGGACGCCCAACATCTATAAAATTATCATTAAATGACATTGAGAAGTTATTCAAAAGAAGGTGAATACTTATAGAAATTTATCATCGATTTTCCTAACTTCTTTGAAAATAAAATTCTGAAATTTTTAATAAATTTACTTTTTTCACGTATTGAGACCTCTGCAACAATAATAGCATCTGGCAGTATAGCATCAATTTCTTTTAGTTTTATTAAGGCCTTTTCTACCAAATCTGAAAAATAAGGTGGATCTAAAAATACTAAACCAGCCTTTTCAAATTTCCATGTTGTTATTTGGGATAAATCAATATTCAAAATTTCAAATAATTCATTAGATTTTGTTATTTTTATATTCTCTTCGATAATCTTGACTGCATTTGAGTTTTTTTCAATGAAAATAACTTTATTTGGATGCCCTCTTGAAGCAGCTTCTATTCCAAGAGCTCCTGTGCCAGCGAAGACATCGATGATTAAATTAGAATTTAATGGAAACCCAAATCTTCCACCTTCTAATATTGCCATTAATGTTTCTCTAAGCCGGTCTGTTGAAGGCCTTGTTTGTATTCCTTTTGGGGTAAATAATTTTCTTCTTTTATATTTACCAGCAATAATTCTCATTTTAATTTATTCATCAAACCTAGTTGATTACTAACAACATCTTTATTAATTTCAGCTGTTTCCCCTTTTTGAAGGTTTCCTAACTGAAAAGGCCCATAGGAAATTCTAATCAACCTATTTACTGGATAACCTAAATAATCCATTATTCTTCTAACTTCTCTATTTTTCCCTTCCCTTAGACCAATCGATACCCAAGCATTAGTCCCTTTTTGAATTTCTAAATTCGCATCTATGGGTCCAGTTCTAAAACTGTCTAATTTTATACCATTTTTCAATTTATCTAATTTTTTGTTATCAACAAAACCATGAACTCTTACTTTATATTTTCTTAGCCAGCCAGTTGATGGTAATTCAAGTTTTCTTGAAGTTTCACCATTATTTGTCAAAAGTATTAGTCCTTCGGAATCATAATCTAATCTTCCAACACTCATCACTCTTGGAAGAGATTTGGGTAAAATATCAAATATTGTTGTTCTACCTTCAGGATCTTTGTGAGTTACAAGACAGCCTTTAGGTTTATGAAATCGCCAAATTCTCGTAATAGAAGGCTCAGGTATTTTTTTATTATCAAATAAAATTATATCATCTATAGAAACTTTGGTTGCGGGTGTTGTTATAGTCAATCCATTAACTTTTATTCTTCCTTCAAAAATAAACTTTTCTGCTTGCCTGCGTGAACAAACACCTGCCCTAGATAATTTTTTTGCTATTCTTTCACATTCTGGAGGTTGTTTTAACTTACTATTATTCATAATTTATGGAAATTTATGTCATTTGTTTAATAAGTAAATTAAACTCTAAAAATGAAGAAGACAACGATAAACAATTTATCTGACCCCATGAATATTGCTTTCATGGAAGCTAAAAAGGCTTTTAATAAAAATGAAGTACCAGTAGGGGCAGTGGTCACAGATATTAATGGTGATATTTTAGCTAAGGCATATAATCTTGTTGAATCAAAACAAGATCCAACAGCTCATGCTGAAATTTTAGCAATTAAAAAAGCGACTATTATTTTGAAAAATAAATATCTAATTGGTTGTAGTTTATATGTAACCTTAGAACCCTGTCCAATGTGTGCAGCAGCAATTCAATATTCAAAAATAAGTAAACTTTTTTTTGGATGTGAGGACGGCAAAAATGGGGCCATAAATAATGGAGTAAAAATTTTTAACCAAAAATTTTGCAACCATAAACCTGAAATTTATGATGGTATTAGGGCTACTGAATGCAGTGATTTGTTAAAAAACTTTTTTAGATTAAAAAGAAAATAAAGATTAAAGCCCAATATCTTTTCGATAAAAAGCCTTATCAAATTTTATTTTTTTTATATCCCCATAAACTTTTTTTCTAGCCTCATCTATATTTTTTGCTAAAGATGTTAAAGATAATACTCTACCAGAGTTTGTAAGTAAATTTCCCAATTTATCACTTTTAGTCCCCGAATGAAATATTAGTGAATTATTACTAATATTATTTAATCCTGTAATTCTTTTACCTTTTATGAAATTACCCGGATATCCACTTGATGTTAATACAACATTTAATGCTATTTCTTCATGCCATCTAAGGTTAAGATGTTTTAAACCTCCATCAATTGTTGCTAAAATAGCTGTTAGAAAATCGGATTTTAATCTAGGCAATATCACCTGAGCCTCAGGATCTCCTAAACGAACATTAAATTCTATAACTTTAGGTCCATTATCTGTTAGCATTACGCCTGTGTATAAGACACCTTTAAAAGGTTTTCCTTCTTGATCCATTCCATTAATTACAGGAATGATAATTTCATTTTCAATTTTTTCTAAAATTTTTTCATCTACCAATGGTGAGGGAGATATTGCGCCCATTCCACCTGTATTAGGTCCTAAATTATTTTCAAAAACTCTCTTATAATCCTGTGCTGTAGACAAAAATACATAATTCTTACCATCTATTAATGTAAATATTGAGGCTTCAGTGCCAAATACTTTTTCTTCAATTAAAAATTGCTTCCCAGAGTGTCCAAATATTTCTTTATTATATAAATCATCAACAAATGAAATTGCCTCTTCAATTTTTTCTGTAACGAGTACTCCTTTTCCAGAAGCCAAACCATCTGCTTTTATAACATATCCATTTTTTGAATTACTGGACTTCAAGTCATTAATTGCAATTTCTGGATTAGAATAAAATTTAAAGTCTGGTTGAGGAATAGAATNCCTTTCACAAAACAGTCTTGCAAAAACTTTGCTTCCCTCAAGTTGAGCAGCATAAGAACTTGGACCAAAAACTTTCACCTGTTTTTTTTCTAAAAAATCAGTCAAACCATCAACTAATGGAGCTTCTGGTCCTATTACCACAATATCAATTTCATATTTTTGAATAATATCATATATTTTTTCATAATTTTTAATATTAACATCTATGCATACTGCAAATTCTTTAATGCCAGGATTTCCAGGAATGCAATAGAGTTTTTCTAAAAGTGGTGAAGCGTAAACTGACCAAGCAATGGCATTTTCACGCCCCCCACTTCCTATTAATAATACTCTCATTATATTGAATTTATTTTGTTCATTAAAAATTTAAATATTCTATTATACTCTAAATACCAATAATAAAACTTATATTTTGACATAATATGATTGAAAATATTAATTCGAAAATTTGGAATATTAAAGAACTTTCACAGGCAATTAAAAATACAATTGAAAATTCTTTTGAATACGTCCGTATTAGAGGAGAAATTTCGAAGCCAAGCTTCCCTTCATCTGGGCATATTTATTTTTCTCTCAAGGATGATTCATCGATAATCAATGCAACAGTATGGAAATGGACAACCACCAACATTGGTATAAAACCTGAAGAAGGTTTGGAAGTTATTTGTACGGGTAAACTAACAACATACTCAGGAAGATCTTCATATCAAATTAATGTTTCAAAAATAGAGCACGCTGGAGAGGGAGCACTCCTAAAAAAATTGGAAGAAAGAAAAAAATATTTTTTTGAGAAAGGGTACTTTAATGATGAAATAAAAAAAAAATTACCACTTTATCCTACTTGCGTGGGTGTTATCACAAGTTTACAAGGATCAGTTATTGAAGACATACTTGAAACTTTTAGAGGGAGATGGCCGTGTAAGATTATTATCTATTCAGTTCCCGTTCAAGGCTTGAAAGCTGCAGAAAAAATATCATCTTCTATTGATTATTTTAACAATTTACATGACCCAAGAAAAAAACCAGATTTATTGATAATTGCTCGAGGAGGAGGCAGTGTTGAGGATTTATGGGCATTTAATGAAGAAATTTTAATTGAAAAAGTTTTTAAAAGTAAATTACCAATTGTTTCAGCTATTGGACATGAAACAGATACAACTTTGATTGATATGGTTTCCGATATTAGGGCACCNACACCTACAAAAGCTGCTGTTATTGTAACCCCTAATAAGGCAGATATACTATCTAAAATAAAAATTATAAAAAGTAGAATTCAAAATTCTATACTTCATATTATTAATGAAAATAATAAGAAGACATTATTTCAAAAAAAATTTTTTGACAAAATTGAAAATTTTCTTTTATCACCAAGTCAAAGGTTGGATATAAAAACTATTGAACTAGGAAATTTAGTTGAAAAACATATTTCTGAGAAAAATTTAAACTTTTTAAATTTAAAATCTCTATTAGGTGTCCCAGAAGAATTATTTAATAAGATTGAGAGTAAAGTTGTAAACTATTTCTATAAGTCATCTAATTTTGTAAATAATAAAATTAATTTTAATCAGCTTAAATTTACTAAATCGATAAATAATATAAATTTAAAAAACTTATTTTTACTTATTGAAACAAAATCTGATAAATCTAAGTCACTTTANTTATCACTAAGAAAAACAAAAAAAAATAATTTAGCCATTTTAGAGCAGCGATTTAAAAATTTAGAAAGACTATTAGAAAACTCCAACTTAAAAAAAATTTTTGACAGGGGGTTTGCGTATGTTGAAAATCATGATGGAAAAAAAGTTAATAAATTAGAAAAACTAATACAAAAAAAATCAGTAAAATTGAAGTTTATTGATGGTATTGCTGAAGCATTAATTTTAAACAAAAATAATAAAGGTTAAACTTTCCATCTTCTGTGGTGCCAAAACCATTGTCCTGGATTTTGATTAATCCAAGAGGATATTAAATTATTTATATCAATCATTATATTTTCAACTTTTGTTTTATGATTACCTCTAAATTTTGCTAAATCAAGCGCTGGATGAATTATTATATCAAAAGAAAGGCCTTTATTTCTTTTGATTTGTAAAGGTATAATTGGACAACCTAGTTTTAATGACATAACAGCTGGTGAAGTTAGAGTATTTGCTGGTTTTCCCATAAAGTTAATTTTGATACCTGTGTTCAATCTCTGATCAGAAAGTAGCAGTACAATTCCATTAGACCTCAACACAGATAACATTTTAATTGCTCCTTTATTTCCTTTGGGGACAACTTCACCTGGTAATGGTGACTTCTTTTTTCTCAATATCCATTCAGCTAGTGGTGCATTTAATTTTCTGTAAACTCTCATAACTGGTCTATTGACTAAAGTGCCTGGATATGGCGTTAACTCCCAGTTTGCAAGGTGAGCGGCTACCAATATAAAGGGCTTTTCATTTTTGGGTAGGTTATTTAAACCCCTAACTTTTATGAATTCTTGAATTCTTCCTAAATGGGGATACTCTCCTGCATTTCTACCAAGGTTTTCAATAGTCTCGCGGAGTATTTTATTTCTTTTAATTTCTGGTAAATGTGGAAATATTAATTTTATGTTATCTTTGGCCCTTTTATTTTGAGGTAGGAGAAAAGAAATTTTCAGTGCTAGCTGACCTCCCAACCAACTGGCAGTTTCTGGTTTTAGGGATGCAAATAAATAGTATAAGAAAATTGCAAAAATTCCTTGTAAAGGCTCAAAAATTATTTTCTCAATTATCCTATTAATTTTTTTCATAAATTGCAGATTTAATTTTTTCTATTAGTTGATCTTTATTATTAATCTTTAATTTTATTTTTAATGGTATAATTTGATTGCTTATATTTGGGACAATTTCTTTTATTTTTATGTAATCTTTTTCAGTAGTGATTAATTTTAATTTTAGTTCTTTACTTTCTTTTACAAGCTTTTGCAGGTCATATTCCTTATATTTATAGTGATCAGGAAAACTTTTTGTTTTAATTAAATTTAAATTAAAAGATTTTAAAAGCTCATAAAATTTATCCGGAATACCAATTCCAGCAAAGGCATATAATTTTTTATTATTTAATTCTTGAATTGTATTTTTGTCAGGAACAAAAACACCATTATAAACATTCACATGCTCTCTATTTTTTAAAATTGTTTGCTGAATGTTATTTTTATCCTCTCCGATAATAATGGCTATATTTGTTTTTTTTAATCCTGAAATCAAACTCTCTCTTAAAGGCCCTGAGGGCAAAATTCTACTATTTCCTAATCCCATACTTCCATCAAAAATACAAATTTTTAGATCTTGATATATAGAATTATTTTGCAAACCATCATCCATTAGAATTAGACTTTTGTTAGAACTTTGTTTTTCAATCATTCTAATAGCTTTACTGCGTTTTTTTGATATCCATGTTTCATTGTATAATGAATGCATCACAGCTTCATCGCCAACATCAAAGGTTTTATGTTTTGTGATAACTTTCTTAGGACCAGTTAATTTCCCACCATATCCTTTTGATAATATTATTGGTTTAAAATCTAATTTTTTTATCTGTTCTGCAAAAAACATTACAGTTGGTGTTTTGCCTGTGCCTCCTATAGTTATATTACCAATACATATTACAAATAATTTAGATTTTAATTTTTTCTGAAGTAAATTTCTAATTTTGCTCAAAAGTAAAAAAATTATACTTACAGGCAATAAAATATTTGAAATAAAGTTTTTATTGGTCCAAAATTTTGGTTGCTTGATCATGCTAAGAAACTAATAATGGAAATTTTTTAAGTATTTTATATGCAATATTAGTTTTTATTTTTAGCCAGCTTTTTGCCAATTTTGATCCAGCTATTGATAAACTTTTGCTAAAATCTTTATTAATTATTATTTTTTCTATCGAATTAATAATTTCATCTTCAGAATTTGAATTTAGTTGAATTAAAGCATTACTATCTTTCATTTCTCTAACAATATCCTGGCACTTTTCAGAATGAGGCCCCATAATTATTTTAGTTTTATAATGGCAAGGTTCTGATGGATTATGCCCACCAAACGGGTAAAGTGAACCCCCAACAAACACAATGTCTGCTAAGCTATACAGATTTGACATTTCACCATATGTATTTGAAATCCAGAAATTATCATAAGAACTTGGAAGACCATCTTTACTTTTAATTTTAATATTTAAATTATTTATTTTGCTTATTTTGTTTGCCCTTTGAATATGTCTAGGAGCAATAATAAGAAAAACGTTATGATTTTTTTTATTAAGTTTTTGAATACTATTTATTAGAATACTCTCTTCGCCTTCTCGAGTTGAAGCAGCTAATATTATTATTTTATTTGAAATACCTTTTTTTAAATTTTCTATGTAAAGTTGATCAGTTTTCTGAGGGGGCAAAGAAATTTTTAGGCTTTTTGCGGTTAACACTTTTTTTGCCCCAAGTTGCAAAAATTTTTCAGATTGGGTTTTATCAGTTGCTAAAATTAAATCTACCTTATTAAACAAATTCGCTGTACTGCTAAAACCTAAATTTTTCATTCTCGTGAAACTCTTATTTGAAATTTGGGCTGATGCCATAACAACTGGTAAACCAAAATTTTTAGAACACAAAATTAAATTCGGCCAGATATCTGATTCCATTACAATTAAAATATCTGGCTCCCAAAAGCTAATAAACCGATTAACCCATTTTTTTTTATCTAATGGATGATATTGGTGAATAATATCTTTGTAATTTTTTGTAAATTCACTTGAAGTTTTTGTTCCAGATGTAATTAAAATTAANCCCTTATAATTTGCCTCTTTGAAACCAATTGCTAAAGAAGTAGCAGATGCCACTTCTCCTAAGCTTGCTGCATGAAGCCAAATTAATTTATCCTTTTTGTTTCTTGTAGTAGAGGGGTATCCAAATCTTTCTTTAATTCTTAAAATCTCTTCTTTACCTATAATTATTCTGTAGAAAATTAGCAAAGGCACAAATGGGGTTATTGCGAGCCAAATTAGGTCATATGACTTTGTAAAATTTATTAATTTAAACAATTTCATTAATATGGCCAAAATATTTATCAGCTTGTGTTGTATAAAAATTTAAGGAGTTCTCTAATTCTTGCGTTAATCTTATTATGTCTTCCTTAGATGCATTTTTTGGGACTTCTAACGGTTCACCCCAGACCCAGACACCCTTAGAAAAAGGTTTAGGAACTAAAGATTTATCCCAATTTTTTAGACGCCAAAAACTTGATGTTGACCATGCGATTGGAAATATCTTTATACCCGCAAGTTTTGCTACAGCAACTGGACCTTGGCTGCATACTAGAGCGGGCCCTCTTGGGCCATCTGGTGTGATACCGATACTAACTCCTTTTTTTGCCTTCTTTATGAGTCCGATTATGCCGCCTGCAGCATTACGGTTAGTAGANCCCCATACTGTTTGAAAGCCTAACATATTTATTGCTTTAGCTATAAGTTGACCATCTGAATGAGGTGATTGTAACATAGCTAATGGCTTATCTAATGGCCATATTTTACTCATAACTGCAATTCTTTCATGCCAAAAAACAACAATAATAGGCTCTGTTTCATTTAAAGCCTCCAATTTATATTTATGGTCAAAAGTTTTCCATCTAATAGTATTTGAAAGTGTTTTAATAACAAATGCAATTAACACTGCGATTATAGTCTGGCCAACTTTGGATTTACTAAATTTTTTGATCATGTTTGTAACATTAAAAAAAAAGTTTTATCATAATAAATACTGAGTATATAAAGTTTTTATTGTAAATGTAATACCTCCTTAGATATGAGATGTTATAAAAATCGTTTGTGATGGTTCAAAAATGTCAGACCAAAATTTTGAAAGTTCTTCAAAAAAAAGTATAATAATAAGATTTTGGTATGATTATGTAAAACCCAAAAAATCATTAGTAATTCTCTGTTTAGTGCTTTTAGCATTAGTTGCATTCAGTTTTGCAATATACCCAGCTATAATTGGATGGGTTTTTGATGCTTTGGGCGCAAAAGATACAAGATTATTATATCAGCTAGCAGTTCTTATAATAGTGGTTTCAATTATAAAATCTTTTGCTGTATACAGACAAATACAAGTAGTGAATAAATTAGTTTTTTCAATTATCGAAGAAATTCAATTTAAGATGACTTCAACACTTATAGACTCTGATCTCTCTCTAATTTCTTCCCAGCCGCCTGGCCACTATGTTTCCCGAATTGTTAATGATTTAAACCTTATCAGAGATGCTCTGGTTAGAGTTGCAAATTCTTTTGTAAAAGATAGTTTAACACTTATTGCAATGATTTGCTTAATGGCTTGGTATGATTGGTTTTTGGCATTTTTAGTTTTATGTGTTTTTCCAATTGCAATATATCCGATTGTAAAAATTGGTCTTGATCAGAGAAAGGCTAGCTATAATCTCCAAAATCATATGGAGAATTTAATTTCTCAATTATCAGAAACTATTACAAATATACCAATAATAAAGGCATTTAGTTTAGAAGTTAATGAAAAGCAAAGAAGCAAAAATAATTTTAAAGAACTTTTCTTGAGAGTAATGAAATTAAATGTTGGCAGGGCAAGAGTTGAACCTATTTTAGAAATCTTAGGAGGCATAGCAATTTCTATTGTTATTATTTCTGGAACTTGGAGATTGGGAAAAGTAGATTTTAGTGTTGGTGATTTTGCAGGCTTTATAACTGCAATGCTTCTTATGGTGCAGCCGGCAAGGGGCTTGGGCAGCTTTAATTCGGTTGTACAGGAAGGTATTGCAGCAGCAAATAGAATTTATCAATTAAATGATAGTCGTCCCAAAATATTTTCTACTAAAACAGCAAAAGATATTAAATTAGGCAATGAAAGTATAAGGTTTGAGAATGTTTACTTTAGATATGAAAAAAACGATATAGTAAAAAAGATTTCATTTACTGCAGAAAAAGGAAAGGTTACTGCAATTGTAGGTCCTTCTGGTGCTGGAAAGACAACTATATTAGGTCTTATTGAGAGATTTTATGATACTTCCAGAGGATCAATTTACATTGGCAACCAGGAAATAAAAGATATAAAAATTTCATCTTTGCGTTCAAAAATAGCTTTTGTTTCTCAAGATGCTTCATTGTTCGATGACACAATAAAAAACAATATTTTGAACGGAAATCACAAAGCTAGCCAAGATGAAGTTAAAAAAGCTGCTCAAAATGCTGCTGCACATGATTTTATTCAGTCAATGCCTGATGGTTATGAAACAAGAGTTGGGACTGCAGGAAATTTTCTCTCAGGTGGACAAAAACAAAGAATTGCAATTGCAAGAGCTTTTCTAAAAGATGCCCCTATTTTACTTCTAGATGAAGCCACTAGTTCACTTGACAGTGACTCTGAGTCAAAAATACAATTTGCAATGGAAAAATTAACAAAAGGAAGAACAACAATAGTTGTTGCACATAGACTAGCTACTGTAAGAAAAGCAGACAATATTATAGTTTTAGATGATGGGAAAATTGTTGAAAGTGGTTCACATAGTTCTTTAATTTCTAAAGATGGATTTTATACAAATCTTTGCAGACTACAGTTGTTTTCAGAATAATTTTTATTCTCGGCGCATAAGGCTATCAAAAAAAACCCTTACAAAATTTATTTTAAAACTAATTTTAAGTTCTTTCGGGTTATAATATTTTTTTGACCACTCCCAAAAAGAGATTTTATTATTTTTCTTTCTGTATTCTATAAAGCTCTCAAAAAAGTGGTCTAATATCCCTGATTTTGCCAAACGAATATGCAGATATTTAAAAGAGAGCTGTTTTTTTGCCTCATCTACATCTATTCCTTTATTTATCAAATATAATGAAGCCATTAACCCTGTCCTGTCAGCACCAGATTTGCAGTGTATTAAGGCAGGGTACTCTATTTCCCCAAATAGTTTTTTGGATAAAAATATTTGATCAATGGTGGGGGCACCTCTAGAGTGTAATTTAAATTCAATCAAACTTAAATTTAAGTTTTTGCAAACACGCCTTTCCATTTGATCAACTAGGTCTTCCCTCGAACCTCTTAAATTTATAACAGTTCTAATACCTTGTTTTTTAAATTTCTGAAAAAGTTTTGGTGATGGTTGAGCTGACCTATATAAATCATTATCAATTTTCCAGATATTGGGATAAATTTCTCTTAAAAAACCATGATCAAAGAAAATTCTTTGTTTCCATTCTGCAAAACTTTCACCAATAATAGACACTAATTAATCAACCTATTCTAAATTAATTTTAATCTTCAAAACCTAATTAATGATAATATGTTATAATTTGACTTATTTCCATTTTGAGTAAATAAAAATTTATGGCTATTAAAACTTATATTGACGGCGCAGAGGGTACTACGGGTTTACAATTAAAACAACGATTATTATCCCATCCTGAAATCCAAATCATTTCTGTAGATGTAAATAAAAGAAAAGATCTAAATTATAAGCTTGATCAATTTTCTAATTCAGATTTAATCTTTTTATGTTTACCTGATAATGAAGCTTCACTAATAACAGATAAAATTAATGAAAATTTTGGAAATGAAAAGGTAATAATTGATGCTTCATCTGCACACAGAGTTTCAGATGGATGGGTATATGGTTTTCCTGAGTTAAATAGTTCACAAAGACAGTTTCTGAAAAATTCAAATCGTATTACAAATCCTGGTTGCTATCCTACCGGCGCTTTATCAATTATAAGACCTCTTGTAGAAAATAATTTCATTGATAATACTAGCAAGTTAATTATCAATGCTGTTAGTGGTTATACTGGTGGAGGAAAAAAACTTATTGATTTTTTCTCAAANAATAAAAAAGATAAGTTTTTTCATTATTCTACATTTTTAAACCACAAACATACAAAAGAAATTNAACACTATGGTTTATTAGAGCATTCGCCAATTTTTTGTCCTTCAGTGGCAGCTTTTCCTCAAGGCATGGCTGTTTCTATACCTTTGCATTTAGATTGGTTAAACGATAATTTAGATGGAAAAAAAATATATAAAATCTTTAAAGAATATTATGACTTAGATCCATTGATCACAATTTATCCGTTAAATTCGAGGGATACTATAAGTGATGAGGGGTTTTTTTCTCCTGAATTTTTAGTTGGATCAAATAGAATATCCATTTCAATTTTTTCTAATGAAAAATTAGGTCAAATTTGGCTAATTGCTTGTCTTGATAACTTAGGAAAAGGAGCATCAGGGGCAGCGGTTCAAAATTTAAATGTNAGATTTGGATTTAAAGAAGACACAGCTGTAAATTTATAATATGGACCTTCTTGATCCAACCTGGACAGAAATACCTGAAGGAAATAAAAGGGCAGAGTTATACCCTTACAGTGCTCCTCAATTTAATTTTTTATTAAATAAAGGAGAATTACAGAAATTACCAAGTTCGTATGATTTAAAAAATAAAGTAGCAATTCTTGCTATAGGATCAAACAGGTCTCCGTCTCAATTATTAAGAAAATTTGGAGGCAATGAACAAATCCCAGTTACAATTGTAAATGTTAAAGATATCGATGTGGTCTATGCCTCTATGATATCTTACTATGGAGCTGTTCCTGCGACTTTGTGGCCTGTTAAAGGATCTATTCTAAAATTATCCATAATTTGGCTGGATAATAGACAATTAAAAATAATGCATGAAACAGAAGCAGTCGGAAAAGCATATGATTTTGTAAAGTTTGAGAAAAACAAAATTATTTGTAATTCAAATGATTATCTACCAAAAGAAGTTTTTGGATATGTTTCAAAATTTGGAGCATTAAATTTTGGTTTTAAAACTTTTGATGTGAGAGCATTATCTGCAATAAATGCCAAAAAAAGAAAAATTAAAGCTATCAATCAAAAATCTGCTTTATTATTTTTGAAGGAAAAAATTAATTATAAAAATAATTACAATACCAAAAAAGATTTTTTAAATAGAATTGTCTCTGAAAAAAATTATCGGCTGAATACAAATAAAAAATTAAATTCTCTTGGCATTTTGCCAAATGAAAATCAATGGGAAGTTATAAAAAATATTAAATCTGATACTTTAAAGTTTTATTAATTTAAAATCTAAAATATAAGTCTATAAATGCAAATAAAGATAAAATTAAACCGAGATCTCTGTTAGATTTAAATAATTTTAAAGATAAAATTTGGCTATTAATATCTAACTTTTGTATTTGCCATATCATATGAAAACCAGCAAGTATTACACCTGATACCCAAAGAAAAGTCCAGCTAACATTAATAAAGAAAATAAATGCAATAAAATAACTTACTCCTACAGCTATTTTTGTATTCGCACCAAATGTTAATGCAGTTGAATTAATTTTAATTTTAATATCATCTCTAACGTCTTGTAATGAGTAAATCGTATCATAAGCAAAAACCCATGCGATTGTACCAAGGTATAATAAAATAACTTGTAAATTTAAATCTGTATTTGTAGCTGACCATCCAAGTGGCACCCCCCATGAAAATACCAAGCCCAAGAAAAATTGGGGATACTTAGTAAACCTTTTTGAAAGTGGATATAACACAATCAATGGTAAAGAAATTATTGCTAAAATAAAGCTTTTGAAAGGAAGTAAAAATAGAATTAAACACGAAAATATTAATATTACACTTAACCCCATAAATGCTTCTTTTATTGATACTTCTCCACTTGCGATTGGCCTTTTTTTTGTTCTTTCAACTTTGGCATCAATATCTTTGTCCCATAAATCATTGACAACGCAACCTGCACCTCTCATTAAAATAGCACCAATTGTAAATAGGAGAATTAATTTTAAAGAATGCATTATTGAAATAGACTGAAGCAGAATAATCCACCATGATGGTAAAACTAATAACCACCAACCAATAGGTCTATCAAGCCTCAATAAAACTGACCATTGTTGTATTTTTTTTGGAAACTTTGAAATTAGTCTATTTGTAGAAATATCAGTATGCATGTTAATTGCTAATAGTTTACTATCTTTAACTAAAAATTTTAATTAATAATAATATAATTAATTTAAAATATCATTAATGGTTCATTGAAAAAAAAATGAAAGTTTATTCTCAAATAGTTAGATTATATTTGGATATCTCTTTTGAAAATAATACGAATTTTAAAATTACAGAAAAACAGGCTCACTATTTATTAAATGTTATGCGAATTAGAGTGGGCAGTAGAATATTTGTTTTTAACGGTTTTGAGGGAGAATTTATTGCAGAGGTAGTTCAAATACAAAATCATACAGTTGAGTGTAAACTTTTAGAGAAAACCCGTCACCAACAAGATGAAGAAGAGCTTCAATTGATTTTTGCATTAGTAAAAAAAGATAGAATTTTTAATATAATCGAAAAATGCACAGAGTTAGGTGTAACTAGCTTCCAGCCAGTTATTACTGAAAGAACACAGAATCATAATTATAACTTAGAGAAATTAAGATTGTATGCAATTGAAGCTTCTGAACAAACAAGGAGGCTAACTATTCCAAAAATAAATGATGTACAAAACTTGAATTTGCTTATAAATGACTGGGATGCCAATAAAAGTATATTATTTTGTAACGAAAATGATGGAACACCTTTCATGAAGATAAGAAATAATTTAGGAAAGCCAGTATCAATTTTAGTTGGTCCTGAGGGTGGCTTTTCAAAAAAAGAATTAGATTTTTTAAACTCATTTAATTTTATCCAATCAATTTCTTTAGGCCCAAGAGTTTTGCGATCAGATACAGCTGCAATATCAAGTGTTACCTGTTATCAATCAAAATTTGGTGATTGGAATTAAAAATGAATGACAAAGATACTATNNNATCAAAATCTCANCTCGTAGATTTTTTTAGACAAAAAGAAAAGAAAAAAAACGATTGGTTAATTGGCACAGAGCATGAAAAGTTTTTATTTTCTTTGGATGATTTTAAGCCAATTCCATATGAAGGTGAGAACGGAATCGAAAAGCTTTTGAAAATGCTNCATGAGAATTCTGGTTGGTCACCAATCTTTGAGAAGAATAATATTATAGGTTTGCTTGCAGACAATAAAAGCTCAATCTCTCTCGAGCCTGGAGGGCAACTTGAACTTTCCGGAGCCGCTCTCAAAAATTTGCACATGACATGTGATGAGACAGGCACTCATTTAGCGCAATTAAGAAAAGCATTAGAAAAACTAAATCTTGGAATGGCTGGTTTTGGCTTTCACCCTTTGAGCAAAAGAGAAGATTTTCATTTTATGCCAAAGGGAAGGTATAAAATAATGAGAAATTGGATGCCTAAAGTTGGTTCAATGGGCTTAGATATGATGCTTAGGACTTGTACAATTCAAGTTAATTTGGATTATTCAAGTGAAAAGGATATGGTAAAAAAGTTTAGAACTGCCATAACACTGCAACCTGTAATTACAGCATTATTTTCTAATTCACCATTTTACGAGGGTGAAGCCTCTGATTTTTTAAGTCTCAGAACTGAGGTATGGAGAAATACTGATAAGGCAAGATGTGGGATCCCGAGATGTGTTTTTGATCATGATTTTGGTTATGAAAAATGGGTTGATTACTTATTAAGTGTTCCAATGTATTTTATATATCGTAATAGCCAATACAATGATGTTGCGGGGAGTTCATTTAAAAATTTTTTAGAGGGTACATTGAAAGGATATGAAGGAATTAAACCTACAATGAGAGACTGGGAAGATCATATGAGTGTAGCATTTACTGATGTAAGATTAAAAGGTTATATTGAAATGCGAGGTGCCGACGGAGGCCCTTGGGACAGAATATGCGCATTGCCAGCTGTGTGGGTAGGCTTATTATATGATGAAGATGCTTTGGAGGAAACTGAAAAAATTGCAAAGCAAATATCTTATGAAGAAGTAATAGAAGCTACTTTTAATTGTTCAAAAACAGGTCTTAATTCAAAAATTGGAAAATTTAAATCACAAGAATTAGCAATAGAACTTTTGAAAATTGCTAAAACAGGACTTAAAAAAAGAAATTTTTTAAATAGCAGTGGTGAAAATGAAACTGGATATCTTTCTCCTCTTCTCAATATGGCTGAAGAGGGTAAAACCCTAGCAGATACTATGCTTCAAAAATACTTAAAGGACTGGAATAAAGACCCGAAAAAAGCGATAGAAAACCAAATTATTTGAAATAAAAATTAAGAAATAAATACTTTATTTAGCTTACTAATCTTAGAATTTAGTTAAAAATTTATCCTCAATTAAACTTTATGCTAAAATTTTTTTTTAATAACACTAGAAACTTCAAAAAATCTCTATAATTTAATGAATATATACTTGTATTAAGTTGATGAGAGAGTTATTTTGCAAAATAATTTACATCAAATAAACTAATTTTTGGAACTTGTAAAAAATGAAAATGAGAAGCTTAAAATTTTTTTCAACTATTCTTTTGGGTAGTTTTTTTCTGTTTGCCACAAATGCTTATGCGAGTGAGCCTTTGCCTTGGCAGCTTGGATTACAACCACCTTCAGGCAGTATAGCTGTTATGGCTAATGATTTGCATAATCTTCTTTTAATTGTAATCACAGCAATATCTCTTTTCGTTCTTTTTTTGTTAGTTTACGTTTGTGTAAGGTTTAGAGCTGATAAAAATCCTAACCCATCTAAAAGGACTCATAATAGTGTTTTAGAAGTTTTATGGACAGTTATACCTGTTTTAATTTTAGTTGTTATTGCTGTTCCTTCATTTCGTCTTTTATATTACCTAGATAAGCAGATAGATGCTGATATGACTATTAAAGTAACTGGAATACAATGGTATTGGAATTACGAATACCCTGACCAAAATATTAGTTTTGATAGCTATATGATCGCAGATGAAGATTTAAAACCAGGACAGAAGCGTTTACTTGATGTTGATAATCCTTTGGTGCTTCCTGAAGGTTCCAAAGTTAAAGTTTTGATAGCAGGAAATGATGTTATGCATTCATTTTTTGTTCCTTCTTTGGCTGTGCAGGAGTATTCGGTTCCTGGAAAACTAAATGAAGTTTGGATGGACATCCCTTTAGGTGAGAAAACATATTACGGACAATGTAATCAGATTTGTGGAACTAACCACGCTTACATGCCAGTAGTAGTCAAGGTGTTATCAAAAGATAAATATAAGCAATGGCTTGAGAAAGCTAAAATTGAATTTGCTAGCAATGATAGTCTCAGTGGTAAAGAGATGATTTTAGCAGATATGAGTAAATAAATAGGAGAATATGGATAAATGAGTACGGCATTACATGTAGATGATCATGGACACGACGCACCTAAGGGCTTTGTCCGAAGATGGCTTTATTCAACTAATCACAAAGATATAGGTACTATGTACCTTATATTTTCAATTGTTGCTGCTTTAATAGGTAGTGGAATATCAGTTTTTATGAGAATGGAGCTTGCTTCTCCTGGTGTTCAATATATGGCTGATGGTCACATGTGGAATGTATTTACAACAGCGCATGGTTTGATTATGGTTTTTTTCGTNGTCATGCCAGGCCTAATTGGTGGGTTTGGTAATTGGTTTGTTCCACTAATGATTGGCGCTCCTGATATGGCTTTCCCTAGAATGAATAATATATCATTTTGGCTTTTGCCACCTGCATTTATTTTGTTACTATTATCAGCTGTAGTTGATGGTGGTGCTGGTGTTGGATGGACAATCTATCCACCTTTATCTGGGAAAGAAGGTTCACCAGGTATGTCAATGGATCTTGCTATATTTTCTCTTCACTTGGCTGGAGCTTCTTCTATTTTAGGTGCCTCAAATTTTATAACTACTATTTTTAATATGCGAGCTCCAGGCATGACATTACATAAAATGCCGCTTTTTGTTTGGTCCATGTTAGTAACCGCATTTTTGTTACTATTGTCATTACCTGTTTTGGCAGGTGCGATAACTATGTTACTTACTGACCGTAACTTTGGAACTGCTTTCTTTGTACCTGAAGGTGGTGGTGATCCAATTTTATTTTTACATCTATTTTGGTTTTTTGGTCATCCAGAAGTTTATATTATGATATTGCCTGCATTTGGAATTGTTAGTCAGATTATTTCAACTTTCAGCAAAAAACCAGTATTTGGTTATTTGGGAATGGCTTATGCAATGGTTGCGATTGGTGTTGTAGGTTTCGTTGTATGGGCTCATCATATGTATACTGTTGGTATGGATGTAGATACAAGAGCTTATTTCACAGCTGCTACAATGGTGATTGCTGTTCCTACAGGTATAAAAATATTTAGTTGGATAGCGACTATGTGGGGAGGTTCTATTGAATTTAAAACNCCATTGCTCTGGGCTTTAGGATTTATATTCCTTTTTACTGTTGGAGGTGTAACAGGTGTTGTTTTATCAAATGCTGGACTGGATGTGGTGTTGCATAATACTTACTATGTTGTAGCTCATTTTCATTATGTTTTATCTTTAGGCGCTGTATTTGGATTATTTGCTGGTTTCTATTATTGGTTTTCTAAGATGACTGGCTGTGACTATAATGAAAAACTTGGGCAACTTCATTTCTGGGTAACATTTGTTGGTGTTAACTTAACATTTTTCCCTATGCACTTTCTTGGATTAGCTGGAATGCCGAGGAGATATGTTGATTATCCAGATGCTTTTGCNGGTTGGAATATGGTGGCGTCAATAGGTTCACTTATAAGTGTTGTTGGTGTTGTAATTTTCTTCGTGGTAATTATTGAAGCTTTTAATTCACGTCGAAAGGCGGCAAATAGCCCATGGGGTGTTGGTGGAACCACAATTGAATGGACAACAACTTCACCTCCACCGTTTCATACTTTTGATGAATTACCTAAAGTAAAATAATTTGTTGCTAGGTAAATGAGGTCTATAAATATTACATCTCTAAATAATACAGAATTATTATATGTACCAACTGTATTAGATTATTTTGAATTGATGAAGCCCAGGGTTATGTCATTAGTAGTTTTTACTACTATAGTAGGTATGTACCTTGCACCTATTAATATACATCCTGTTTTATGTATATTTTCAATACTAGCGATAGCTTTAGGAGCTGGATCAGCTGGTGCTATTAATCAGTGGATTGATCAAGACATTGATAGTATTATGATACGTACTAAAACAAGACCCATACCATCTGGTAGAGTAGACCCTGCAGAAGCAATTACATTTTCTTTTGTTGTGGCATTAATATCAATTATAATGCTGGGTTTAGCATCTAACTGGATGGCTGCTAGTCTATTACTATTTACAATTTTTTTTTATACTGTTGTATATTCAGTCTTTCTTAAAAGAAGAACGCCTCAAAATATTGTTATAGGAGGTGCTGCAGGCGCATTCCCGCCTATTATTGGTTGGGTAGCTATGACTGAAAGTATAAATTTATTACCTATTATTTTGTTTATAATTATTTTTTTATGGACGCCGCCTCATTTTTGGTCACTTGCTCTTGTNAAAACTGAAGACTATAAAAAAGCTAATATTCCTATGATGCCAAATGTCGTTGGAGAATCATCTACTAAAAATCAAATTTTATTCTACTCGTTTTTACTACTTATNTCGTCATTATCACCATTTATATTAGGGCTTACAGGATACATTTATTTTTTTGGTTCTTTCACAATGAGCCTTGGATTTTGTTTTCTTTCAATTGGTTTGATAATTTTTCCTAATAGAAAATTGGAAATACCATTGTTTGTTTATTCAATTTTTTATTTGTTTGGGATCTTTGTTTTTTTAGTTATTGATAAATACTTTGTGGTTTAAAAATGAAAAATAGAGCTATTCCAAAAACTGGTGAACAGTTAAAAAAAATAAAAAGAAACAGTAATTGGGTCTTTTTAATCATAATATTAATAGTCTGTTTAACTTTTTACTTAATGACAATATTTAGAATGATGTCCTAAATGAGCACTGCCCAAAACCAGAATAATTTAAAAGCACAAAATAAAAAAGTAATATTCATAATTACTTTTGTTGGAATGTTAATGCTTTCTTTGTCGTATGCAGCCGTTCCACTTTATGATATTTTTTGCCGTGTAACAGGTTTTGGTGGAACAACTCAAATAGCATCATCAGCCCCGGGCAGTACAGGTCATCCAAATATTAATATTAGATTTGAGTCAAATATCACTGATTCTTTAAATTGGGATTTTTATTCTAAAACTAAAACCGTTAAAATTCCTATGGGTGAAGAAAAAACAATTTATTACTTTGCAAAGAATTTAAGTGATGAGCCAATAGTGGGAACAGCAACTTTTAATGTCACACCAGCTAAGGCGGGCCAGTATTTTATGAAGATTGACTGTTTTTGTTTTGTAGAGCAGTTACTTAATCCAGGAGAAAGTATGAACATGCCTGTTACTTTTTTTATTGACCCAGATTTGTATAAAGACGAGAATGTACAAGAAGTTAATGAGATTACTCTTTCATATACATTTATGAAATCAATGGATCAATCAAAGGTAGAAGAACAGGGTAAACTCTAAGTAATTATCTAAGGAGTAAAAATGAGTAGTAATAACCATTCATATCATCTAGTTGAACCAAGTCCTTGGCCTGCTGTTGGTGCTGCAGCTGGTTTTGTCCTCGCTCTCGGTGGCGCTATGTATATGCATGAGTATGAGTATGGTGGCATTACTTCTTTGGTTGGATTTGGACTAGTTTTTTTGACGATGTTCTACTGGTGGAGAGATATTGTAAGAGAAGGGGAATTTCAAGGCCACCACAGTCCAATTGTTCAAATTGGTCTTAGATATGGTATGATGTTATTTATTGCCTCGGAAGTTATGTTTTTTGTTGCATTTTTTTGGGCTTTTTTTGCTTCATCTCTTTTTCCAGTTGGTGGAGTGTGGCCGCCTGAAGGTATTAAAACCTTTGATCCTTTTGATCTACCATTAATAAATACTTTAATTTTATTATTATCCGGATGCACTGTTACATGGGCTCATCATGCTTTAATTGAAAATGATAGATCAGACTTTCTTCTTGGGCTGCTATTGACTGTTATACTTGGAATTTCATTTACTGGCCTTCAGGCATTAGAGTATATGCATGCACCATTTGGTTTTACAGAAGGCATCTATCCATCAGTCTTTTTCATGGCAACNGGTTTTCATGGTTTTCATGTAATCGTTGGAACAATNTTTCTTTTTGTTTGTTTAATTCGTGGTTACCTTGGNCATTTNACAAGTACTCAGCANTTTGGGTTTGAGGCTGCTGCTTGGTATTGGCATTTTGTTGATGTTGTTTGGTTGTTTTTATTTATTTGTATCTATATGTGGGGAGCTTGATCAGNTTATTTATACAGTTAATTCTTTTCGTAGGTATTAATTATTCTAAGCACCAATGCAAAATTTAAATTTTAAAATATATTTTAAGCCATCACTTTGGCTTACTATATTTACAATTCCATCATTCATAATTCTATTAGTTCTTGGAACATGGCAGGTCCAAAGGTTAGGTTGGAAATCTGATTTAATNTCTGAATATAATAATAATTTTGAAAAACAACCTGTNACAATTGATGAAGTTTTAAAGGATAGTTTAAATTATAAATTTAGAAAAGTTTTAGTAAAAGGTGAATTTGATAACGATAAAGAAATACAGCTTATAGGTAAAACTTATGAAGGTAATGCTGGTTATCATATAATAACTCCATTTTTTTTGGAAAATAATAAAATAATATATATAAATAGAGGTTGGGTTCCCAAAAAATATATTAAAAAGGAAAGTCGAGGTTTCAGCCTTATAAGTGGTGAAACTGAAATTATAGGTCTAATAAGAATGCCACAAAAAAAGGGTTATTTTGTTCCTGAAAATGAACCAGATAATGGTTTTTGGTTTACCATAAAGCCCAATGAATTTAATAAACATTTAGATATTTTAGCTGAATACTCATTTTATATTGATGAACTTACGTTAGATGAAAAATTAAAAATTCCTATGCCAGCAAATGGTACAATTCGTGTTCCCAACAATCACTTGCAATACGCAATAACTTGGTACAGTCTTGCGATAGGTCTTATATTTGTATATTTTGCCTGGCATCGTCAGAATGGTTTTTTAAAAATTAATTAGAATTATTAATTATATTTTAATCTCATGGTTTTTTCTCTAATGTACAAAAAAAATTTTAATTAAATAAAAAATCTTTATGAAATATTCATCTACAAGAGGATTACAGAAAAATCTTTCCTATAATGATGTCCTATTACAGGGACTTGCAAGAGATGGTGGTTTATTTGTCCCAAATGAGCTGCCTGTTTTCACTAATGATGAATTAAAAAAAATGTCTAATTTAGAATATACCGAGTTAGCTGCATTTATTATTAATCAATTTTCAAGTAAATGCATTAATTACAATGATTTATTAGAGATTTGCAAAAAGACATATAAGAATTTTAATGGCAAGGATATCGCACCATTAAAAGACATAGGTTCAAANAATTATATCTTAGAACTCTTTCACGGACCTACATGGGCTTTTAAAGATTATGCAATGCAATTTTTGGCAAATGATTTTGAGAGAATTTTAAGTAACAATAAACAAAATTCTTTAATACTAGGGGCTACCAGCGGTGATACAGGCTCTGCTGCTTTAAAAGCATTTGCCGGTAAAGATAATTTAGATATTTTCATATTATTTCCAAAGTCAAGAGTATCCCCTATTCAAGAAGCTCAAATGACATCAATTATAAATGAAGGCGCTTATGCAGTTCAAGTTGATGGAGATTTTGATGATTGCCAACAGATTGTAAAAGATTTGTTTGAGGATATGTCATTTAAGGAAAGAGTGAATCTATCAGCAGTAAATTCTATAAATTGGGTGAGAGTGGTTCCACAAATAGTTTACTACTTTTATTCAGCATTTAAANNTGGATCACCACAAAGACCAGTTTCTTTTTCTGTTCCGACTGGAAATTTTGGAAATATTTACGCAGGATGGTGTGCGCTAAAAATGGGATTACCCATACACAAACTTATTTGTGCTTCAAATAAAAATAATATTCTCACTCGTTTCTTTGACTCAGGTATTATGGAAAGAAAAAAAGTATTACCATCTTTGAGTCCATCAATGGATATACAGGTTTCAAGTAATTTTGAGAGACTTCTCTTCGAATTGCTTGATAGAAATGTTTTAGAAGTAAAAAATAATCTTGAGCTTTTTAAGTCCAAAGGAAAATATGATGTTCCTTTACAAAAGTTAGAAAAACTTAAGGAAACTTTTTTGGCATATTTTGTAGANGATAATCAGATTTTAAATGAAATCGANAGAGTATACAAAATGAAAGAATTAATTATTGACCCCCATACTGCTTGTGGAACATTTGCAGCTAATACTGTAAGGGAAAAAAATCAAATAGAAAAAGATATACCAATCATCTCACTAGCGTGTGCTCACCCTTGCAAATTTCCTGAGGCTGTTTTTAAAGCAATTAATATTAAACCAATGCTGCCAGAGGGGTCCCAAGATCTGTTAGAAAAGGATAAACGATCTCTTAATTCTGTTGCTAGCATTGAATCTATCAAAAATCTTATTTTAAGTAATAGAAGATTTAACTAGGCGTTTCCTATATTATTAGATATTAAGTTTGGTTTTATTCCTAAAGAATTTAGAGAGTTTTCCCATACATTAGATAAATCAGAACTAAAAACTAGCTCTGGTGTTGCTGGAAGGGTGAACCAACTATTTTCTTTCAACTCTGTTTCTAATTGGCCTGAGTACCAGCCAGAGTAGCCAACAGTTATGATTGATGATTTTGGACCATTGCCACTAGCAATTTCCTTAATAATATCAATGCTTGAAGTCATACCAAATGAATTATTTATAACTTTTGTATCTGGCANGAGATGATCACCTGAATGAAGAACAAAACCTCTATTTGTGTCCATAGGCCCTCCTATTCTAATGTTATGATCAAATACCTTTTCTGAGGTTTTAATAGACATAAGGTCACAAAAAATCTTAAAATTAACATCTTTGTTAACTTTATTTAAAACCAGCCCCATTGCATGATTTTTATCATGAGAGCATATAAAAATTACTGACTTATGAAATCTTTCATCAGTTATTGCTGGTGTTGCTATTAAAAGTTGTCCTTCTAAAAATTGTGACATATATAAATTCCTATATATATAGTAGATTACAAAATTTATATTTCAAGAATTTAAATTTCACTTTGTTAGGTTTGATTTTGAAGATACTGTTTAAAATTATTTTTAATATTTTAATTATAATAGGTATCAATTTTTCTGCATATGCCTTTTCCACAGACTGGAAAATTAGCAGTGATGGTGTAAATGACATAATTAAAATGAGAATAAGTTCTGCAACTGAAGGGGTTGTAGGTTTGTATAATATTCCAATTTCTTTAGAAATTGTAACTTCCACTGGTTGGAAAATATATTGGCGAAACCCTGGTGACTCTGGCTTGCCGACAGAAATAACTTTTGATGGGTCTCAAAATTTAAAAAATTTTAATATTCTATGGCCTGCGCCATTTAGATTTTCAACTTTTGGGATAGATACTTTTGGATATGAGGGAAAAATAATCCTTCCAATTAATTTAATACCTGAAAGAGTTAATGAGGAAATAAACTTAATTTCNCAAATAAGTTTACTGGCTTGTAATGAAATATGTATACCGTTTAAGCAAGACTTTGTACTTAATATTCCAAACAAACCTCACGCACCAAATTTAAATACTCGTGAGCGGGCTAAATACCTTTCTCTTGTTCCAAAACTAATTATTCCAAAAGGNTTCTCTATAGGTGCAGTTGCGCTTAATGAAGATGGGATTTTATTGGAACGTATAAAGTTTCCAGTTAATAATTATGATGTTTTTGTTGAAAATGAAAAAGGAATAAATTTTGGTAAACCAATCAAAAGTGGAAACAATATTTTACTTCCTAAATTAAATGAAAATATAAAAATTCTTGATGAAGAATTAATAAAATTAACTTTTGTATCAGAGAGTGTCAGTTTTGAGAAAAAAATAAAACTTATTCAAACNAGACAAAATATAAATTCATATTTTTCCTTTTTTGAAGAAATAACAATTTTTATATTAATCTCATTTGTAGGAGGTTTTTTATTAAACTTTATGCCATGTGTACTGCCAATAATTTCTTTAAAATTAGGTTCAATAATTACGGAAAATTTAACTCAGCAAAACAACATTCGAAAGTCTTTTGTTTTCACATCACTAGGTATAACATCAAGTTTTCTTATACTTGCAATAGCTTTAATTAGTTTAAAGCATTTTGGCCACTCAATAAGCTGGGGAATGCAATTTCAAAATTCTTCTTTTTTGCTTTTAATAACTCTAGTCATTTTGTTATTTGGATTTAATATGCTTGGTTTATTTGAGATTAGATTGCCAAGAATATTATTAGATTTAATGCCAAAGAACCATCAAGGCTTTATTGGCGATTTTTTAAGAGGATTTCTTACTACTATTATGTCAACCCCATGCTCAGCTCCTTTTGTAGGAACAGCTATCACTTTTGCATTTTCTGAAAGCTATTCAATTATGCTAATTATATTTTTTACAATGAGCATTGGGTTATCATCACCATGGATTTTAGTTGCTGTATATCCAAAATTTATAAATTATTTGCCATCCAGTGGTAAATGGATGCTGAAATTAAAATATGTTTTGGGTGTATTGCTTTTACTAACTTCGGTATGGACACTCTCAATGTTTTCTAAATCAGTTAGTATCAATAATTCTTCTGAAAATTATTATAGTGAAAATGGACCAACACTGCTGTGGGAAAAAGGATTGGCCCAAAAATTAGCATCAGAAGGTAATATAGTGTTAATTGATATTACAGCCGATTGGTGTATTACATGCAAACTTAACAAATTTATAATATATAATAATAAAAAAATTAATGAAAAAATCCAGAATGGAGATTTAAAAATTATTCAAGGTGACTGGACTTTGCCTAATGAAGATATCTTAAANTTTNTAGCTGAAAATAAAAGATATGGAATTCCATATAATTCAGTTCATGGCCCAAATAATATCGAGGGTATAATTTTACCAGAAATTTTAACTGTTAAAACCCTTTTAAATACAATTAAGCAAGTGAAAGAATGAGACAAATATTATGTTGGATATAAAAGATATTTTAGACTGTAAATTAAAAATTAAAACAGATAAGAACGTAATTGAAATTACATTCAGTGAATTAACTTTAGATAAAAAGGTAATTATATTTGGTGTTCCAGGAGCATTTACTCAAACCTGTTCAGCCAAACATTTACCAAGTTTTATAAATAATTATGAAAGGTTTTTGGATTTAGGTATTGAAGACATAATTTGTATTTCAGTTAATGATCCATTTGTAATTAATGCATGGGGAGAATTTAACAATGCAAATAAAAAAATAAAGATGATGAGTGATATTGGTGGAGTGTTAGCAAAAAGAATGGATATTGAAGAAGATTTTGGGCCAAATCTTCTAATGCGAATGAAAAGATTTGCAATGATCATTTTAGATAATCAAATAAAATATTATGTAATTGATGAAAGAGGAGACTATGGAAAAACTGATGCTGAAAATATTATTACAGTCTTAAAAAACATATTGTAGATTATATTATATCCTGAATACCTTTGCGAGCAAGTTCATCAGCTCTTTCATTTTCTGCATCTCCAGAATGACCCTTAACCCACTCCCATTTTACTTTATGATTACTAACTAATGACTCTAATTTNTCCCAAAGCTCCTTGTTTGCAACTGGTTTTTTTGCAGCATTTATCCAACCTTTTTTTTTCCAATTTGCAAGCCATTTTGTTATTCCATTGATTACGTAGGTGCTGTCTGTTTTAACAGTAACATTTGAATATGAATCTATATTTTCAAATCCTTTGATTACTGCCGTTAACTCCATCTTATTATTAGTAGTTTTTAATTCTCCACCAAAAAATTCTTTTATTTCATTCTCTTTTTTTACAATAACGCACCAGCCTCCAGGTCCGGGGTTTCCACTACATGCTCCATCAGTTACTAAAGTTATTGTATCCATTTTACAAAGTCCAAATTATTAATTTTATTGAAAAATAAAACTTTATCTAAGTATTCATTGGGATTTAACTTTTTGACATTGGCATCTGAAGGGGTGTTATACCAGTCAAAAAGACGTGTTAGAAAAAATCTTATCGCGGCACCTTTTGTTAATAATAAAAGATTTTCCTTTTCATTATCTCTTAATTTTTTTATTTCTGAATATCCTAACAAAAGTGCTTCTAAATTGGATTGAGAAAATTTACCATTTTCGTTAAAGCACCAAGAATTAATACAAATAGCAATATCATAAGCTAATATATCGTAACAAGCGAAATAGAAATCTATAATTCCACTTAGTTTATTATTTGTAAAAAAGACATTATTAGGAAATAAGTCTGCGTGAATATGACCATTTTCAAGATCACTTGGCCAATCATCAACTGTTTCTTTAATGATTTGTTCTATTTCATTTAACAAACTTTTNTTATATAGATCATTTCTTGCTATTCCTTTTCTAAACAGTGGAATCCATGATCTGTAATTGAGATCATTTTCTCTCTTGCCTTTAAACTTCAATCCTTTTATATGAAAATTTGCTAAATTTTTACCCAATTCATAACAATGGATTTTGTCTATAAACTTTAATGAATTTCCTGATAAAAATGTCACCAATATAGACTTTTTGTTTGAAATGCTCTGGAAAATTTCACCTGATTTATCTTTAATTGGTTTTGGACAGTTAATACCATTACTACTTAAATGGTCCATCAGATTTATAAAATATGGGAGATCTTCCTCTTTTACTCTTTTCTCATAAATTGTAAGAATAAATATTCCATCAGTAGTAGTAACTTTGAAGTTTGAATTTTCAATTCCTTCTTGAATTTCTTCGTATTTTATTAATTTACCGACATTATATTTACTTAAAATTGACTGGATTCCAACTTTTGAAACTTTTGTGTAGACAGCCATTTAATTTTCTAATGCTTTAGGAAGCTTAAAGTAGATATCTTCTGTTGTTTCCAAGTTCTGTATCTCTTTTATATTATATCTTTTCGAGAACTCAGCACGAATTTCTTCTATAAGACTCTCAGGTGCTGAGGCGCCCGAAGATAGTCCAATATTTTTTATGTTGTTTATTTCATTCCAGTTTATAAAGTTTACATCAGATACCAAATATGAATTTACACAACCTTCATTTTTTGCAACTTCTACAAGCCTTTGTGAATTGGAGGAATTTTCTGATCCTACAATTAGCATTACTTCAACATTTGAAGCAATTTTCTTAACAGCCATTTGTCTGTTTGTAGTTGCATAGCAAATATCACCTTTCTTTGGTCCTATAATATTTGGAAAACGTTTGGTTAAAGTTTTTACTATTTCAGAAGTATCATCAACTGATAATGTAGTTTGACTTAGCCATGCTAGTTTTTTTTCTTTTGATCTGAAGGTTTTTGCTTCTTTGAGATTTTGAATTAAAGTTATACTTTCTTTAGGAACTTGCCCTCTAGTACCCTCAATTTCTGGATGTCCATCATGTCCTACTAAAAGTATATGATAACCATTGCTATGCAATTTAATCGCCTCAAGATGAACCTTAGTTACTAAAGGGCATGTTGCATCAAAAATATTTAAATCATGGTCCTTAGCTTCATTAACAACTTTTTTTGCAACACCATGTGCAGAAAATATTACAATAGAGTTTTTTGGTACATTCTGAAATGACTCAACAAAAATTGCGCCATCTTCAGATAATCTTTTTACTACGTGTTTATTATGAACAATTTCATGTTTCACATAAACAGGTTTTCCATGAATTTTAATTGCTTGTTCAACAATTTTAATAGCTCTCTCTACTCCTGCACAAAAACCTCTTGGCGAAGCTAGATAAAGATTTTTATTTAAATTTAAATTTTTATTATCTTCTATCATTATGTATTACCTAAATTAATATTTGATATTAGGCAAAAAAATATTTAGTAAGATCTATATACTTTTATTGAGTGTTTTTGAAGAATCTAAAACTAATTTATTAGAATGTTTTTCATCAATTTCTTTAATTAAATATTCTTTTGTGGCTTCGACAGAAAGATCAACTACTAAATTTTTAACATCTAGGAGTGCTTGTTTTTCTGCAGCTTTAATTTTTTGTTTAATTTGTTCTTCCTGACGAGAAATAAATTTTTTAGAGTTTTCCTCAGCTGTAATTTGAAGCTGTTTGGCATTTTCCTTGGCCCTTAAAATAATATTTTCAGCCTCATTTTCTGCTTCTTTTTGCAAAACTTTAAAGTTATCTAATACTTCTTTAGCTTCATTTCTCAAGTTTTCAGCTTCAGATAGTTTTTCTTTTACTTCATTTGCTCTTGCTTCTAAAACATCTACAAACGGCTTTGCACCATACCTCCAGGCAATTATACAAAATATTATAAACCCAAATGCAACCCATCCTGCTTCATTTATAAGCATATATTAATTACCTTCCTTCAAGCTTTTGAAAGAACCAGANNTAGATACTTNTTCATTNATTTTTTTCATTAAANTNCTCTTATTAGCTTTTATACCAGAGACTTTTTGGGATAAGGATATTGCAATATCTGTTGCTATTTCATTAACTNCCTTTAAACTGTCATTTTTAGANTTAGTAATACTTTTCTCTGCATCAGCTAACTTTTTTGATAACTTTTCCTTTGAACTTTTTTCAAAACTTTGGATGTCGCGCTTACTTTTTTCTGTTGCTTCACTTATGATTTCAAATGCTTTTTCCTTAGCTTCTACAATCGAGCTTTCTTGATTTAACTTACTATTTTCAGCATCTTCTCGAGATTTTTTTGCTTCAAATAAATCAGTATCAATCTTTTCTTTCCTCTGATTAAGAATTTCAGACATTTTTGGTGTAATGTAAAACTTCAATACTAAAAAAGTAAAACCAAATGTAATAACTAACCAAAATATGAGGCTAGGGTAGGTACTTACATCTAGTTGTGGCATTCCTTNATTGCTTTTACTAGCAGCAAAAATACTTTTTGAATTGATAAAAAATGCACAAAATAAAATTAATTTTAATCTAAAAGACACTTAATGATCCAAAATTAATATTTAATTAAAATGCAAAAAGTATTAGAAATGCTACAACAAGTCCAAAAAGTCCTGTTGCTTCAACTAGAGCAAAATATAAAAATGCTATCGCTCTTAGTTCACCTGACATTGAAGGATTTCTAGCCATGCTGTTAACAATTCCTGAAAACAACACTCCAAGTCCAACTGCTGCTCCTAAAAGAGGTGCTACTGCTAATCCTGCTGCTATTAACTTCGCTGCTTCTGTTTCCATAATATTCTCCTAAGTTAAATTTGTTAATGGTGAAGATTTAATGCATCATTTAAATATATGCATGTTAAAACTGTAAATACATATGCTTGGAGCACAGCTACTAAAACTTCTAGAGCTGTCATTCCTATAATAGCTCCGATTGGTAAGATTGCTATAGGCATAAGAAACACACTTCCTGATCCAATTAGCATGACTGCTAATCCTCCAAAAACTTTTAATAGCGTATGACCTGCTAACATATTTGCAAATAATCTAACAGATAAACTNATTGGCCTTATACAATATGAAATCAGCTCGATTACAAAAAGTAATGGTTGAAGTACGAGAGGTGTCCCTGATGGTAAAAACAGTGACAAAAAACCAAACCCATGTCGAAATATACCAATTACTGTTACAGAAATGAAAATTATTATCGCCATAAAAAAAGTTATAATAATTTGACTTGTGAAGGTGTAGCTATAAGGCAACATTCCTAATAAATTGCCAAATAAAATAAGTAAAAATAATGTAAATATAAATGAAAAATATGGACGTCCAGCGTTTCCTGTATTTTCGATTAATAAATTTTCAACGAATTCAAATAACATTTCTGATATTGATTGTAATTTACCAGGTATCATTTCAGCATATCTTACGCCCATGGTTAATATCAAAAGTGGAACTATTGAGGCAAGAACCATAAATAATGATGCATTTGTAAAAGATATATCGTAACCAAAAAAAGGATCTTGGATTTCAAATATTTTTTTTACTACAAATTGTTCTATAGGTGAATGCATTGATGCACCACCTGCATATGATAAAAATGGAAAACTGATTAACGTAATAATCATTGAAGGAAGAACAAGATTATTATTTAAAAAACCAAATTTGTTTTTATTTAATTTTATCATAAATATTTTTTTTCCAAATTGTATAAATACCGCTAATCCCACCTAAAAATATACCAATTAGCAGAAATACTGGCATAGTAGCCAACATTATATCTATATAATAACCTAAAAATCCACCAATTAAAAACCCTAGTAATAATTCAAATAAAATTTTTATTCCATTACTATATTCTTTATATTTTGTGTTAGTGTTTTCATTTAAATTATTAGTTAAATTCTTTTCTACACTTTTAATTTTAGTATCTAAATTATCTAATAAGTTTTTATTTTTTTCCTGCAATATATAAGTTTAAAATTATTTATAAATAATGTTCGCAAACTAAATCTCGTCACTAATAATGTCAAGATGATTAAGTTATTTTTTTAAGCTGTCTCTTTGAGTTTTATTGCTTTTTCTAAATTAACTGAAACCAGTTGACTAACTCCATTTTCTGACATTGTTACACCATATAGTCTGTCCATTCTTGCCATCGTTAATCTGTGGTGCGTAATAATCATAAATCTTGTATTCGTTGCATCTTTAATTTCATCTAATAAATCACAGAAACGAGCAACATTGGTATCATCTAAAGGCGCGTCTACTTCATCAAGAACACANAATGGAGATGGATTTGTTAGAAATACTGCAAATAGAAGTGAAATTGCAGTTAGAGCTTTCTCACCACCCGATAGCAAAGAAAGTGTTTGTAATTTCTTTCCTGGTGGCTTTGCCATTATTTCAAGACCTGAGTTAAGAGGGTCACTAGGATCGGTAAATTCCAGCTTTGCTTCCCCACCAGAAAATAATTGCTTAAATATTTTTTGAAATTGCACCTGAACTTTCTCAAATGAAACTAAAATCCTTTCTTTACCTTCTCTATTCAATGTCTTTATACTCAATCTAAGTTTATCAATAGCATTTTGAAGATCTTCAGATTCTAGCAATATATTTGAAATTTGTTGNTCTAATTCTTTCATTTCAATTTCAGCCCTCAGATTAACTGGACCCATTTCATCACGTTCTCGGATTAGCCTATTCTGTCTATTTTCTAACTCTTCATGAGTCAGTTTAGTATCCTCAACTTTAATGTCTTTATTTTCTTTCAAATCGTAAGGTGCGCAATTGAATTTAGATAATATTTGCTGATTAATTAAATCTAATTCACTTTCAATAATATTTTTTTCACTCTCGGCTTTAATCCTTTTTTCATTAGCAGTTCTTAATTCTATCTCAATATTTTTACATTCTGAGTCTATTTCATTAAATTTTCTTTCAGAAACTATTAGTTCGTCACTAATTTTTTTACATTCAACTTCCTGGAGGTCAATCTCTGATAATAGGTTGTTTTTCTCTTTTTCCAATTTGCTTGGCTTGTTTGAAAGTTCATTTAAATAATTTTTAATTTCATTTTCTTTTGCTTTAAGTTCAACAAATTGATTATTACTGTCTTTAATTCTTTTTTCCCATCCAATTATTTCTTGTTTTATGTCTTTGATTCTAGATATCTTAAAAACTTTATTTTGTTCAAGTTTTGCTTGATTACTAATTTTATCTGAGAGTTCTTCTCTAAGTTTATTAGAGACTTTGCTAATACTATTTAGTTTTTGCTCTAAATTTTTATCTTTTGAAAATTTTTTTATTTCACTGTCAATTTCAAAAATTCTTTTTTCTATCTTCTTAATTTCAAAAGTTTTTAACTCTCGTTTTTCAATATTATTCTTATGCTCAAGAACTGTTTCGCTTAACTTAAATTCCAGACTAGCTTTATTTTCCTTTAAATCAAAAAGTTTAGAACTTTCTTCATCAGTCAAAATTTTGAGATCTTCATATTTTTTGGAATAGGATTTATAGTTATCCTCGTCTGAATTTAATTTTTCACTATAACTATTTATCTCTTTTTTAAGTGTTCTTAGCCTATTATTTTGCCTTAAAAACTCAGAGACTGAAGAATTGGATCCAACAGGTATAATGAAACCATCCCAACGCCATAAACCGCCTTTGCTGGTAGTTATTGCCTGGCCTGGTAATAGCTGAGATTGCATTTCTTTTGCATCTTCTTCTGTTTTTGCAATTCCAACACTTGAAAGAGAAAGCTTAGCAAAGGATGATTTTTTTATAAAGTTCNCTAAGGGTTCTGTTTTTTCTGGTGGTGATAAATTATTCTTTTTTTGAAGTTTGACCCAGTATGGTTTATCGCCTTCTACTAAACTACCTTCTAGACTTTCGCCTAGTACATGACTTACTGAGTTTTCAAAACCGTCTTTAACTTTAATTTTTTCAGAAAGCTTTGAGTTTTTTTCAGTCTTGTTAATATTTAAGAGTTTTGTTAATGCATTATATTCAGCTTCGATGTCTCGAAAATAATTTAATGATATTTCAAATATTTCTTTATATTTATTTTGATCTGCAGAAGCTTTTGAAATAGATATTTTGTTTTTATCAATATTTTTTTGACATGAAATAATATTTTTTTCATTAAAAGATATTTCTTCTTTTAATTGATTTATTTTTTGATCATTTGTCTCAATATTATATTCAGTGCTCTCTTTACTAAGTTCTTCTGCATTTTTACTGAGCGTTATTTTCTCATTACTTAAACTCTCAAATTTATACTTGTTAGTATTAATAACTGAATTGATTTCAGCTTGTTGATTTTCTATTTTTTCTAACTCATCTCTAATTGAATTTAAGTTTTCAGTATCTTTCTTATAATTTGTTTCCTGAGAGTTAAGCTCGNNAGATAAAGTTTTGCTTTCTTCATCNAGTTTATTCAAAACTTGTTTTGCTTCCTTGCTTAAAGAATTTTCTCTTTTAATGTTTTCACTTATATTATTTAGACTTGTTTTAGCTTTATTTTGATTATCTGATATTTGAATTAATTCATTATCAATAGACGATAAGTTAATTTTTAAATTCTGTAATTTAGCAAAACTCTCAGTCTCTTTTTTTCTTAATGCAGGTAAATTTGAGTTAGATTTAATTCTATTTTCTTCTGCTGAATGCAACTTTTTTGTTAGTTCATTGTAATTACTGCTAGCGTNATTAAAAAGTTCATCAAAACTTTTCAAACTTTCTTCTTTTTCTAAATATTTTTTTAATAATAAAATTGATTCTGCTTTTCTAAGCCTGTCACCAATAGACTTATATCGGGATGCTTGCCTTGCCTGCTTACTGAGTGATTTTTTTTGTTCCTCCATGGTAATTACAATATCACCTAGTCTCTCTAAATTAGTTTCTGCTGCATTTAATCTTAACTCAGCTTCATGTCTCCTTTGATGAAGACCTGTTATATTTGCTGCTTCCTCCAAAAGTGTTCTTCTGGCGTCAGGCTTTGCATTTATAAGATTAGCAACTTGACCCTGTGAGACTATGCCTGAGCTTCTCGCACCAGAAGAATTGTCAGCAAATAATAAATTAACATCTTTTGCTCGAACAGAATTAGAATTAATTGTCCATGAAGATCCTTTGCCTCTCTCTATCCTTCTGTTAACCTCTAATTCGTCATATTCATTAAATTGTGTTAGACTTTTTACTTCAGTATTATCTAGTACGATAGATACTTCTGAGGCATCTCTTGCTGGACGATTTGAAGAACCACCAAATATGACATCATCCATGTCATCACCGCGCATTTGTTTTGCACTTGATTCTCCCATAACCCATTTTATTGCTTCCACCACATTAGATTTTCCGCAACCATTTGGGCCCACAATGCCTGTAAGGCCATCCTGAATTTCTAAATCAATGGGCTCTACGAATGATTTGAAACCGTTCAATTTTAATTTTTTAAATTTCAAAATTAATCTTTCTTATGAAGAATTTATATATCAATTTTATTAAACGTTTTTTCAAATTTTTCTAAGGACAAGTTACCTGAAAGAAAATATTTATCATTAATTACAAAGCTTGGCGTTGATTGAATATTATATTTCTTTTCTGCTTCTTGTCGACTTTTAAAAATACCTTCTAATAGTTTTAAATCATCGATAGAGGCATCGAGCAATTCTTTTTTTAATCCAGTAAGTCTACCTAATTTTTTTAACTCTTTGATAGGGTCATTACTTTGGCTCCAATTTTTTTGCTTATTGAAAAGCATTTCAACAAATTTGTAATATTTATTTTGATCTACAAGTCTAGACATAGCTGCAGCTCTTAATGCCAAACCATCTAAAGGAAAGTCTCTTAATTCTAATCTTAGTAGTCCCTTATCGATGTATTTTTCTTTAATGGAAGGTAGTTTATTAATATGAAAATCTGCGCAGTGACTACATGTGAATGATACAAATTCTGTAAATTTTATTGGCGCATTAACATTACCCATGTATCTGGGCTCTAAAACTTTTTCTATACTATAAATATCATTTGCTCTTAAACCAGAGTTAAAGATAAATAAAGGTAACAGTGATGCAAAACTTAGAAATTTTCTTCTTTGTAGTTTATAATTTACCATCTAATTAATAGCTCCTAATGTTTGAACTTCTATATGTCATTTATTTATATAATTTCCAATACTAATTAAAGCATTAGCCAAATTATCATTTTTTATTTCTTTAATCTTTTTAACGTATCTTATATCAGTTTTTGTTTCTTTAANTGGTTTGTTNTTTAATTTATGGTCATCTGCAAAGTTACCATTTTGAATTTTTATTTTATTGATTGCTTTATAACCGAACATTGAATTTATCTTATTGATTATATCTTTAGATTTCATTTCTATTTCAGGCCCAATACCTGATTTTACATTTACAATTAATGTTCCCTCATCAAACTTATTCTTGGGGAATTTTATCCTTATTGGTGATGCATAATTTTTAAACTCTCCAATTAAACTATTCCATGAGGAAATAATTTTATTTTGAACAAAACCTCTTTTTTTTAAAAAATCATTCAAATATGGGATTTTAATATCCCCAAGTTTTGATTGGTGCTTCATATTTTGAAATTTATTAATACTATCATAAATAGTATAAATTATTAGAAACTAAAAAAAAATATATAATGCCAAAAAAAGTTAACAAGATATCTAGGAGTCTTTTGAGTTGGTATGATCGAGAGGCCAGAGATCTTCCATGGAGAAAGTTTGGCAAAGATAAACAAGATCCTTACAAAGTTTGGATTTCTGAGATTATGCTCCAACAAACAACCGTTTCAGCTGTTATCCCTTATTTCAATGCATTTATAAAAAAATGGCCAACAAATAAAGAGCTTAGTCAAGCAAGCCTTTCAGAAATTCAAAGAGCTTGGTCTGGGCTAGGTTACTATTCCAGAGCTCGTAATTTATTTGAGTGTTCTATTATAATTAATTCTAGGTTCAATAATAATTTTCCAGAATCTGAAAAAGAACTTTTGAAACTCCCAGGAATTGGTGCTTATACAGCTGCTGCTATTTCAGCGATAGCATTTAACAATAGATCAGTTGTAATTGACGGTAATATTAAAAGAGTAATTAGTAGGTTATTTTTATTAAAGAAGCCAATAAAGAGTAATTATAATGAAATTTGGAGATTTACAAATCTTGTTACTCCAGATATTAGGGTTGGTGATTTTGTTCAAGCTCTAATGGACCTTGGCTCTCAAATATGCAAACCTTCGAAACCCTTATGTGAAAGTTGTCCACTAATACTAGAATGTGATGCACGAAAAAATAATGTTGAACTTTTAATACCTAAAAGAATAAAAAAGAATACAAAACCTATCAGAAATGGTTCTGCATTTGTTATTAAAAATAATGATTGTGTTCTTATTTATAAGAGGAAAAGCAAAGGACTATTAGCAGGATTAGATTCTTTCCCAACTTTTGGATGGGACAATCAAAATGATGAAAGATTAAATTTTTTAAAATCATTAAATACAAATAAGAAAATATCAAATGTAAAGCACGAATTTACCCATTTTACTTTGAATATGGAGATTTATATAATTGATGAAAGTATTGCCAAAAATTTAAATATAAAAATCCCTGATGATTTTAGATGGATACCTATTGAAAGCATTGAAAATTTATCTTTTTCATCATTAATGATGAAAATTTATAAATCATATCTTAATGGTTAAAATTTCTAACTGAGGAAAATATCATTGAGATATTCAGTTTATTTGCTAATTCTATAATTTCAGAATCTTTTTTGGATCCACCTGGTTGAATAATAGCAATTGCTCCTGNTTTGTGAATATGTTCTAAAGTATCTGGAAATGGCAAGAAAGCATCACTTGCAACAACAGAATTCTTTAGATCATAGTTTCCTATTTCAATTGCTTTTTTTGAGGCAAGCTTTGCAGCGTCAATTCTACTCATCTGGCCAGCTCCAATTCCTATTGATGTTTTGTTTTTTGCAAACACAATTGCGTTGGATTTTACGTACTTTGCAACTTTTGAAGCAAATATCATATCATCAATTAAATTTTTTGTAAGAGTTTTCTTCGTGACAATGGGAAGTTCATGTTGTGAGATATTAATTTCATCTCTTTCTTGAATTAAAAATCCACCGTTTATTGATTTAATTGATAAGCTTTTTTCATTATCTTCTTTCCTTTTTTGATAACCAGTTTCTAAAATTTTAAGGTTTGGTTTATTCTTGAAAATTTCAATTGCTNTGATAGTAATTTCAGGAGCAATTACAACTTCTAAAAAATTCTTTATTAACTCTTTTGCTACTTTTGATGTTATTTTTCTATTAAACGATACTATGCCACCAAAGGCTGAAATAGGATCACAATTAAAAGCATTAATTAAAGCGTTAACTAGATTATCTCCTTCTGAAACACCACAGGGGTTTGAGTGTTTAATGATTGAAACAGCAGGGTTAGTGAACTCGTTTACAAGATTGAAAGCACTATCTGCATCCAAGAAATTATTATAAGAAAGAGCTCCTCCTTGAATGATCCTTGCATTTAAGGGCCCTTTTTTATCACCTTCTAAAGTATAGACAGCCCCTTTTTGATGCGGGTTTTCACCATACTTTAAATCGCTTTTAATCTTTAATGGTATAGGAAAATATTTAGGAAATTGTTCAGTGCTATTTTTTTCTAAAAGCCACGAAGATATTTGACTGTCATAATTGGCTACATATGAAAAAGCTTTGTAAGCGAGATTTTTTCTTGTTTCAAAAGATACGCCTCCAGATTTTGATATTTCTTCTAAAACATCTGTATAATCATTATCGTCAACAATCACTATTTTATGTTTAAAATTTTTTGCTGCAGCTCTTATTAATGTAGGGCCACCAATATCAATATTCTCAATAATTTTGTCTTCATTTTTTGTATCATTTTTTACTTCAAGAAAAGGATACAAATTGACAACTATTAGATCAATTTGATTTATACTAAATTTATTTAAGGTGTCATTGTGAGAGCTATTATCATGATTAGCTAAAATTCCCGCATGTATTTTTGGATGAAGTGTCTTTACTCTGCCATCAAGAATTTCAGGAAAATTAGTAATTTCCGAAATAGATTTAACTTTAATATTATTTTTTTTTAAAAAACTTGCGGTTCCACCTGTAGAAAATATATCAATTCCTAAATTTTGAATTTGATTTGCAAATTCCTTAAGTCCATTTTTGTTTGACTGGGAAATTATTGCTGTCTTTGGAAAAATCTTTTTTTTAATCATTATTTTATAAACTCTTATATAGTTCCCATTGAAGCGTTTTAGAACCTCTGCTCCTTAGATCACTAAGAGGTAGACTAAAAACAATTTGCTCTGTTTTCATTATGTCTCCATCTTTTATAAAAATTGACTCTTTTAATTTTGGTATCAAATTTTTCACTTTAAAAATCCACCCTGTTTTATTCTTCAACCTTAATAATATATCACCTGATAAAACTTGGGCGGCTTTTAAGTCAGGGCATAGATGGAATCTTATATCAGCTAAGAGAGGAATATTTCCGGGTGCTCCTTGATATTTAAGCTCATCATTGCCAGATATTTTGTCTCCATCTTTTGAAATAAGTAATTCTCTTGTGTGGTATATGCCATATCCTAAATAATAACCGTTATGTGTGGCAGACACTTTCAAACCCTCATTTGTCTTTTCATAAGATTTTTGAATTACCTTAGCAATTCTTTTAGGATTTTTCCCTTCATCAAGACTGGATGAGTTTTTTCCATCAATTGATAAAGTTGAATGGGCTGATGTCCCTCTTAATGCATTACTCCAAGTAGTATCAATATCAAGAAATCCAGAGTTAACTATTATCAGGTTCTTACCATGACACAACTCAAAAGAAAATGTTCCAGCATGCCAGTTTTTTGCGGTTTTAATTGGACTTCCTAAATCTATTATCATTGATGTAGACTTTTGGCTAAGTTTTGCAAAACCATCTTTTGTTATTCCAGAAAACGATTTTATTGAAGATCCAGATTTTTCTATTATCTGTGAAATAAATTCTTTTTCTAAATTACATCCCCCATTAATATTCACTATTGACCCATTAGGATGTTGAAGCATTTTTGAACATGATGCTACTTTTTGGACAATTTCATTATATTCTTTTCTAGTTTTCTCTGATTTAGATCTGCCAAGATACTGAATTTCAATAATTATCCTTAAAACTTCCAATTGAAGTTGAGGTTTTCTTGAGAAATGCATTCCGTCTTCATTAATTACCTTTTTAATTTCAATTATNACCTCAGATATTACCTCATCTATATCTCTACTTTCCTTTGAAAGACAAACTCTACTAGCCATCTTGCCTACAAGTGTATACAGAATATCACGAGGATTTATTTTTCCCTGAAAATCAAGTTCTAAACATCTTGCTTGAGTTGCAAAATTTTTCATTAATTCTTCTTGAAAGTTTGGATCAGCTGAGTCCGCAAAGTTTCCATAACAAAAAAGAATATTACTAAGCCTTTTCGAGATCATTACTGGTGACCAGACTATTTCATCCCAATCATTATTATTCTCATGCCACTCTCTAATTAACTCTCTTGATTTGACACCAGATTTTTCACTTTGTAATTCCTTAAGATCCCTCAGCCATTCAAAAGAATTCCAATAACTTTCAGATATAAATTTTGGGTGTGATAAAAACGATTTTTCGCCTCTTTTTAAAGAACCTTTCCATGGATCTATAAGCCTAACTAGAGGTCTTTTTGGAAAATTTCCTGAAATTTGCCATTTAAAAATTGGACTTTTTTTTCTCCATAAATTTTTAAATTTTATTTTAAGGTACATAAACAAAATTAACTTATTTTTTTTGAAGTCGGCAAATGAAAAAACCATCATTGCCTCCAAATGGGGATAAAAAATTAGGGAAAATTCTTAGCCATCCTTCTTTAGTTATAGCCTGACTGAATGCCAAAACTTCAGAGGGTTTTATTGGTAACATCTCAACAGAATCTTCAGTTTGCAATATAGATTTAATTTGTTCTTCACCCTCTTTTTTTTGCAATGAACATACTGCATAAATTAAAATACCACCTTTATCCAACCACGTTAAACTTTGTTTGATTAAATCAATTTGTAATGAAATATATTTATCTAAATTTACCTTGGATCTATTTTTTACAATGTCAGGATGTTTTCTTATTGTCCCAGTAGCAGNGCAGGGGGCATCTAACAAAACAGCATCAATTTTTTCTTTAGGGCGCCATTTTCTTCCATCATCTACAACAATATTTTCTTTTAAGTTAAGGCGTCTTAAATTCTGTTCTAAAATTTTAATTCTTTCATTGCTAACATCTACAGAAATAACTTTTTTGTTAGCTTTAAGTAGCTGAATAGTTTTACCCCCAGGCGCAGCACATAAGTCAACTATTTTGATTTTGTCTGAATTAATCAAAAGTTGTGCTGGTATTGAAGCCGCTACATCCTGAACCCACCAATGATAATTACTATTTTCTGTTTGATAAAATGGCAGCTTGGAAGGGTTAATAATCTCATCAATTCTTAATGTTTTATTATAAATAATTTTTCCTTTAACCACCTTTTCCATTTCTTGAGGGTCACCCGCAACTGAAATGTCAAGGTAGGGTTCTTTTTGAAAATAATTTATAATTTCTTTAGTTTGTTTTGTGCCCCAAGTTTGTTTCCAATCTTCAATAAGCCATGAAGGATAATTCATTTCATCTGTTATCATTGAAGAAAGTTTTTCTTTATCTCTGTCTATATTTCTTAAAACTGCATTTGTAAATTTTGAAAGTCTATTAGAATAATTTATCTTTGTAGTTTCAACTGCTTCATTAATTGCAGCGTACCTAGCTGACTTTATAAATATTAGTTCAGCTATCCCAATCCTAATTATGTTTTTTAGATTATTTTTTTTTATAGATCCCTTTTTAATAAATTGNTTNATTATAAAATCAATTTGACCAAACTTTCTTAANACCGTTGTAATAATAAGTCGNGTAAACCTTTTGTCTTTNTCGTCTAAGCTTAAAAACTTTTTTGAAGAAAGAATAATTTTTTCAAATGGTTCATTGCTTACAAGAATNTTATTAAGTAATTCTAATGAAGTTCTTCTTGCTGGAGTAATATGTTTATTTTTCAAAACAAGTCAAAATTTAAAAAAGTTGAAAATGTTGTATAATAGATGATAATCAAATTATCAATATAATTAGGAACGTTATATGAAAGCTAATAAATATAATGCATCAAAAGAAAAAAAGCTTAAATTAAAAACTAAAGAAACAAAAAAGAACAATCACTCTAAAGACAAAGAAATTGGTGGAGTTCAAGGGCCTGAACCTACAAGATATGGTGATTGGGAAAAAAATGGTAGATGCACAGATTTTTAGAATAATATGTCAGAATTAAAATCTTATCTAAAAATTAAATCTGCAATCAGGGCCTCTTCAGCAAATGATAAAATTGCAACAATAGTTCATAAAGGTGATAAAGATAATGGATCTATTTTAATCAAATTAAGAAGAAATGATTCTATGTCTTGCTTGTTAGGAAAGTCACTCACTCATGAAGGGAATTATAAGTGGACCTCTTTATTTAAAGATGTTGATAATTGGATAGAAGAAAATATTGTTAATGACAAAATTTCAAAGGAAAGAGCAATTGACCCGGACCTTTGGGTTTTAGAATTGGAAACTGATACTTTCTGGAATCCTCTTGAGGAAATTTAAATGTTGAATAAACAAAGAACTTTTGAAATTTTAAATAAAGCAAGATATGGCGATACTGCTAGTCGAATATTTGATATTTCATTAACAACACTTATATTGGCAAATTTAGCAGCTGTAAGTTTAGAGTCTGTAGAATCAATAAATAATAAATACCGAATTTATTTTATTTATTTTGAATATTTTTCAGTAATAGTTTTTTCGATTGAATATATCTTGAGAATTTGGGTTCAATCTATAAATTCTCAATCTCCTTCAAAAACAGCTTTAGGGAGAAGATTAAGATATATTTTTAGTTTTACTGGAATAATTGACTTACTTGCTATTTTGCCTAGTTTGCTTCCATTATTCGCAGGTGGTCTTGATCTTCGCTGGCTCAGAGTTTTAAGGATGGCAAGGTTATTGAAAATGTCGCATTACTCATCTGCATTGGAAGATTTGATAACTACTGTATATGAAGAGAGAAGATCGCTAGGTGCAGCTTTATATCTATTTTTAATTGCAATATTTTTGTCCAGCGCTATGCTTTATTTGGCTGAAAATAAAGTTCAGCCAGAATACTTTAGTTCTATTCCTCAAACCATGTGGTGGTCAATTATTACTCTAACAACTGTCGGTTACGGTGATGTATCACCAATTACCCCATTAGGCCAAGTGTTTGGTGCAATTACCGCCGTAATGGGAGTAATGTCAGTAGCTTTACTGACTGGTATTGTAGCATCAGGATTTTCAAGTCAGATGTCGAGGAGAAAACAAATTGTTGAAGCAGAAATAGCTGAAGCTCTAAGTGATGGAGTAATTTCAGAAGAAGAAGAAAAGCATATAGAAGAGCTTAGAAAAAAGCTCAACCTATCAGAGGAACATGTAGAGTCAATAACTGAAATCTTAAAGCATGAACGGGAAAATAAATAAACTAATTATCAACACCTAAACCGGCATTTGAGACAAGATCAGCTATACTTTGTTCTTGTCTTGGTCCCATTAAATGAGCTCCATGTATACCATCAATTTCTTTAAACTGTTCTAACAACTCAATACAAATTTTTTGACCTTCAAGTTTTTCGTTGTCAGCACCCTCTATTCTTTTAATAACAGCCTCAGGAATATTAACGCCAAATAGATTTGCGTCCATCCATTTCGCACTTTTTGCAGAAGCTAAAGGTCCCAGTCCAACAATATAGTATGCCTTTTCTGTCACTCCAGCGTCATTTATAACTTTCATATATTCTTTTAAAGCATTTATATCAAATGCAAATTGGGTTTGGAAAAAGTCTGCACCAGCTGAAATTTTTGCTAACAAACCAGAGGCATTAAAGTCCTTTTCTGGCCTTCTAGGTAAGTCAGCAGCACCAATAAATAATTCTGGTTTTGGATCAATCTTTCTTCCAGTTGGAAAAGTTCCTTCATTCTTCATGATTTTTGCTGTTTCCATTAATTGCTTGCTATCTATATCATGAACTTTTTTTGAATCCGGCTGATCACCTACAGTAATATCATCACCATAAAGGCACAAAATGTTTGGTATGCCTAAAGCCCATCCTCCAATTAAATCACCCTGAATGGCAATTCTATTTCGATCTCTAGTAGTAAATTGAAGAACTGGTTCAATGCCATTCTGTGCGAGTATTGCAGCTGTAGCTAATGCTGACATATGAGGTTTTGCACCAGCCCCATCTGTTACATTTACTGCATCAACAACATTTTTCAAACATCCTGCTCTTTTCAAAACACTTTCTGCATCAGCAGCATCAGGTGGAGACGTTTCGGCAGTTATAACAAACCTTTTATTTTCTAAGGCTTGCTTTAAATTACTTTTTGTTTTCATACTTTTTCCTGAAAATGGTGCGGCTGGAGGGACTTGAACCCCCACGGCTTGCGCCACCAGAACCTAAATCTGGCGTGTCTACCAATTTCACCACAGCCGCGACTAAATTACAAAATTCTTTTATCAATTATGGTGAAATATTGCAAAGTTATAATTTATTAATTTAATTAAATTATTAATTTTATATTAAAATTAAAATATTTTTGATAAATAAGGGGTGTAATTATATAAAATAAATTTATATGAAAAACTCCTTTGAAAAAGAATTAAGCATTGCCCCAATGATGAAGTGGACAGACAGCTCATTGTAGGTTTTTTCATCGACAATTTTCTAAAAATTTTTTGTTATATACTGAAATGTTGCCCGCAAATGCTATAGTATATGGTAATAAAGGAAAGTTACTTCGTTTCGATACAGCTGAACATCCTGTTGCAGTTCAAATAGGAGGTTCAGATCCAGAGATTCTTTCAAAGGCTGCTAAGATTTGTGAAGAATTTGGCTATGATGAAATTAATTTGAATGTAGGTTGTCCTTCTCCAAAGGTTAAAAAAGGTCGATTTGGTGCTTGCCTTATGTTTGAGCCAAGCTTGGTTAAAGACTGTTTACAAGCAATGATTAAGGCAACAAAAATTCCAATTTCGGTGAAATGCAGAATTGGTGTAGATGAAATGGATGAAATATCCGGATTGGATGAATTTATAGATACAATTATTGAGACTAAAATTTCTAAAGTAATAATTCACGCTAGGAAAGCTTACCTAAAAGGACTTAATCCAAAACAGAACAGGGATGTTCCTCCACTCAATTATGAAAGAGTTAGATTGCTCAAAGAAAGGTTGAATAATCAAATTAAAATAATAGTAAATGGTGGGATTAATTCAGTTGAAAAGGCAGAAAATCTTTTAGAGTGGGCTGATGGTGTTATGATTGGAAGAGAAGCTTATAAATCCCCTTTATTTATTAGATTGTTAGACAATTATTTCCTTAGAAGAGATGAAGATTTGAGTCAAATTAGGGTGGAAGTAGTTAAGAAAACAATTAAGTACATAAAAAGCTGTAGAATAAAAAATCCTAATTTTAAATTAAATCATATGACAAGGCATATGCTTGGACTTTATGGAGGTTTACATGGAGCGAGATTATTTAGACAAAAATTAAACGAAATAGCTTTCCAAAATCAAGATCCATCAGAAATTACAGATNTTGTCGAAAAAATAGAACAATTAATTTTATTAAGAAATAAGCTTGCTGCCTAAATAATAGGAAAGATAGAAGGGATATAAATGGAAAAAACAAATTTAAATCAAGAAAATCAAATCAGAAAACAAATTCTGGAATTAGGCCCTCTAATACTTTTTTTCATAGGAAATTATTTTTTTGGAATTTTATGGGGCACAGGTATTTTAGTTGTGTCAACACTAATATCCATTTCTGCTTCCTGGGTTCTTGATAAGAAAATTCCATTAATGGCCTTATTTGGTTGTATTGCAGTAGTTTTTTTTGGTCTTCTAACATTAATTTTTGATAGAGATGTTGCTTTACAAAATACAAATGATATTGGTGTTTTTTTATTTATAAAAATTAAGCCTACTGTAGTTAGTTTACTCATAGCTATTGGCCTTTTAATAGCTGATTTTCTTCGTTACAACCCTCTTAAAAGTATTATGTCAACTGGGCTTGATCTTTCATCAACTGGTTGGCAGGTTCTCACAAGATTATGGATTTTAATGTTTGTTTCAATGGCTCTAGCTAATGAAATAGCTTGGAGAAATATGACTACAGATGACTGGGTTTCATTTAAAGCTTTTGGGATACCAATTTTATCAATAATCTTTGCAATTTTTTCTGTTCCAGTAATAAGAAAATATACTACCAGTCAAGAATAAATTATATTTTTGTATTTTATTTAAATAAATAATAATTATGTCTAAAAAAAAATATTTACTGGCGAATTTAGACAAATTATTTTGTGTAATTATTCGAAACATTAATACTAAATTATGTGAGTAAATACTTATGTCCGACGAAGAATTTGATGATGAAATAATACTATCTGAATTGAATGATGAAGAACTTGTTCAGCAGATGCATGATGATTTATATGATGGTTTGCAGGAAGAAGTTGTTGAAGGTGTAGAAATTCTTCTTGAAAGAGGNTGGACGCCATACAAAGTTCTTACAGAGGCACTTGTCGCTGGAATGACAATTGTAGGTATAGATTTTAGAGATGGAATACTTTTTGTACCTGAAGTCTTAATGGCGGCTAATGCGATGAAAGCGGGAATGAAGATTTTAAGGCCCCTTTTAGCAGAGACAGGAGCACCACAAGTTGGTAAAATGGTTATTGGAACTGTTAAAGGCGATATTCACGATATAGGCAAAAACTTAGTCTCTATGATGATGGAAGGTGCAGGTTTTGAAGTAATTGATATTGGAATTAATAACCCTGTAGAAAACTATCTAGAAGCTCTTGATAAACATAAACCTAATATTTTAGGTATGTCAGCTTTATTGACTACAACNATGCCATACATGAAAGTGGTAATTGACACCATGATAGAAAAAGGAATAAGAGACGATTACATAATTTTAGTTGGGGGCGCTCCATTAAACGAAGAGTTTGCTGAAAGTGTAGGTGCAGATGCGTATTGTAGAGATGCTGCTGTAGCTGTAGAAACTGCTAAAAGGCTTGTTGATGAGACTAAATCATCTAATCAAGTCGCATAAAAAATTTTCAAGAAAAATATAAATAATGGCNAATGTAATTATNTTATATTGGAGAGATATTCCTGCGCAAGTAATTGCAGAGCAAGGGCGAGGAAGAAGTAGAAAGCAAGCTAAATTTGAATTAGATAAAAAATTTTCAATTGCTATTGATGCGGCTGCCATGAAAAGTGGTGCTGATGGTTCAGATGATTATTTAAGTGATTGGAGACGTTCCGAGCCAACTGAAATTTCTGATAACTTAGAATTTGAGGCTGGAAAATTGAAAAGTGAACTTGAGACAAAATATACTAATGATAGATTAAAAGAGCTTATAGCNAATGGTGGATTTGAAAAAAATATTAACAATATTAATTAAAAATTGACTAGTCGAATTTTAATATTAATTTGTCGTCTATAGAACATTAAAATATACAAATTTACTACATGAATTGATTTTGTTTGGTAAAAATATGCTCACTGAAAATCCTGAAAAATTAATATTAAAAGCAGCTAATAATTGGTCTATTGAGATAACGCCAAATGCTTCAAAAAAAATTGAAGATTTTTCAACTATTCTTGAAAAAAATACTACAGTAAATGTAACTTTTTTACCTAATACTCATATTTCTGAAACAATAGAGACATCAAAAAAACTCTTTGAAAGTGGAATGAACCCTGTTCCACATGTTTCAGCAAGAGCAATTAGAGATGTAAAGGAATTAGACTATTTCATTAAAAATTTATCTGAAACTTGTAATGTAACGGAAGTCTTAGTTATTGCTGGAAGTGGCAAAAAGCCAGTTGGTGACTTTCATGAAACTATGCAAATTCTTGAAACAGGTGTGCTTCAAAATTATAATATAAAAAACATAGGTGTTGCAGGTCACCCGGAGGGCAGTCCTGATATAGAAAATGATGTGATACTGGACTCGCTCAAACGAAAATATGAATGGTCTAAAAAAAATAAAATTCCCATTTACATAGAGACACAATTTTTATTTGATGCTGAAATTGTATTATCATGGGAAAAATTTGTCAGAGAAAATGGCATAAATGTCCCTATTAGAGTTGGTATTCCTGGCCCCGCAACGATTAAGACACTTTTTCAGTTTGCTCAATCATCTGGTGTTGGTGCTTCAATGAGAATAATTGCAAAACAAGCAAAAAATATTTCCAAACTATTTTTTGTGCAAGCACCAGACAAATTCATTTTCGATCTTTCAAAAGGTATTCACAATAATAGAAATTGTTTAATAGACAATTTACACTTTTATCCGTTTGGGGGCTTTAAAAAAACTGCTGAATGGGCAAAAGCTCTAGAAAGAGGTAATTTTACCTTGAATTCAAATGGTGGTTTTTCTATTCACGAAAGTTAGTATTTTAGAGGTAATTTATGTCAAAAACTGTAGTTTCATCAGATAAAAAAGAAGTTATTATTGGCTTTGATCAACCTTTTTGTATAATTGGTGAAAGAATAAACCCTACAGGCCGTAAACTTATGGCAGAAGAGATGAAAAAGGGAGATTATTCAAGAGTTATTTCTGATGCTGAAGCTCAAGTAAAAGCTGGTGCTCATATGCTAGATGTAAATGCCGGTATTCCATTAGCTGATGAGCCTGGAATTTTAGCAAAAAGTATACAATTGGTTCAAGAAGTTGTGGATGTGCCTATTTCAATAGATAGCTCAATAGTTGAAGCCTTAGAGGCAGGCTTAGCTGTGTATAAAGGAAGGCCACTAGTAAATTCTGTAACTGGTGAGGAAGAAAGACTTGAGGTTGTACTACCATTAGTTAAAAAATATGATGCCGCTGTAGTTGCTATTTCTAATGATGAAACTGGTATTTCAGAGGATCCAAATGTGAGATATGAAGTTGCCAAAAAGATAGTTGAAAGAGCTGAAGACTATGGGATTAAAAGGGAGGATGTAGTTGTTGATCCTCTTGTGATGCCTGTTGGAGCAATTAATTCGGCTGGTATAGGCGTGTTTCAGTTAATACAAAGACTAAGGAATGAATTAAAGGTTAATACTACCTGTGGTGCCTCAAACATATCATTTGGTCTGCCAAACAGACATGGATTAAATTCAGCTTTTCTTTCAATGGCAATGGGTGCTGGGATGACATCGGCTATTATGAACCCGTTACATAGTGAAGAAGTTACAGCTATCAAAGGTGCTGATGTTATGATGGGGGTTGATCCTGAGTGTAGAAGGTGGATTAATACTTTTAGAGAACCACAACCTGAAAATGAAGGATCGCATAACAGAACAAGACCTAGAAGACGCAGAAGATAAAAAACAAATATATGAAAGATCAGAAACTTAATCACAAGGATCATGATAAAAAAGTAAAGGTTTTTTTCTCTCCTTCAGGAAAGCAGGGGTTAGTTGACAAAAATAAAACTGTTCTTGAAATAGCAAGAAATTATGGGGTAGATATTGATTCAGTTTGTGGTGGAAGAGCGATGTGTGGNCGTTGCCAAATTGAAGTCTCACAAGGTGAGTTTGCTAAATTTGGTATCTCAAGTAAGCTTGAGAATTTAACTGAACGCAATGAAACTGAACAAAGGTATGCAAATAAAAGAAAATTAAGTTCTTCTAGAAGATTATCATGCCAAGCAAAAATCTTAAATGATGTCGTTATTGATGTTCCCCCGGAAAGTCAAGTTCACCGGCAAGTTGTAAGAAAGGCTTTAGATGATAGAGATGTTACAATCGATCCAGTTGTAAATTTATATTATTTAGAAGTAAGTGAACCTGATATGCATGTCCCTTCAGGTGATTTTGAAAGAATTGATGAAGCTTTAAAATTACAATGGGGTTTTAAAAAAAATGAAAATATTACAGCTGATTTGAATGTTCACCAAATTATTCAAAAAGTACTTCGAGAAGGCAATTGGAAAGTTACTGTAGCGGTTAGAGGTGGAAATAGAATTATTGCAATTTGGCCAGGTTTAAAAGAAAAAGTTTATGGAGCTGCAGTAGATGTTGGCTCAACAACAATTTCAGTTCATCTCGTAGACTTGCATTCAGGAACAACAATATCATCCTCTGGTGGGATGAACCCTCAAATAAGATTTGGTGAAGATCTAATGAGTAGGGTTTCATATGTTATGATGAATAAAGGTGGGGAGCTTGAACTATCTAAGATTGTTCAAGAGGGAGTAGAGCATTTAATAAAAAATGCAGCTAAAGATGCTTCTATTGACTACAAAGACATCCTTGAGATTGCTTTTGTTGGAAATCCTGTGATGCATCATCTCTTACTTGGAATTAATCCAACAGAACTTGGTGGTGCTCCTTTTGCGTTAACAACAGACAGTTCTTTCGAATGTCTATCTAAAGAAATTAACATCAATTTAAATTCTGGAACAAGATTATATGGATTGCCATGTATTGCAGGGCATGTTGGTGCAGATGCAGCTGCAGCTACTTTAGCTGAGGAACCATATAAAAATGATTTTTACTCATTGATAATTGATGTTGGTACAAATGCAGAAATCATTTTAGGTAACTCTAAAAGAACATTAGCTGCCTCATCACCAACTGGGCCTGCTTTTGAGGGAGCACAAATAACATGTGGTCAAAGGGCTGCTCCAGGTGCGATAGAGAGAGTAAGGATAGATAAAGATACTTTAGAACCTTGTTATGCAGTGATTGGTACTGAGGGTTGGATTGATAATGAAAGTCTGAAAGGTAAATATTCTAATCTAGAAATTACAGGTATATGTGGTTCGGGAATAATAGAGGTTTTAGGGGAAATGTATATTACTGGTATTTTATCAAGTGATGGTATTATCAACGGTAGTTTAAACTCTAAAAGTAAAAGAATAGAAAAGAATGGAAGAACATATAGTTATAGGCTATCTGAAAAGGTGATTATTACACAAAACGATGTCAGAGCTATTCAACTAGCTAAAGCTGCATTGCATGCTGGCTTTAAACTTTTGATGGATAAAATGAATATTCAACAAGTTGATAAAGTTATGCTTGCAGGGGCATTTGGTAGCCATATAGAGCCAAAATATGCAATGATATTAGGTATGGTTCCAGATTGTAATTTTGCTTCTGTAAAATCAGTTGGNAATTCTGCTGGAGCTGGTGCAAGATTAGCACTTTTATCAAGGGAAAAAAGAAAAGAGATTGAAACTCTAGTTAAAAAAATTGAGAAAATCGAAACTGCGGTTGAACCAAAATTCCAAGATCATTTTGTTGAGGCTATGGCATTTCCCCATAAAACAAACCCATATCCTATACTTTCTTCACAAATTAAATTACCAGAATCTTTAGGTCTTGGTGAAATAGAAAACCAAAACAAAACAAGGAGACGAAAGAGAACTAGAAGCCTCTAGTCTATTTCATTTTCAATAAATTTTCATTTATAGAATTTTTATACTTTGTTTCAGGATTTATTTCAAAAACGGTACTCCAAACTTTCTTTGCTATGTCATTTCTACTATTTTGAAATGCAGTTAGTCCTGCAAGATAAAGAGCATCAATTTGATAAGGGTTTTCTTCTAATACTTCACTAATTAAAATTCTTGCTTTTGCGGTCACAATACCAAATGCTTGATCAGTTAACTTTTTTGCTAAACTTATTTTAAGATCTTCATTTTTTTTATCTAAAGTATTTAATTTTTCAAGTGCAAATATTTCTGCTTTTAGGTTTCCTGTTTCATTGGAAATTATAGCTAATTTTATATAAAATTGAATTTGCTCTTCTACATCTAATAATGAAATTTTAGAAAAGTCAGTAGTTATTAGTTCATCAATATTTTTTGATGAAATTTGTAATTCAGGAGTGTTTTTTATTCCATAAAAAGGTGATCCTATAAAAATATAAATACTGCAAATGAAAACAGGTATAAAATATAAAAAATATTTAATCTTATTGTACTCATTCGGTATCTTTTTTTGATTAAAAATAATTCTTAAAAAGTCAATTATATTATCTCTTCTTTTAAAATTGAAACCACTTTCTTTAACNGACTTAAACAACTTAATTACTTGTTTTTTATTGGTTAAAATTGAATTTTTATTATCTAAATTATATTTTCTAATTAGCGAATTATAAATAATTCTTGAAACTATTATACTAAAAATAAGAGTAATTAATATTAAAGTCATAATAAGAAATTAATTTTCTGATCTTGTTTTTTTTAGTGAGAAAAAGATTATTATGAAACCAATAAACACTATTATAAATGGACTTGACCATAAAAGAAAAGTTTCACTGTAAAATGGAGGTTTCATAAGAATAAAGTTCCCGTATTTTTCTACTAAGAAATCATTAATTTCTTTATCTTTCTTTCCTTCAACTATTTTTATCCTAATAATTTTTCTTAGATCTTTTGCTAATTCAGAGTCACTGTCATCAATGCTCTGATTTTGACATACTAAGCATCTTATTCCTTTAGACAAGTTTCGAGCCCGATTTTCTAGTTTGCTATCAGATAAAATTTCATCAGGTTCAATGGAAAATACATTCAAAGGATTTAACAAAAGCACAAAAGAAATTAACAAAATATTTNTCATAAATTTATTTCATCCAGAATAGGTATTATTTCATTTTTTAAAACATTAGTTGTAATTGGGCCTGGATGTCTCAATATAATAATTCCATTTTTATTTATAATAAAAGTTTCTGGAACTCCATAAACACCCCAATTAATCGCAATATTGCCATCAGAGTCATAGCTTATTTCATCATAAGGGTTACCATATTTATCAAGAAATAAGTATGTGTCTTCTTTTTGATCTTTATAAGATATACCTATAATTGGAATTCTCTCCGACAGTTTTTCTAAGTTTGAGGCTTCTAATTTGCAGGGTTCACACCATGATGAAAAAAAATTGACTAGAAAAGGTGATCCAGAATACATTTCTAAATCAATAGGTTCATTAAGATTTAAAGATAGTAAAGTTTTTGTTGGAATTGGCTTATTTAATAAAACAGAATTAATTGTTTTTTTATTTCCAATATTTTGGCTTAGTAGTGCAAATAATAACATTGAAAGAATTAAAAATATTATTATTAATGGGGTAAAAAAAATAAATTTTTTCATTTTAAATATTTTGATGTATTTGTCTTTTTTTGTAATTAGCAATTAAAGAAAAAACACCACCTACTGCCATTAGCAGAGCGCCCATCCAAATCAACGAAACAAGAGGTTTATAATAAATTCTGAGAGTATATCCTTTAGAGCTGTCACCATCACCTAAAACAGCATATAAATCTCCTGAAATTTTTCTGTGTATCGCAACCTCAGTTGTTGATTGCCTTTCAATTGGAAATAATCTTTTTTCAGGAAACATTTGTGTAATAATTTCTCCATCAATATTTAGGAGAGTAAGTTTACCAATTTCTGAGATATAATTTGGACCCATTTTTTGAGTAATCCCGTCAAATATCAAATAGTTTTTGCCAATTGATATTTTTTCTCCAGGTTTTACGCTCTCAATTACTTCTTCATTAAAATAGTTTTCTGAAACAGCACCAATTGCAAATACAGAAACTCCTATATGAGCTACACAGACAGCTAAATGATATTTTGATAGTGATTTAATTTTACTGTCTTTTTTGAAAAATGTTAGAATATTCGTATTATCTAATATCAAATAAATTATATTTATTATTAACCAAAAGGATAATGAAAAAGAGACTACAAACATTAAAGGTAAATTCAAAAAAGTAATAAAAAACAAAAAAATTAATANTGTAAACAATAGCGGATATCTAAATATTTTTATAAAATGAACCAAGGAATTCTTTTTCCAATAAATTAATGGGCCAATACCCATAAAAAACAAAGTTGAAATCATAAAAGGGGATAAAGACGCAACAAAAAAAGGTGCGCCAACTGTAATTTGACTACCATTTAAAATTTCTAAAAAAAGAGGATACATTGTTCCAATCAGGATAATAAAAGATGAAACAACTAATATAAAATTATTAATTATTAATGACATTTCTTTAGTAAAGAAATTAATTTCTGTTTTTTTATGAAATAAGTTTGCTTTTAAAGCAAAAATACAAAGTGGTATAGCTGTTGATAAAAACAAAATAGTCAATATTACAAGACCTCTTTCAGGATCTGAAGCAAATGAATGAACTGAGGTAATAACTCCTGATCTAACAATGAATGTTCCCAGTAATGAAAATGAAAAACCTAATATACATAATAAAATTGTCCAAGCTTTTAACTCATTTCTCATCTCTAATACGATAACTGAATGAAGAAGAGCTGTAGCAAGTAGCCATGGCATTAAAGCTGCATTCTCTACAGGGTCCCAGAACCACCAGCCGCCCCATCCTAATTCATAATAAGCCCAATAACTTCCTAAGGTAATTCCAAGTGTTAATGCTACCCAAGAAAGAATTATCCAGGGTCTAATTAATGCAGCCCATTTTTTGTCAATTTCGCCATTAATCANAGCAGCTATTGCATATGAAAATGAAACAGACAAACCAACATATCCTATGTATAAAACTGGTGGGTGAAAAGCCAGAAGTAAGTCTTGTAATATTGGATTTAATCCTAAACCATCATTGGGTATTAATGTTGATCTATNGAATGGATTTGAAGTAAATATACATAACGATAAAAATAATGAATTTAGCAGTCCTTGAACAGAGGATAAAAGAGAATGAAATCTTTCAGGTAATTTTAAACTTGAACNAATTGCACTAAAAAAAGTAAGTATCAAAATCCACAACAAAAGTGATCCTTCATGGTTAGCCCAAGTTCCTGAGATTTTATAGATAAGAGGTTTTGATGAATGTGAAAATTTTGATACTAAATCAACTGAAAAGTCTGAAACTAAAAACGCATATATTAAAGTTAGAAAAGAAAATAAAGTCGTTGAAAATACCAACACAGAAATATTTGGGATAATAATATAGTTTTTTTCATTTTTAAAAAAAACTATTACAAATTGATAAACAGATAAAACAAGGGCTGAAACTAATGCAATATGCCCTAACTCGACTATAAAATTATTCAATTTCAGTTTTGCCTTTCCACAAGCCTTGTTGTTTTAGGCTATTTGCAACTTCTTTTGGTATATAATTTTCATCGTGCTTGGCTAATAAGTTACTAGCATTAAAAATCAATGAATCAAACTCGCCTTCCACAATTACACCTTGTTTCTCTTTGAAAAGATCAGGTAAAATTCCATTGTATTGAACTAATACTGACTTATTTCCATCTGTTATTCTAAATTTAACTAATTTACCGTTAATAATTATAGAATCTTCTTCAACAAGACCGCCAAGCCTTAATTTTTGATTTATATTATTTGAATTAACAAGTTCTGAAGGGCTAATAAAATATACAATATTACTTTTCAATGCTGACATTAAAAAAAATACTCCAAGGGATAGAGGTATAAAAAAAAGCATTAATCCAAATAGTCTATTTTTTTTGGGGGTCATTAACGTTCTCTATAATAGCCTTAAACAATTTTTTAGAAATGAGATATTTAAGATAAGTGTATAAAAATACAATTATTAAAGACGCAAAAGTAATTATGTAAGACACATAAATAAAAAAATCATAATTATTATTATTCGATAGGATATCCATTATAATTTACCTTGAATTTTCAAATGAAAAATTTTTCTTTCAATTAATATGGAATGTGACCTAAGAATAACAACTAAAATGAAAAACGACTTGAATGCCAATGCCATAATTATGAGTGGAACCAACATTGAATNATCTATTGAAATTCCTCCTGTTCTAATAATTGAAGCAGGCTGATGAAGGGTATTCCACCAGTCAACAGAGAATTTTACTATTGGTAAATTTATTGAGCCTGCAATAGCAAGAAGTGCAGCTGGACGACTACCTCTTTCATTTTTTTCAAATGCATTTGATAAAGCGATGTAACCCATAAAAAATATAAATAGGATAAGCATAGAAGTAAGTCTTGCATCCCAAACCCACCAAGTGCCCCACATTGGTCTGCCCCATATAGAGCCTGTTAATAGTGTTAGTAGCGCGAATACAGCACCAATTGGAGCTATGGACCTTGATAAAATGTCTGCTAGTGGGTGCCTCCAAACGATAAAGAAAAAAGAGCATAAAGCTAGTAAGAGGTACGAAAATAAAGAGAGCCATGCACTAGGGACATGGACATACATAATTCTTACAGCTGAACCTTGTACAATGTCTTCNGGACTATTGAAAAGAGCAAAATAAATTCCAAAANCAAATAGTGTTACAACTACTAATGATAGCCAAGGAAATATGAAACTTGTGATTTTTACAAAACGTGAAGGGTTAGCAAAGTAGTCTATCATGGGAATAATATATTCATTTTTTATCTATTTAGTATAACTAATTTATTCAACATAAATCTTAATTGCTTTCGAAGTGATCACAGGAACTACAGCGATTAAAAAGCTCAAAGCCATACATTGAAGATAAATAGTTGCTTCAGTGGGCAAATCATTCAAAGCAAAATTTGTAGTTGATATTCCAAAAATTAATATTGGTATTGTTAAAGGTATAATCAATAACATTACAATATAGTTTGATTTTTTTGCTCCTAAAACTAATCCAGCTCCAAGTATTCCTACAAAAGAAAAAGAAATAGTTCCAATGATCAAGCTTATGCAAATTGTACCTATTACATTAATATTAATCTCTAAAAATAATGCAATTACTGGAAAAATAATTATCAACGGAAGGCCAACAGAAACCCAGTAACAAAAAACTTTTACCAAAATAATCAGATATAATGGAAATCTTGATATAACAAGTTGTTCTAATATACCTTCAGAAGCTTCTATTGAAAAAAATTTTTCAATTGACGCAATAAAAGTAATAAGAGCGCAAACCCAAATTATTGCTGGAGAGAATTCTTTTAGTAAACTACTGTTAGTTCCAATACTTATCGGGAATACGATTAATAAGCTTAAATAGACACAAATAATAAAGATTGGGTCTTTAAGAGAGTTATTCTGAATTTTCAACTCATTTATTATAAGACTTAACATATAACCTATTTAAATTTTATTTAAGTCAATTATGATGACATTTTCATCCAAGCTATAATCATTAACTTCATGAGAAGAAATAATTGAAATACCATTTCTTTTTGAGTGATTTTGAATCATATTCATGAAAATTTTTTTATAATTTTTATCTACACTATTTAATGGTTCATCTAAAATCCACAATGGTTTTTCACAATTACTAAGAATAGACAATGCGACTCTTCTTTTTTGTCCATTTGAAAGTTCAGGTACCCTTATGTCATTTAATCCTAAAATTCCAAACTCATCATTNTNGTTTTTGAATTGTGTACGACTATTTTTTAGAAGTGATAAATAATTGATATTTTCAAAAATTGATAAACCTGGGTGTAATGAATTAGAATGGCCTAAAAAATATACATCATTAGCAAAATCTTTTAAATTACTTTTTATAGGATTATTGTTCCAAAAGATGTCTCCACTATCAGGAATTGTAAGGCCACAAATGCATTTTAGCAGAGTTGTTTTGCCTATACCATTTGAACCTACAACAAGATATATTTTTCCATATTTAAACTTTAAATTAAAATTAGAAAATAATTTTTTATAACCTTTGCTCAGTTCTACATTCTCTAAAGTGAGAGAGTTTTTAGAAAATTGAACTTCATTTTTTATTGAGTTCATTGTAAATTACATGTAATTGAAATTTTAAATTTCTTTTTTCTTAGAATGTTAATTTATCCATCCTTAGGAATTAATAATTAATACACTATATTTTATATTAATTAACAAACCAAAACAAATAATGAAGTTGTAAAAAATGGAAACTAAATTTAAACAAAAGTGTCTCAAAGAATTAAAACTAAATTCAGGTAATTATTATTATTACAGTTTGAAAGAGCTGTCTGNCCAATTTCCTGATATTAACAGGCTTCCATTTTCTCTAAAAGTTTTGTTAGAAAATCTAATAAGATATGAAGATAAGAGCAGCGTAAGCTCAGAAAATATTAGTTCATTAGCTCAAATGGCAACCAAAAAAAACAACGAAATGGAGATAGCATTTAGGCCAGCTCGAGTGCTAATGCAGGATTTTACAGGTGTTCCTGCCGTTGTGGATTTAGCCGCAATGAGAGATGCAATGGTTAAATTGGAAAATGACCCTAAAAAAATTAATCCATTATCACCAGTTGATTTGGTTATAGATCATTCAGTGATGGTTGATTTTTCAGGTAACCCAGATGCATTTAAGAAAAATGTAGAACTTGAATTCACTCGAAATAATGAAAGGTATAGTTTTTTGAAGTGGGGTTCAAAAGCTTTTAATAATTTTCGTGTAGTCCCCCCAGGCACTGGTATATGTCATCAAGTAAACTTAGAATATCTTGCTAAAACAATATGGACTAGTGATGAGGAGGGCAAAACTTTTGCCTTTCCAGATACATTAGTTGGGACAGATAGTCATACTACGATGGTTAATAGTTTAGCAGTTCTAGGCTGGGGTGTTGGTGGGATTGAAGCTGAAGCTGCGATGTTAGGACAGCCAATTTCAATGTTAGTCCCTGAAGTTGTTGGCTTTAAATTAACGGGTGAGTTGCAAGAGGGAATTACTGCGACAGATCTTGTTCTTAGAATTGTTGAAATATTGAGAGCAAAAGGGGTTGTTGGAAAATTTGTTGAATTTTTTGGTTCTGGTCTAAATAATTTAAGTTTAGCTGATAGATCGACTATTTCTAATATGGCACCAGAATATGGAGCAACTTGTGGTTTTTTCCCTATTGATATTGAGACAATAAATTATCTTAAATTTACTGGAAGAGAAATAGAGACACTTGAGTTAGTTGAAGCTTATGCTAAAGCNCAAGGAATGTGGAGAGATATTAACACCAAAGACCCTATATTTTCATCAACTTTGGAATTAGACCTGACAGAAATCAAACCTTCCTTAGCAGGGCCAAAAAGACCACAGGATAGAGTTTTGGTTAGTGAATTGAAAGAAAATTTTATNAGGACCTTAGATGAGACCTCTAAAAGAAAAGAAATAAGAACATCAGAATTAAACTCAACTAAACTCTCTGATGGTGACATTGGGATCGCTGCAATAACAAGTTGTACAAATACATCGAACCCTGGAGTTTTAATTGCAGCAGGGCTACTTGCAAAAAAGGCATTTGAGTTAGGCCTTANAGTTAAACCNTGGGTGAAAACTTCATTAGCCCCTGGAAGTAAAGTAGTAACTGATTATCTTGNTGGATCAGGGCTACAAAAATACTTGGATGAATTAGGATTTAATTTAGTTGGCTACGGATGTACTACTTGTATTGGAAATTCTGGTTCCTTAAGTCGTGATATAACAAATTTAATAGAAACAAATGATTTATTANTAACCTCAGTTTTATCAGGTAATAGAAATTTTGANGGNAGAATAAGNCCCCATATTAAGGCAAATTACTTAGCNTCTCCTCCTCTTGTTGTTGCNTATGCAATAGTTGGTTCNGTTCTAATAAATCTGGACACAGATCCTCTAGGATATGATGAGAAGAATAATCCTATATACCTGAAAGATATTTGGCCTTCAAATAAAGAAGTTNCNGATGTTATTTCTGCCGTCATTACTCCAGAAATGTATAGGGAGCAATACTCTTCAGTTTTTGATGGNGGNAAAGATTGGGAAAATATTCAATCAGTAGATAANTTAACTTATAATTGGGACAGTACNTCNACTTATGTTCAAAANCCTCCATATTTTGAAAATATNAAAAATGAACCTGAAAAAATCAAAGACATNNTAGGCGCTAGGGCTTTAGCTATTTTAGGGGATTCTATTACTACTGACCACATTAGTCCAGCTGGTTCTATTCTTAAACAAGCTCCTGCAGGTAAATATTTATCAGACAGACAAGTTCGAGAAGATGAGTATAATTCTTATGGTTCAAGAAGGGGTAATCATGAAGTTATGATGAGAGGCACGTTTGCTAACAATAGACTNACTAATGCNATGGTGCAAGGAGTAAAAGGAGGCATTACAAAACACCAACCGTCTCAAAATGAAATGAGTATNTATGATGCAGCTATGCTTTATTCCAAANATNAAACNCCATTNATAGTTTTTGGAGGAAAAGAATATGGTACTGGATCATCTCGAGATTGGGCTGCAAAAGGAACGAGGTTGTTAGGGGTTAAAGCTGTAATTGCTGAAAGNTTTGAGAGAATTCATCGCTCAAATCTAATTGGCATGGGAGTTCTTCCGTTACAATTTTTGAATAATTNTTCTCATGAAAAATTGAAACTTATTGGTAATGAGCTTTTTGATATAATCGGTTTGGAAGATAATTTAGGTCCTAAAATAAATGTTTTGCTTAAGGTTCAAAGAGTAAATGGTGATACTGAAAATATAGATCTNCTATGTAGAATAGATACAGATGGTGAGGCTGAATATTATCTAAATGGTGGAATATTACATTATGTATTAAGACAGTTAGCCGCTTAATAAACTTAAAATACATGTATAAAGAAAATTTAAGAGCCATTTTAGGTCCAACAAATACTGGAAAAACTTACTTTGCAATAGAAAGAATGCTTGCTCATGCCTCTGGAATAATGGGCTTCCCCTTGAGACTGCTCGCAAGAGAAAATTATGATAAAATATCAAAGACTTTAGGTAAAGATAAAGTAGCGTTGATTACAGGAGAAGAAAAAATAATTCCAAAAAATGCTTCTTACTTTTGTTGTACAGTTGAAGCAATGCCAATTGAAAAAAATGTAGAATTTATTGGTATAGACGAAGTTCAGATTTCAAGTGATTATGAGAGAGGTTATATCTTTACTGATAGAATTCTCCATTCACGAGGCACGAAAGAAACGATATTCCTTGGTGCTGATACTATAAAGTCCAAATTAAAATCTTTAGTTCCAAATGTTAGAATTGAAGGCAGGCCAAGAATGTCTGCTCTAAGTTATAGTGGAAGAAAAAAAGTTACAAGATTAAGNAATCGAAGTGCAATAGTAGCATCTCTNAGCTGCTGATGTTTANACAATTGCTGACATTATAAGAAACCAATTGGGAGGNGCAGCGATCGTTATGGGTGCCTTATCACCTAGAACGAGAAATTCACAGGTTGAAATGTATGAGAACGGTGAAGTTGATTACTTAGTGGCCACTGACGCAATCGGCATGGGTTTAAATTTACAAATTCAACATGTCGCTTTTGCTTCAATTAAAAAATTTGATGGAACTTCTCAGNGNTACCTNACTGACCCTGANATTGCTCAAATTGCGGGTCGTGCAGGAAGATTTTTATCAGATGGAACATTTGGACTTACTGGAGATNCNGACGANATAAGTGAATTAACTNTTGATTCAGTNGAAAATTCAAAATTTGAACAATTATCCAAAGTTTACTGGAGAAATTCAAANTTAGATTTCTCTTCAATCAAAAATTTAATTAGGAGTCTAGAAATTCCTCCAGATAATCCAAACTTAATTAGAAAAACTGATGCAGAAGATCATCAACATCTTCTTAATCTAAGTGAATTGAAACCTGTTCAGAGGTTAGCACAAGGACCTCAAGAGATTAAAATGTTATGGGAAATAGCTCAGGTTCCTGAATTTAATAANCAACTAACAAATGACCANGTTATTTTACTGAGTAAAATATATGAGCAACTTATTTCAACAGGAAAGCTACATCAGGACTTTGTATCAAGCCACATAAATAGATTAGATAAAGTTTCAAGAGATATAGATACTCTTATGCAAAGAATTGCATCAATTAGAACATGGACATATTTGAGTCATAAAAATAATTGGCTAGATGATACAATAAATTGGCAAAAAACCTCTTTAGCTATTGAAGACAAGCTATCAGATGCGTTAAATAATGAATTAACAAATAGATTTGTTGATAAGAGAATATCTTTGTTAGGGAAAAGTTTGAAGGAAAATAAAAAACTGTTAGTNGAAGTTAAATCAGATAGTAGTATATACATAGACAATCTTAAAGTNGGAGAATTAGATGGATTTGTTCTTAAACTTTTNGATGCGTCGNANCCATCNTCAAATTTATTTTTTAAAAATNTAAAAAAAGAATTAAATAAGGAAATAAAAGATCGTGTAAAAAAGTTTTATACTATTGATGATAATAATCTTTCTATTGATAATGAAGCAAAAATATACTGGGATACTTCACCAATTGGATGGCTTACTCAGTCTGATGATCCACTAAAGCCAAATATTCAAATAATTAACAGTGATTTACTAATCCAAGATCAAATTTTTCTTATCACGGAAAGAATTAAAGTATTTTTAGATAATTTAATTCAAAAGCATTTATCAGCATTAATTAAATTAAATACCGATGAAAAAAATAATTCTNCTCGAGGTATTATCTATCAAATTAAAGAAGGATTTGGTTCTACAAAAATAAAAAACATTATTAGGTTGCATAAGGATTTACCGGAAGATGATAAGAAAAACTTAAATAAGTTAGGATTTAGGTTTGGCGTAGAATATCTCTATATACCTGATTTACTTAAACCAGGTGCTGTTAAATTAAGAGCATTATTATGGGGTNTTGTGAATAATACTTTTTATAAGGATGCATTGCCTGAGGATGGAAGAGTTGCATACTCTCCAAGTGAGGAGGCTCCAAAAGATTGGTATAATATAATTGGCTATTCAAAGCTAGGTGATAGAGTTATGAGAGTCGANATGGTGGAGCGGCTTTTGGCATTGATTAGAATTGCTGCTAGAGATGGATCCTTTAAGATCACAGAAGAAATGCTTTCCATAGCTGGGGCATCTAAAGAGCAAATGTCAANAGTTCTAATGGATTTAGATTTTGAATTATTAGATCAAGATAAAAATCAAGAAATAACTTTTGATACAGTTTTTAAAAAGAAAAAAAAGTTTATTTTTAAAAATAAAACTAAAACCATCAAAAAAATAAAAAAAGATAAGATTTTAAAAAAAATGAAAACTAGTAAAAATACAATAACAAATATTAAAATAAATCCAGATTCACCTTTTGCAGTGCTTTCGAATTTAAAACTNAAAAAATAAATTTTTCATGAATGACTATCAAAGAATAGATCAATGGCTTTGGCATGTAAGAATTTTTAAAACTAGGCTATTATCATCAAAATCTATCATGTCAGGAAATATAGAAATCGATCAATCAAAGATAAAAAAAAATCATGTGAATGTAAGAGTTGGAAATAAGATTAAGATTATAAAAAATAATTTGTCACAAGAAGTTGAGATATTGCAACTTACAAAAAGAAGAATCAGCCCGAAAGAGGTTGACAAATTTTATATTATGCATAGTTGTTCAATTTCAACAACGTATATTAAAACTCAAAATGACATGTTAAAAAATAAAACGCAAAGAATTGGAAAACTGAATAAAAAAGAGAGAAGAGAAATAAATAAATTTAAAGAAAAAAATAATTTTGAATGAGGAATTATGTTTGAAATATTTAAGTCAACATTAAATAAAGTTAAGAATAATGAAGAGAAAATTGAAAAGGATGAAGTAAAAGCTCTATCTTCAATTGTTTCTCTACTAGTTGAAGCAGCTTCAATCGATGGTCAAATTGGAGATGATGAAAAAAATAAAATTTCAAGTATATTGATAAATCAACTTAAATTAGANCCAATTAAAGCAAAAGAAATTCTTGATGAAACAATTTCTNTGTCAGGTGATCAAATTGAAATTTGGTCTAAAACTAATGATATTAGAAAGGANTTGGATTATGATGAGAGGCTCAATATTCTTGAGTTAATGTGGGAAATCGTTCTTGTTGATGATNTATTAGATGTTTTTGAAGCCNAGCTTATGAGNAGAGTTTCNGGGTTACTCTATATCTCTGATGTTGATTCTGGCAAGTC
>FUFK010042729.1_pt1 | contig 100379 bp, 93 predicted proteins | sample 1021851 | NCBI WGS metagenome assembly FUFK01 (sample SAMEA51879418, study PRJEB19060) | metagenome
TGGGCGCTCTCATTTGGCCATCCCTGGCCAAATAGGTCCCTCCAGGCACCACCATTGCCCCGCTCACTGGGCAGCGGAACCGTCACGGGTCCGAAGCGACGCCCGGACCTTTCTACAAAGCCCTGGCGGCGAACCTTCCAAGGAGCGCCGGGATCGGGTGGGCCCGTCCAGGACCGTGTTTGGCCAGGGATGGCCAAACGTCGAGCCTACATGGATGTACTCGTGGCGTGTCCTGGACGGGCCCACCCGATTCCGGCGCGGGCTCTCTGGAGGAGCCAATCGTTCTGGAGAGAACCGTCTCTGGAATCCTGCCGGCCGGCTTTGCCGGCCTTTCGCTTGCAGGCAAGCTCCCACTAGGCGGGCCCGGCTCCCACAAAATAGCGGCCTGCGCCGGTTGGGTTCGTGCGTGGTTGCGGTTAGGCTTAACGCCGTCGCAAAGGAGTGGCCATGACCCGCGAAGGCAACCGCAAACCGGAAATCCTCGATACCCGCCTGGTGGCGAAAAGCCGCCTGTTCGGCATCGAGGAGATGCACCTGCGCTTCAGCAACGGCGTGGAGCGCACCTACGAACGCCTGCGCACCCCGCCGATCGCCGGCGTGATGTGCGTGCCGATGCTCGACCGCGACACCGTGGTGCTGATCCGCGAGTACGGCGCCGGCGTCGAGGAGTATCAGATCACCCTGCCCAAGGGCGCCTACGAACACGGCGAGGACTGGCGGGACGCCGCCAACCGTGAACTCAAGGAAGAAGCCGGCTACGGCGCCCGCAAGCTGACCCTGCTCAAGCGCATGACCCTGTCGCCGGGCTATATGGGCCACCATATTACCGTCGCCCTGGCGGAGGACCTCTATGAAGAGCGTCTGCCCGGCGACGAACCCGAACCGCTGGAAGTGATCCCCTGGAAACTGTCACGGCTGGATGAGCTGCTGCAGCGCGAGGATGTGACCGAAGCCCGCGTGATCGCCGCCCTGTTGATGACCCAACGTTTGATGGACCGCTGAATGAACGATTTGAACGCCCTGCTGGGCCCGGTATCCGCCATCGCCGTGGACGCCGGCGCCGCCATCCTTGAAATCTACAATTGCGGCGACGTGGACGTGGACCACAAGGACGACAACAGCCCGATCACCGAGGCGGACCGCGCCGCCCACAACCTGATCGAGGCGCGCCTGCGGGCGCTGACTCCGGAGATTCCGGTGTTCTCCGAGGAATCCGGCGGCATCGCCTTTGAAGAGCGCAAGGACTGGCCGCGTTTCTGGCTGGTGGACCCGCTCGACGGCACCAAGGAGTTCATCAAGCGCAACGGCGAGTTCACCGTCAACATCGCCCTGGTGGAAGACGGCGTGCCGGTGCTGGGCGTGGTGCACGTGCCGGTCACCGCGATCACCTACTCCGGCGGCCGGGGCCTGGGGGCGTTCAAGGAAGAGGCCGGCGCGCGCTCGCCGATCCGCTGTCGGGAGCGGCACGCGCCGATCGTGATGGTGGCCAGCCGCCGCCACGGCGCCGAGCAGGTGGCGGCGCTGGAGCGGCTGATCGAGGGGCAGCTGGGCCCGGTGGAAAAGACCTCCATGGGCTCATCCCTGAAGCTCTGCCTGGTGGCGGAAGGGGCCGCGGACATCTACCCGCGTCTGGCGCCCACCTGCGAATGGGACACCGCCGCCGCCCACGCGGTGGTCAACGCCGCCGGTGGCGTGGTAGTGAATACTCACTTTGAGCCTCTGGCTTATAACAAGCCGGATGTGCTGAACCCGCACTTTCTGGTGCTGGGGCAGTCCGCGGAAGAGTGGCGCTTTATCGAGCCGGCGCTCGCCTGACGATCAGGTCAGCCAGGTGGGCATTACGTCCAGCAGCGCCAGTTGCAGGCGCTGGCTGAGCAGGTGGGCGCCGGCGGTGATCATGCACAGATGCACCAGCGGCATCATGATGCCCAGCGCCAGCACATTGACCAGCAGGCGCTGGCGAATCCGACCGGTCCAGAGGACCGCCGCCACCATCACCAGTGCGCCCAGCGGAATCGCCAGCATTTCCCAGAGATTGTGATCGGGCAGAGCGAGCGCCAGGGGCAGGTCGTTGAGCAGGCTAGGCATTGTTTTCACTCGGTGCGATCGGAATATTTCCGTATGTTGGTGTCTGTTACCGAGTGTTATCGACCGCTAGGGTGATTTCCTTTAATTGCGTCACAAAAATAATGCCAAAGTGCCATCATGCTAGGTAATAGTTACTACCCAGAACGGTCGTCCAGGTAAGCCTTCAGGGCGTCCGGATCCGGCACGGTGATGCGGCCGTAGCTGAACCGGATCAGCCCGCGCTGCTCCAGGGCCTTGAGCACGCCGTGCACGCCCTGGCGGGTCATCCCCATCATGTTGGCGATGTGCTCGCGGGTCAGTTTGAAGGTTACCGGGCCGGGGCCGCGCTGAGGGTCATGCATGTGCGCCAGGAACAGCAGCCGCCGGCCCACCCGCCCGGGCATGTCGCGCAGGGCGTTGTCCTCGATGATGGAGATCGCCGACCACAGGCGCCGGCTGAGCATGTCCAGGGTGCGCGGGTAGGCCTCCGGATAGCGCGCCAGCAGGGCGCGGTAGTCCTGGCCGGGCACCTCCACCAGCTCGCCGTCAGTGTGGGCGGTGGCGCCGAACACCCGCGGCATGCCCGGTGAAAAGACCGTGTCGCCGAACCAGGCGCCGGGCTCGAACAGGGTGAGCATGATTTCCCGGCCCTCGGCGTTGGTGGAGCCGATGCGCACATTGCCGGCGCCCACCACCGACAGCGCCGACTGCACCTCGCCGCGCTGGTAGAGCACCTCGTTGGCGCGGAACGGCCGCACCCGGGCCAGCGGCGCCACCTCGCGCAGCGCCTGCTCCGGCAGCCCGGAGAGCAGCGAGCAGCTTTTCAGTACTTCGAGAACGTGATCGACCATCGCCCGGACACCCCGTAACACCGCCTCGCGCGCCAACTGTCAAACCGTTGACAGTCTCAGTCCGGCGCGCGGCCTAGACTCCCCATCATACATCCAATAAACGCCAGGGCGTTCAAGCCCCAGCCGAGGAGAGAAGTATGGACGGTCATCACGACGAGCCGCGCGCTCAGTTCAAGCATATGGAAGAGGGCACCGCCGAGGATTGGAAGATCATCGGCCAGGCCTTCGGCGGTTTCGCCAAGGAACTGCCCGATCGCGTCATCACCCACTTGCAGCTGCTGGAAGGCGATTGCGGCGGCTTCCCGGTGGACCGCCTCACCCACTGCCTGCAGACCGCCACCCTGGCGCACCGCGACGGCCAGGACGAGGAGTACGTGGTGTGCGCCCTGCTGCACGACATCGGCGACACCCTGGGGCCCTACAACCACGCCGATGTGGGCGCCGCCCTGCTGGAGCCGTTCGTCAGCGAGGAAAACCACTGGATGGTGAAGCACCACGCCATCTTCCAGGGCTACTACTTCTTCGAGCACCTGGGCCTGGACCCGGAGCTGCGTGAGAAGTACCGCGACCACCCCTGCTTCGACCGCACCGTGGAGTTCTGCGCCAAGTACGACGCCGCCGCCTTCGACCCCGAGCAGGAGACCCTGCCGCTGTCGTTCTTCGAGCCCATGCTGCGCCGGGTAATGGCCAAGCCCAAGCGCTCGCTGTACAAGAACAAGCTCGACGCGGACCAGCAGGAACAGCGCCAGACCGCCTGAGCGCACNCCGCACTCCGCGCACTGAACGCCCCCGGCNCCGGGGGCGTTTTTCGTTGGCTGTCATATCTTNTCTATTGAAATGCAATTTCATCGAAACCGTTCGTTCATCCCGTCGCGATAGCGTGAAGCCTGCGTCAAGTCTTCATTACTCGGGAGTTCAACCATGATGAATTTGCATCGGCCCCGGTGGTACGCCGCCGGGCTCACTCTTTTGTTGTGCCTGTTTCTCGCCGCCTGCGGTGGTGACAGTGNTTCCAACCCGTCCACCGTCNCGCCGCCGGACAACGGGGGCGGCGACAGCGGGGNCAACGCCTTNACCCTGGCGGTGATTCCGGANACCCAGAAATACNCNCGCTACTCGCCGGAACGCTTNACCGCCCAGACCCANTGGNTCGCCGACNACTACCAGGANGANAAGATCNANTTCACCCTGCACCTGGGNGATGTGGTCGACCTGCCCCGGGANAACGGCGAATGGGTNGCCGCCCGCGAAGCCNTGCAGATACTGGAAGCCAACGCGGAGACGCCGTACAGCGTGCTGGCCGGCAACCACGATGTGCTNAACAGCGGNCAGTGGGACGACCAGCGNGACCTGGCGGCNGAACCCTTCCTGCAGCATTTCCCGGCGTCCNTGCAGGCGGCCAACTTCACCACCTTCCAGGGCACCGACAGCACCGGCTTCAACAGCTACCACATCTTCGAAGCCGGCGGCCGTGAGTTTCTGGTGCTGGCCCTGGACTGGCGCGCCTCCGATCAGACCCTGGCCTGGGCGCAGTCGGTGCTCGATGAACATCCGGACCTGCCGGCCATCCTCACCGCCCACCAGCTGCTCAATATCGGCGGCGACGGCGAGACCGCCATCTTCACCGAGCACGGTGCCCGTCTCTGGGACAACCTGATCCGCAACAACGACCAGATCTTCCTCACCTTCAACGGCCACCACCACGGCGAGGCCATGATGGTGGGCAAGAACGACTACGGCCGCGACGTGGTNATGGTGGTGGTCGACTACCAGTCCGGCTTCTGGGGCGGCAACGGCATGCTGCAGCTGGTCACCTTCGACCAGGACAACCAGGAACTGGATTTCCGTTCCTACTCGCCCTGGGTGGCCGCCATCCCCGAAGACCANCGGCAGAANCAGGACGAGCTGTCGCGCTGGGAATTCAGTGTGCCGATGGCGTTCGAGAACCGCTTCGCCGACTTCAACCAGGGCGACACCAGCGATGCCCCGGGTAACATCGAAGGCACCCAGGCCTACTGGATTCTCGACGACGAGCACCGCATCACCAACGCCGACGGCGGGGTCCAGTTCCTGGACGCCTCCGGCAACGGCAACACCCTCAGCCTGGTGGCCTACAANGATCCACAGGGCGATCGCGCTGAGTTCTTCCAGGTGGTCGATCAGGCACCGCCGTTCGGCCATGCCACCGGCGCCGCCGGCTTCATGGGCAATAACGATATCGGCGGCTACTACCTGCGTACCGACGGCCCCGGNCTCACCTTCGAAAGCAGCGCCGCCGGCAAATCCGGCTACCTGCCGCAGTACACCATCGAAGCCATCGTACGCCTGCCGGCGGACTGGATTCCGGCCGAAAACCAGTGGTCCGGCATCCTCAACCATCAGCCGGANATCAGCCAGGTGTGCGCCTACCACGAGGTCTCCTGCGGCGGCAGCGACGCGGCCCTGGGCCTGAACGTGTCCTCGCTGAAGGAATTCCAGTGGGTCAGCACGTCGCAGAACGGCAAGGGTGAGGACAACTGGTCCTGGGAAGTGAGCAGCGANTACTGGTATCACATCGCGCTGGTNAACGANGGCGAGCGCGTGCGGATGTACGTGGACGGCTCGCTGGTGATGCGTACCGGGGTGGATGAGCAGCAGGGGCTGCTGGTGGAGCCTGGCCAGCCCTGGGCGATCGGCATTAACAGCTGGCAGGGTAATCCCGGNAATCTGTTCGCCGGNGAGATCGCCGAGATTCGTATCAATAACCGGGTNCTGGAATCCGGCGACTGGCTGNTGAATCAGTAAGACGTTCCTTCAGCGGGGCCGTCCGCGGACCCCGCTACCGTGGCCCGCCTTACACNCCGAGCCGGCGGGCCATGGTCTCCATCACCCGGAACCAGGCGTCGGCGCCNTCTTCGCCCACCTCGTCGAAGGCGTGGGTGAGCAGCTCGCGCTGAATACCGGTNAGGCGGGATTCCAGCGCCGNGCCCCGGTCGGTGAGCGCCAGCCGCTTGACCCTTTTGTCGGAGGCGTCCCGGGTCACCCCGACCATNTCCTTCTCGACCAGGGATTTCAGCGGCTTATGGATGGCCTGCTTGGTCAGCCGCATGCTNTCCACCAGCTCGTTGACGCTGAGCCCCGGATTGCGGCCGATAAAAAACAGCAACCGGTGGTGAATACGGGACAGCCCCTGGCTCTTCAATATGCTGTCGGGTTCGGCCACCAGCCCCCGGAAGGCGAAATGCAGGGTTTCCAGGCACTTGTTCAGCCGGTCCAGCGAAGCGTCTTCAACCATATTGATTTACCACCAGTCTTGATTTTAAGTAACAGGTCACCAACATTGACCTTGATGGCGCGCCCAGCGTTATCCCCGGGGCGTCGCCTTCGAACCGGCAAAGTGTAACCTGTATGGCCGCCAACCGTGCAGCGGACCCGCGCCTGTCGAAGAAGCGGAAGGCTAACGTCCGGGCGTCGGCGGCCGCGTGAAGGCGTGTATACCCGCAAGACTGCCGTGGCTCGGCCGCCGGGTCCAGTTTTCCCGCCCCTGAAACGAAAAACGCCCGGCGTGCCGTGGCACATCGGGCGTTCGGGTGTCGCCGTGGGAAGGGTCAGTCGCGCAGCGCTTCCACTTCGTAGACGGCGGTGGTGCCGCTGACCTCGTAGCCCACCACCAGCAGCGCCTTGCCGTTGGGGGAGTCGGAGGCGGGGATGAACACCAGGCCTTCCGGGCCCAGATCGCCGGCGCTGGCCAGCACCGACTCGGTGTCCTCGGTGACCCAGTCCTCGCGCGTGTTCAGNTAGTCCTGCATCACCGGCGCGGTGGGGTCGGTGATGTCATAGACCAGAATGCCGCCCATGCGCTCCAGGCCCAGGAACAGGAAGGTCTTGCCGCCCAGGGTACCGATGGTCAGACCTTCCGGCTCCGGGCCCTTGGCGTCGCTGCGGCTGTCGAAGTCGCTGCCCTCGTCGTGGCCGCTGTTGAAGTAGTCGGCGCAGGGAATGTTGCGCTGNGCGCCGGCCATGCANTCATCGCTGGCGATGAACTGTTCGATGGCGTCGCCGGAATCCCACACCAGGGCGCCCNCGGCATCCCAGATCGNGAACGAGCGGCCGCCGTAGGCGTAGAGNGTGTCGTACATGATGCGGTCGCCGGCCGGGTCCTGCACGCCGGCGGCGGTGAACATCACCGGGTCGCCGTTGCTGTCGGTGCGGTAGCCTTCGGTCCAGGTGATGTTCAGGCGGCCCAGCACGTCGTCCTCNCGGCAGTTGCCCGGGTCGCCGTCCACCGCGCCGCAGTAGCCGAAGGTGGCGGGGTTGAGCAGGCCGCCGGCGCCCAGGGCGCGCAGCTGGGGCGGCAGGTCGTCGCCGCANCGGCGGTCGAAACCGTCCGCGTGCACCAGATGCTTGACCCGGAACTCCTCCACGAAACCNAGGCTCGGATCGCCGGCGCAGCCGGCGCCTTCGGTGCCGAAGTACTCGGCGGTGTCCTCGCCCCAGGCGCGGGCGTCGCCCTCGTTGGCGGTGACCAGATAGGTGTCGCCGCCGGCGCTGTAGGCGTGAATGGCGTCCGGCANGTAAAGGCCGACCACGCCGTCGAAGGTGCGGATGTTGATCACGCCGTCGTCATCGCTGGCGTCGATGGCGTTGCCGTCCTGGCTGATGTCTTTCTCACCCAGGGGCAGAATGTCGGTGACCGTGGCGCTGGCGATNTCCACCTTGGCCAGGGCGTTGTTCTCCTGCAGCACCACCCAGGCGGTGGCGCCGTCGGCGTCCAGGGCGATGTACTCGGGCTCCAGGTCCTGGGCGGTGCTGGCGCCGGGGCCGAAGATCCGCACGCCNTGGTCGCGCAGGTCGTCTTCCTGGCCGTTGAAGGCGGTGAAATCCGCNGTGGCNACCACCGGGTTCNGGGGGTCGCTGATGTCCACCACGCTCACCGAGCCTTCCGGATCCACGCTGTAGTCGTCGCTGGGCTCGCCTTCGTTGGCGGTGAGCACGAACTGGCCGTCGGCGGTGAANGCCACCATGTCCGGCAGGGCGCCGACGGTGACGAAGCTGATCCGTTCCAGGGTCTCGGCGTCGTACAGCGCCAGGTAACCGGCGTCGGTTTTCAGCGGGGCCTGTACCGCCACCGCCACCAGGCCGTCNCGCACCGCGACACTGTTCACCTCCGTGCCCACGGCGATATCGGAGGTGGTCAGGGTATCCACCAGCGCCGGGTTGGCCGGGTCGTTCATGCCCAGCACGTCGAGGGCGCCTTTCTGCGCGTTGACCACGAACAGGCGCTGGGTGCCGGCGTCGTAGGCGGGGATTTCCGCCGCGCTCTCATCGAACTGGCCGGTGCTGTAACGGCCCATGAAGTTGAGTTTTACACCGCTTACGGCGGTGTCGGTGGACGGAANGGGGTCGTTGTCGCTGTCGCCGCCGCAACCGGCGAGCAAGGCGGCGGCAAGGGTGCCGGCGCCCAGGGCAAGCCAGAGTTTCATGTCAGCTCCTTGTCATTATCGGAAGGTCACCCTGGGTGTGTACCNTCCCGACATGACAGCGGCNTGACTNTAATGTGTCCCGTAGGCGGCGGCGATGGTGTCGNTGACCGCCTTGTAGTGGTCCAGCAGNTTGTTCAGGCCGCTGTGCTGCGTNAGCAANGAGCCGAANTACCAGAGCGGGGTGATCAGCATCACCACCTGGCGNACCGGNGTATCCGGGCGNAGNTCGCCGGCGCCGATCGCCAGCGTTACCGCGTGGGCCACGTACTCCTCGAAGTGGCGGGACATTTCGGAAATACCCGACTGAATGCGCGGCGACAGCAGATGGTTTTCGAACCGGGCCCGCGCCGACAGGCTCCAGGGGTTGCGGCCCTTGGCGTCTTTGTTGAACTGGTAGAAGCGGCGTTCGCAGTCCTCGGCGGTGAGCCCGATGCGCTGATCCAGGGTCAGGCCGGGCTTGGCCCACACTTCCTGGAACTGCTCTTCCAGGCTGTCGAAGATCTCCTGGAACACCGCCTCGATCAGCGCGTTCTTGTTGCCGAAGTGGTAATGGAGATTGGCCCGCGTGGTGTTCACCACCTCGGCGATGTCGCCGTAGCTGACGTCGGCCAGGCCGCGCTGAATAAACAAATCGCGGGCCGCCGCTTTGATCCGCGTCTTCATCGGCGGCTGGCCCAATTGCGATTTTTTGTTCGGTCTGGCCAAGCGCCGGCTCCTCTCCCTGTGCGTGTGGCAATTAATCTGGAAGTAAATAAAACCACTGTCAATGCTAATTGACGTGTAAGTCAGTATCTCGCTATGTTGCCCTGATCCGGACGGCGCTTCGGCGTGTCCTACCCGCCCCAGAACAAGACGGATCCTGCTTCATGACCATCAAAAAGCTGCTCATTGCCAACCGCGGCGAAGTCGCCGTACGCATCGCCCGCGCCGCCGCCGACCTGGACATCGCCACCGTGGCGGTCTACCCCGCCGATGACGAACGGGCCCTGCACACCCGGGTGGCGGACCAGGCGGTGGCGTTGTCCGGACAGGGCGTGGCCGCCTACCTGGACGGCGAGCAGTTGGTGCGCGTGGCGCAAGAGCAGGGCTGCGACGCGGTGCATCCGGGCTACGGCTTTCTCAGCGAGAGCCGCGATTTCGCCGCCGCCTGCGCGGACGCCGGTCTGATCTTCGTCGGCCCGGACGCGGACACCCTGGCCCTGCTCGGCGACAAGGCCCGCGCCCGGGTGCTGGCGGAGGAGTGCCGGGTGCCGGTGGTGCCCGGCACCGGCGCCGACACCACCCTGGAGCAGGCAGAGGCATTCCGCGACGGTCTTGGCAACGGCGCCACCGTGATCGTCAAGGCGATCGCCGGCGGCGGCGGGCGCGGCATGCGCATCGTGCGCCCCGGCGACGATCTGGCCGAGGCGTTCAAGCGCTGCCAGGCGGAAGCCGGCGCCGCCTTCGGCAACGACGCCGTCTACGTGGAGCGCTTTATCGAGCGCGCCCGGCACATCGAAGTGCAGGTGCTGGGTGACGGCGGCGACGCGCCGGTCCACCTGTGGGAGCGCGAATGCAGCCTGCAGCGGCGCAACCAGAAACTGGTGGAGGTGGCGCCCAGCCCGACGCTCTCCGAGGACACCCGCCAGCAATTGCTGGACGCCGCCCTGCGGCTGGCGGCGAAAGTCGGTTACCGAAGCCTGGGCACCTTCGAGTTTCTGGTCGACGCGGACGAAAGCCGCTTCGCCTTTATCGAAGCCAACCCCCGGCTGCAGGTGGAGCACACCGTCACCGAGGAAATCACCGGCGTGGACCTGGTGCAGGCGCAACTGAAAGTGGCCGGCGGCGCCTCGCTGTCGGACCTGGGGCTGACCCGCCCGCCGCAACCGCTGGGCTTCGCCATGCAGCTGCGCGTCAATATGGAAACCATGGACGCCAGCGGCGAGGCACGGCCCGCCGGCGGCACCCTGGCCACCTTCGAGCCGCCCACCGGGCCGGGCCTGCGCGTGGACACCTTCGGCTACCGGGGCTACCGCACCAGCCCCCACTACGACTCCCTGCTCGCCAAGCTGATCGTACACGCCCGCGCGGACTACGCCACCACCGTGCGGCGTGGTTACCGGGCGCTGTGCCAGTTCCGTATCGAGGGCGTGGACACCAACATCGGCTTTCTGCAGAACCTGCTGCGCCGCGACGAGGTGACGGCCAACGATGTTTATACCCGCTTCGTGGACGATCACATGGCGGAGCTGGTGGGCGAGGGCGAGCACCCGTCCCTGCACTTCGGCGCCGCCGAGGACACCGGCGCCGCCACCACCCGGGCGGCCGTTCAGGGGCCGGCGGGCACCGAGGCGGTGACCACGCCGATGCAGGGCGTGGTGGTGGAGCTGATGGTCGATGAGGGTGACAGCGTCCGCGAAGGTCAGCCGGTGGCGTTCGTGGAAGCGATGAAGATGCAGCACCAGGTGGTGGCCGGCGTCAGCGGCACGGTGCGCCGGGTGGCGTTCGCGGTGGGCGACGCGGTCGGCGGCGGCGACCCGCTCTACTTTATCGAGCCCGGCGAGGTGGCCGGCGACGCCGACCAGGAAGCGGAAGAGATCGACCTGGACCATATCCGTCCCGATCTCGCCAAGCTGCGGCGGCGCGAGGCCCTGCTGCGCGACGAGCAGCGCCCGGACGCGGTGTCCAAGCGCCGCAAGACCGGCCAGCGCACCGCGCGGGAAAACGTGGCGGCGATCTGCGACGCCGACAGCTTTATCGAATACGGCGGTTTCACCTACGCCGCCCAGCGCGCCCGCCGTTCACTGGACGACCTGATCCAGAACACCCCCGCCGACGGCCTGATCACCGGCATCGGCTCGGTGAACGGCGACCTGTTCGGCGAGGACAGGAGCCACTGCGCCGTGCTCGCCTACGACTACACCGTCCTGGCCGGCACCCAGGGCATGATGAACCACAAGAAGACCGACCGCATTCTGGAGATCGCCGAGCAGCAGAAACTGCCGGTGATCTTCTTCGCCGAGGGCGGCGGCGGCCGCCCCGGCGACACCGACAACGCCACCAAGGTCGCCGGCCTGGACGGCCCCAGCTTTCTGCAGTACGCGCGCCTCAGCGGCCTGGTGCCGCGCATCGCCGTGGTATCCGGGCGCTGCTTCGCCGGCAACGCCGTGTTCGCCGGCTGCAGCGACCTGATGATCGCCACCGAGAACGCCTGCATCGGCATGGCCGGCCCGGCCATGATCGAAGGCGGCGGCCTGGGCTCGTTCAAGCCGGAGCAGGTGGGCCCGGTCTCCGTGCAGCGGGCCAACGGCGTGATCGATTGCGTGGTCAAGGACGAGGAAGAGGGCGCCGCCCTGGCCAAGAAGCTGATGGGCTATTTCCAGGGCACGATCGCCGACTGGACCTGCGAGGACCAGCGCTGGCTGCGCCGGGCGGTGCCGGAAAACCGGCTGCACGCCTACGACATGCGCCACCTGATTAACGTGTTCGCCGACACCGATTCCGTGGTCGAGCTGCGCCCGGACTTCGCCCCCGGCATGATCACCGCCTTCGTGCGCGTGGAGGGCCGGCCCCTGGGCCTGATCGCCAACGATCCGAAAGTGCTGGGCGGCGCCATCGACGCCGCCGGCGCCGACAAGGCGTCGCGTTTCATGCAGCTGTGCGACGCCTTCGGCGTGCCCATGGTCAGCTTCTGCGACACCCCGGGCTTCATGGTCGGCCCCGAGGAAGAAGAGACCGCCATGGTGCGCCACACCTGCCGCATGTTCGTCACCGCCGCCAGCCTCACCGTGCCGCTGTTCTCCCTGGTCACCCGCAAGGGCTACGGCCTGGGCGCCCAGGGCATGACCGGCGGCTCCTTCCACGCGCCGTTCTTCTGCGCCGCCTGGCCGAGCGGCGAATTCGGTGGCATGGGTCTGGAAGGGGCGGTCAACCTGGCCTACAAGAAAGAACTGGACGCCCAGGAGACCCCGGAGAAGCGCCAGGCGCTGTTCAACGAACTGGTGGGCAAACTCTACGAACGCGGCGAGGCCCTGAGCATGGCCGCCGCCCTGGAAATCGACACCGTCATCGACCCGGCCGACTCCCGCGCCTGGGTGTTGCGCGGCCTGCGCGCCGCGCCCGCCGGCGGCCGCGAACCCATCGCCGGCAAGCGCCGGCCGATGATCGATACATGGTGAAAAAGCAGTTAACAGTTGATAGTTAATAGTTAACAGCTAAAGGCGCGCGGGCGGGGGCCTTCAGGGGCTGATCGGCCGTGCCCGCGTTGTTTCGCTGTTAACTGTTAACTGTTAACTGTTCACTCTTAACTTTCCCCTTTCCTTGGGGGCGATGGCTTGCAGCCCGCGACTCACGTCTCTATAACAACTATCCTTGTCGTAAACCAATCGAAGTCGGGAGAGTGCTTGTGTCTCAACTGGTGCCCGAGATAGACCCGGATGGTCTGCTCGAATACTCCGTGGTGTTCACGGACCGGTCGCTGAATCATATGTCCCAGGCGTTTCAGCAGGTGATGCGGGACATTTCCGCCACCCTGAAACAGGCCTACCACGCCGAGGCCGTGGCGGTGGTGCCCGGCGGCGGTACCTACGGCATGGAAGCGGTGGCGCGTCAGTTCGCCACCGGCAAGAAATGCCTGGTGATCCGCAACGGCTGGTTCAGTTACCGCTGGAGCCAGATTTTCGAGATGGGCTCGATTCCCGCCGCCGAGACCGTGCTGAAGGCGCGGCAGGTGGACGGCGAGGGCGAGCCCAAGCCGTTCGCGCCGGCGCCCATCGAGGAGGTGGTGGCGGCGATCCGCGCCGAGAAGCCGGACCTGGTGTTCGCGCCCCATGTGGAGACCGCCGCCGGGCTGCTGCTGCCCAACGACTACCTGGACGCGGTGGCGGAGGCGGTCCACGAAGTGGGCGGCCTGTTCGTGCTCGACTGCATCGCCTCCGGCGCCCTGTGGGTGGACATGAAGGCGCGCGGCGTGGACGTGCTGATCAGCGCGCCGCAGAAGGGCTGGAGCTCATCGCCCTGCGCCGCCCTGGTGATGCTGGGCGAAGAAGCCCTGCGCCGCCTGGAAGAGACCCAGAGCACCAGCTTCGCCGCCGACCTGAAGCGCTGGCTGGGCATCATGCGCGCCTACGAGGACGGCGGCCACGCCTACCACGCCACCCTGCCCACCGACGGCCTGGCGCGCTTCCGCGACATCATGGAAGAGACCCGCGCCCAGGGCTTCCCGGTGGTGCAGGCGCTGCAGGAAGAGCTGGGCGGCCGGGTGCGCGCGCTGTTCACCCGCTACGGCATTCAGAGCGTGGCGGCCACCGGCTTCCAGGCGCCCGGCGTGGTGGTCTGCTACACCGGCGACGACGGCATGCACAACGCCAAGAAGTTCATCGGCGAAGGCCTGCAGACCGCCGCCGGCGTGCCGCTGATGTGCGACGAGCCGGACGACTTCAAGACCTTCCGCGTGGGCCTGTTCGGGCTCGACAAGCTCAACAACATCGAGCGCACCGTGGAAAACCTGGAGCGGGCGCTGGCGAAAATCCTCGACTGAGGACCGCCGCCGGCTCCGCCTTCCGCCCCCGCCGTCCGCGCGGGGGCGATTTGATCTTGTTTTAAGAACCCCGCCCCGTTTCTCCCCTCTAAAATGACAGACAACAGGGTCGACTTTGTTTACTCTTTTGCGCTGTCCGCAATGTGCTCACAAAGATTGCGCAGTGCAAAACCGTTGCCCCTAAAGACCGTTCTGAAGTAGAGGACCGACCCATGATCCGTTCCATCCTGATTACCGTGTTGCTGGCCTTCGGCGCCTCCGCCTGGGCCGCCGACGGTGAAAACGCCATTGCAGGTATCTGGGAGACCGATACCGGCGGCTATGTGCAGATCCACAAAGAGGGCGACGCCTGGGTGGGCACCGTGGTGGGCTCGCGCAGCGGCGAGGCCCGCTACGACACCGAGAACCCGGACGACAAGCTGCGCGGCCGCCGGCTGCTCGGCGTCACCGTGCTCAAGGGGCTGCAATACGCCGGCGACAACGAGTGGGAAGACGGCACCATCTATTCCCCGGACAACGGCAAGACCTACAGCGCCCGCGCCACCCTGACCGACGAGAACACCCTGGAAGCGCGCGGCTATCTGGGTATCAGCCTGCTGGGCCGCAGCCAGACCTGGCAGCGCGTGGACCGTGACGCCCCCAATCTGGAAACCGACCTGCTGAAATAACCGCTCAGTCGGCGCTGCCCGCCCGTTGCAGCTCGCCGTCCACGAAGTGCGCGACCATGTCCCCCAGGCCGCGCACCAGGTCGTCGAAGGTGACGGTGGGGTTGGGCTCGGTGAGATAGCGAATCACCGTGAACACCCCACCGTTGATCATAATGAAGCCCATCGCCGGCAGGTTGCCCAGCCGCACCAGCCGCGGGTGGTGCATCACGTACTTCATCAGCAGATCCATTAGCAGCCGGTTGATCGGCTCGATCTGATCGCGCGGCGCGAAGTAGGCGGCGTAGCTCATATAGCGCAGGTAGCGGCCGTCGTCGCGCTCCAGTAAGTCACGGAACCGGTAGAGCAGCTCCGCCACCAGCTCGCGGATGTCCATGCGCACCAGCGTGGGGATCAGCGGCCGCACCATGCCCACCACCTCCCGGACCATGTGCTCGTGCATGGCATCGAACACTTCTTCCTTGTTGGCGAAATACTCATAGAGCGACCCCACGCTGACCCCGGCGATATCGGCGATATGCCGGGTGGTGGTGTTTTCCACGCCGTTGCGGGCGAGCGAGATAAAACCGGCTTCGACGATGGCGCCGACGGTGGCGTGGGCGCGCGGCTGCTGGGGTTTACGAGGCATATCCGAGTTGAATCCGAACAATTAGTCGGACTAAGTTGCCATTAATCAATGTCACGGTCAATTCGGCGAGGTTCGCCCTGATGCTCAGCAGCAAAGTGTTTACCAGTAACAAGCTCTCCAAAGGCAGCCGCGCCGTGGTCACCGGCGCCGGCAGCGGCATCGGCCGGGCGTTCGCGCTGGAGCTGGCGCGCCGCGGCGGCCGGGTGGTGTGCAGCGATCTTAACCCGGCCACCGCAACGGCCACCGCCGAGGCGATCCGGGAGCAGGGCGGCCACGCCCTGGCCGTGCCCTGCGACGTGTCCGTGCTGGAACAGGTGGAAGCCCTGGCGGACCAGGCCCGGGAATGGTTCGGCGAAGAACCCACCCTGGTGATCAATAACGCCGGCGTCGGCGCCGGCGGCAAGCCGGTGGGCGAAATCTCCATGGAGGACTGGCACTGGGTGATGGGCGTCAATATGTGGGGCGTGGTGCACGGCTGCCACGTGTTCACCCCGCGCCTGCGCGCCGGCGGTGGCGGCGGCATCATCAATGTGTGCTCCACCGCCAGCTTCGCCGCCGCGCCCAGCATGGGCCCCTATAACGCCAGCAAGGCGGCGGTGCTGGCGCTGTCCGAAACGCTGGCGGCGGAAACCGCCGGCGCCGGCATCACCGTCACCGCCCTGTGCCCCACCGTGGTGAAGACCAATATTTTCCGCGACGGCCGCATCGACGATTCGGTGACGCCGCTGATGAACAAGTGGGTGTCGCTCACCGGCGTGTCCGCCGAGGGCGTCGCCGCGACCACCCTGAAAGCCCTGGATAAGGGCCGTCTTTATGTGCTGCCGCAGGTGGACGCCCGCCTGATCTGGCGCGCCAAACGCTATCTGCCCGCCACCTACGCGCGCGGAGCCGGCCTGCTGAGCCGCTTCACGCTGGCCAAACCCTGAACCCCGTTCCGTACCGGAAGGAGACACGCATGGCTTCCATCGATCTCGAAAAAATGCTCGCCAAAGTCAAAGCCAGCCAGTGGGCCCTGGCGGACATCGACTGGGACGCTCCCGGCGCCGACAGGATCACCGCCGAGCAGTGGCCCAAGCTGAAAGCCTTCATGGCCGATCTGATGTGGATCGAGCACGTCGGCGCGCGCGGGTTCGCGGCCATGGCCAAGAAAGCGCCCAACGATACGCTCAAGGAAATCTACACCTACTTCCACGCCGAGGAGCAGCGCCACGCCAACGCGGAAATGGCGCTGATGAAGCGCTGGGGCATGCTCGACGGCGACAACATTCCCGAGCCTAACAAGAACCTGAAGCTGGTGATCCAGTGGCTGGACCGCTACAGCGACGACATGCCCCTGGAAGTGCTGGGCTCGGTGATTCCGATGCTGGAGATCGCCCTGGACGGCGCACTCTGCACCTTCCTGCTGGAAACCGTGGACGACCCGGTCTGCCACCAGGCGTTCGCCAAGATCAACGACGACGAATCCCGCCACCTGGGCGTGGGCTTCCACGTGCTGGAAATGCAGGGCCACGGTCCGCTCTACCTGAAGACCCTGAAAGCGCTGGGCACCATCGCCGACCCGCGTTTGATTCTCGGCGTCGCCTCCTATGTGCCGCTGCTCAACCGGATGCGCGACAACATCATCGAGATGGGCCTCGGCGAAGAGCGCCTCTACGCGGCGATGAGAAAGTTCGAGCGCATCGGCGGCCGCACCCAGGAGGGCCGCAACAACCCCTGGTACCAGATCATCAGCCGCCACGGCCGGATGGTGGTGAACCGCCGCAACCGCATGTACCACGCGCCGGTGGACGCCATGGTCAAGCTCACCGACCGCATGCCGGAATGGGTGATGCCGTCCCGCGTGCCGACCTGGGTGAAGGGCATTACCTACAAACCAACAGCGTAACGGCTTGTGCGAGCGGGCGTTGTGGGAGCTTGCCTGCAAGCGAAAGGCCGGCAAAGCCGGCCGGCGGGATTCCAGAGAGGCCTGGGAGGGCACATCAAATAGCGTCTCTGGGATCTTGCCGGGTGGCTAAAGCCACCCTTTCGCGGGCAGGGCCCGCTCCCACAGGGCCCGCTCCCACAAAGCCTGCTCCTANAAGTNCGNNTGCCAAGCNATNACTCCTNTNAATNCGATCTTTCAGCCAGTGAATTCCTATGAATGACGACACCCCCAACAGCAACGAAAGCCGTGCCGTGGACCAGCCTGAAGTGAAGGCGGAAGAGACCGCTTCTAATAACGGTGCCGCGAAGAAGGCCGCTACTAAAGCGCCGCGCAAGAAAGCGGCGGCGAAGAAGGCCACCGCGAAGAAAACCACCGCCAAAAAAGCAACGGCGAAGAAGGCGACGGCGAGAAAAGCGCCCGCCAAAAAGGCGGCGGCCAAGAAGGCCACCGTAAAAAAAGCGGCGCCCAAAAAAGCCGCCGCCAAGCGGCAGGCGAAGCCGGCCTCGGTGGTGATCGTGGGCGCCGGCTTTGCCGGGCTGGGCATGGCGATCCGGCTGAAGCAGGCCGGGGTCAATGATTTCGTGATTCTGGAACGGGGCGACCGCGTCGGCGGCACCTGGCGGGACAACACCTACCCGGGCGCCGCCTGCGANATTCCNTCCAATCTGTANTCCTATTCGTTCGCGCCCAACCCGGAGTGGTCGCGNAGCTTCTCCGGCAGNANCGANATTCTCGANTACATCCACTATCTGGTGGACGCNTTCGATCTGGAAAAACACATTCGCTTCAACTGCAACGTCACCGATNTGTCGTTCCAGGANAAAGCCGGCCTGTGGGAAGCNACGCTGGAAAAAGGCGANGTGGTGCGCGGCCGCANCGCGGTGATGGCCCAGGGGCCGTTGTCCAACGCCAGCTTCCCGAACATCGAAGGCCTGGAGGANTTCGAGGGCAAGAAGATTCACAGCGCNCGCTGGGATCACGACTACGACTTCACCGGCAAGCGCGTGGCGGTGATCGGCACCGGCGCCAGCGGCATTCAGATCGTNCCGGANCTGGTNAAAACCGTGGGCANGNTGAAAGTGTTCCAGCGCACGCCGGGCTGGGTGGTGCCGCGTCCGGATTTCAAAACNCCGGACTGGCANAAGANGCTGTTCAAGAANATTCCCGCCAGCCAGAAGGCGGTGCGCCAGGCGCTGTTCTGGACCCACGANACCATGGCCATGGCGGTGATCTGGAANTCGCCGCTGACNNNNGTCGCCGAGCGCCTCAGCCTGGCGCACCTGCATAACCAGGTGGAGGACGACTGGATGCGCCGGCAGTTGACCCCGGACTTCCGCATCGGCTGCAAACGGGTGCTGGTCTCCAACGACTATTACCCGGCCCTGCAGAAAGAGAACGCCGAGCTGATCACCTGGCCGATCGCGCGGCTGGCGCCGAACGGCATCCGCACCTCGGACGGCGTCGAGCACCAGCTGGATTGCATCGTGTTCGCCACCGGTTTCGACGTCAGCAAAAGCGGCACGCCGTTTCCGGTCAAGGGCCTGGACGGCCGGCGGCTGGACGAGGAGTGGCAGGGCGGCGCCCAGGCCTACAAGAGCATCAACGTGGCCGGCTACCCGAACCTGTTTCTCACCTTCGGGCCGAACTCCGGTCCGGGCCACAACTCGGCGCTGGTGTATATGGAGTCCCAGCTCGACTATGCGGTGAAGGGCATTCTGCGCATCCTCGACGGCAATCTGAAAATGCTGGACGTGAAACAGGACGTGCAGCAGCGGCACAACCAGCGCCTGCAAAAGCGCCTGGCCAAGACCAACTGGAATTCCGGCTGCAAGAGCTGGTACCTCACCGAGGACGGCTTCAACGCCACCATGTTCCCGGGCTTCGCCACCCAGTACCAGCGGCAGATGGCGCGGTTCGAGGAAAGCGACTACCAGGTGGTGCCGGCCTGACCCGCGGCGGGGTCAGAGCGTGAAGTAGGCGGCGGTGTGGCCGCGCTGGTCGCGGGCCTTGCCCAGTTCGTCCCGGGCCACGGTGCGAAGGTGCACCTCGTCCGGCCCGTCCAGAAAGCGCATCGCCCGCCCCCAGCTCCATAGCGCGGCCAGGGGCGTGTCCGGCGTCAGCCCCATGGCGCCGAACACCTGAATGGCCCGGTCCAGCACCCGGGTCTGCAGGCGTGCCGCCACCACCTTGATGGCGGACACATCCACCCGCGCCGCCTGATTACCGAAACGGTCGATACGCCAGGCCGCCCGCAGTACCAGCAGGCGCGCCTGGTCGATCTCCAGCCGGGACTCGGCGATCCAGTCCTTAACGTTGTCGAATTCGCTCAGCGGCTTACCGAAGGTGCGCCGTTCCAGAGCCCGTTCACACATCATCTCCAACGCCAGCTCGCACTGACCCAGGGTGCGCATGCAATGGTGTACCCGGCCCGGGCCCAGCCGCGCCTGGGCCATGGCGAAGCCGTCGCCGGCGCCGCCCAGGCGGTGGGCCACGGGCACCCGTACCTTGCGGAACAGCAGCTCGCAGTGGCCTTCCGGGGCACGGTGCTGCATGACCGGAATATTGCGCTCCACGCTGAGGCCGGGGGTGTCCATCGGCACGATCAGCATCGAATGGCGGCGGTGGGGCGCCTGCTCCGCCGCCTGGTCATCACGGCCGAGCACAATGGCGAACCGGCAATTCGGATGCGCGGCGCCGGTGATAAACCACTTGCGGCCGTCGATCAGGTAGTCGTCGCCGTCCCGGGTAAAGGTGGTGGCGATGTTGGTGGCGTCGGAGGACGCCACGTCCGGTTCGCTCATGGCGAAGCAGGAGCGGATCTCGCCCTCCAGCAGCGGCGTCAGCCAGCGCTCGCGCTGGGCGTCATCGGCGAAGCGCTGCAGCAGTTCCATATTGCCGCTGTCCGGCGCGCTGCAGTTGAACACCTCCGCCGCCCACGGCAGGCGCCCCATGATTTCCGCCAGCGGCGCGTAGTCCAGGGTGCTCATGGCGGTGCCGGGCTGGTCCGCGCGCAGATCCGGCAGGAACAGGTTCCACAGGCCGTCCTCCCGGGCCTGTCGCTTCAGCGGCTCGAGCAGGTCCAGCGGGTAGTCGCCGCCGGCGGTGCGTCTGTGCCATTCGCCATTGAGCGGCAGGACATGCTGCTTGATGAAACGCTTGAGCAGATCCTGGATTTTGCTGGCGTCTTCGTCGTAGCCGAAATCCATCGCCGTCTTCCCCCGGTATTAAAATCAGCAGGGTAAAGCGGCCCCGTCCGCCGGGTTTGACGCAGGTCAAAAGCCCGCGCGATTCGCGGATCGTGCCAGCGGATTGGCCATAGCGACGACGGAACGGCCCAGTCGGCACTTTCGGTGTCCGGCCGGCGAAGGCATTATTGCCGGCAAGAAAAGATGCCATTGAGCAATGTAAGCCTGGGCTTCGGCGAGACGCACAAAGCGACGCCGGGGTGGGGCTGGAGGAAACGATGTCCAACAATCATTTTGATGTGCTGATTATCGGCGCCGGTCTTTCCGGTGTCGGCGCGGCCTGCCATTTGAGCCGTCAGTCCCCGGATCGCAGCTTTGCCCTGATCGAGCGCCGCAAGCGCATCGGCGGCACCTGGGACCTGTTCCGTTACCCGGGCATCCGTTCGGATTCCGACATGTACACCCTGGGTTATAACTTCCGCCCCTGGACCGAACCCAAGGTGCTCGCCGACGGCCCGTCGATCCGCGAATACATCGCCGACACCGCCGCCGAATACAACATCGACGACAAGATCTATTTCGAGCGCCGCATGGTTGACGCCGACTTCTCCACCCGCGACGGTCAGTGGACCGTGCGCGTGGAAAACGAAGGCAGCGGTGAAAGCGAAGTCTTCACCTGCCAGTTCCTGCTCTGCTGCACCGGTTATTACAACTATGACGCCGGCTACACGCCGGACTTCCCCGGCGCCGACCGTTTCAAGGGGCGCCTGGTGCATCCCCAGCAGTGGCCGGAGGATCTGGATTACAGCGGCAAGAAAGTGGTGGTGATCGGCAGTGGCGCCACCGCGGTGACCCTGGTGCCGGCCATGGCCAAGGACGCCGCGCACGTCACCATGCTGCAGCGCTCGCCGACCTACATCGCCACCGTGCCGGAGCGCGACGAACTGTCGGTGAAGCTGCGCCGCTTCCTGCCGGAAATGGTGGTCTACCGCATGGCGCGGGCGCGTAACATCGGCCTGCAGCGTCTGGTCTACCGGCTGTCCAAGCAGCGCCCGGGGCTGGTGCGCCGCGCCCTGCTGGCCGCCGCCCGCCGCCAGCTCGGCGACGACATCGACATGAAGCATTTCCGGCCCAGCTATAACCCCTGGGACGAGCGCCTGTGCGCGGTGCCCAACGGCGACCTGTTCAAGGTGCTGCGCCGTGGCGAAGCCTCGATCGTCACCGACCACATCGATACCTTCACCGAGAACGGCATTCGCCTGAAGTCCGGCGAAGAGCTGGAAGCGGATATCATCATCACCGCCACCGGCCTGGACCTGCAGCTGCTGGGCGGCGCCGAGCTGTCGGTGGACGGCGAGACCCGCGAGCCCCGCGACGTGCTGGTGTACAAGGGCGTGATGCTGCGCGACGTGCCCAACATGGCCATGGTGTTCGGTTACACCAACGCCTCCTGGACCCTGAAAGCGGACATCGCCGCCGAGTACGTGTGCCGCCTGCTCAACTATATGTCCCGCAAGGGGCTGCAGCAGGTCACCCCGAAGGACCATGACGGCAGCGACACCGACAAAACCTTCCTGGACCTGCAGTCCGGCTACGTTCAGCGCGCCGCCCACCGGCTGCCGCGCCAGGGCGACAAGGCCCCCTGGAAGGTGCTCAGCAACTACCTCTACGATCTGCCGCGCCTGCGCTACGGCCGGCTTAACGATGACGCCCTGGAGTTCGTCAAGGCGGAGGGCGGCAAACGCCGTCGCCTGGGCGTGTCACGCGGCTGACACCGACGCGGACCGGCATCGTTCAACGCCCGCCTTTCGGCGGGCGTTTTCGTTCGCGGGCGCTGTCATTTAGTTGTCACGGTAATTGTCGTCGGAAAAATTCATAATCGGGCTCCCCACTAGAACCGCCAACATCGGAGCCCTCCATGAGCAAAGCCGCGACATCCGCTTCGGATTTGCCGGGACGCCTCGCCGGCGCCGCCTGCGATCAGGACGAAACCGTACTCTCCGTGCTTGAAGGCCAGAGCAGCCTGACCCCCGACCAGGTGCATCAGGTGCGCGTGGCCGTGAAGCGGCTGAGAGCGATCTGGCGGGTGATGGCCGGGGTGGTCGATAAGAAGACCGCGCGGCGGCAGGACAAGGCCCTGCGCATGGCGGCACGGGCGCTGGCCGGCGCCCGCGATCTGCAGGTGATGGGCGAAACCCTGGAGAGTTTGCGCAAAGGTGCCCGCGACTACGAGAACGAAGCCATCGACGCGGTGCGCGCCCAGGCCCTGGCGGCCGAGCAGGACGCGGTCTCGCCGGCCATGCCGGAAGGCCTGGAAGGCGTGTTCCGCGCCGACCTCTACCTGTGGCGCAACCTGAACATCGAAGCGGATAACGCGGAGCTGATCAAAAAAGGCTTCGGCCGCCTGTACGCCGAAGGCCGGCAGCAGGGGCTGGAAGCGGTGGTCGAGAACCAGCCGGAGCTCTGGCACCGGTTCCGCAAGCGGGTTAAGTATCAGCTCTATCAGCTGGAACCGCTGGAAAGCGCCCTGGACGACTCCGCCCTTTCACTGAAGGAGTTCCGCAAGCTGGGCAAGTTGCTCGGCGAGCTGCACGATCTGCACGTGCTGGACGAACACCTGCGTAAGCGCAAGAAAGAGTGCCAGGACAAGGAACCCTTCGTCATCGTGCGCCAACTGATCGCCCGGCTGGAGGCGGACCGGGTGGCGGAGTGCCGCAAGCGCACCCGCCGCTGCTACAGCCTCAAGCCCAAGGCGTTCCGCAAGGCCCTGGCCGGCGCGGCCGGCGCCGCCTGAGCGGGTTTCAGTCCCGCTCTTCGTCGCCGTCCTCGTCCTCTTCGGGTTCCAGATTGGGCTCGAAGGCGCGCTTCGCATCCGGCAGGGCGACGGTGTCGCCCACCGCGATGCCCTGGTGTTCGGTGAGTCGCTTACCGGTTTCCGGGTCGATCAGGGCCACCACTTCCCCGTAGCTGGTGCCGTCGGTGTAGGCGTCCACCCGCACCCGCGCCACCAGGCCCTGGAAACGGGCCGACAGCACGCTGCCCTTGTGGGGCGTGGCGTCGATGTTCGGGTCCTTGGCGTAGTACTCGGCGACGCTCTGGTCGCCGGGCGCATCCCATTCAATCGCTCTCATTCAGCAGGCTCCATGTCGCATGACGCTTCAGTGCACAGAGTGCGCCGCCGCGCCGGCTTCGGCAACACAGGGGCGCGCGGCAAACGCAAACTCCTGTTAAGCGCGCCGGTTCAGGCGATGGTGTCCAGCTCCGGGTAGTGTCGGAAGATGCCGCTCTCATTGAACGGCTGGCGCCGTTCGGACTGCAGATAGGCCTTGATGCCGGGCCGCTCGGCGACCCGCTCCACCAGCGTCAGCGTTCTGGGAATGCGCGCCCTGTGCGTGTTCATGGTTTTCGGAAACGCGTACTGCAGACCGCGAATAACCTGAAACAGCGACAGGTCCGCGTAGCAGTGCTCGCCGCCGGCCAGATACTCCGGCCCGGCCGGGTTCAGTTCCAGAACCCGCTCGAAATAATCGAGAAAGCGTGGCAGCCGCTGCTGGTGAAAGGCAACCGCCCGGCGGCGCGCTTCCGCTTCCTGTTGGTGGTAATACAGCGACGGCCCGATCGGGTGATGAATGTCGTGGATCTCCGCCACCCAGTCACTCACGGTCAGTTGCAGGCCGTGGATCCAGTAGCGCGCCGGCTCGTTGTCGGGCACCAGGGCCAGGGGCGGGCCGAGGAACTGGAGAATATTCGCCACATGCGAAATCACCAGATTGCCGGCTTTCAGAAAGGGCGGCGCGAACGGCGGGCGCGGGGTGGCGTCACCGTTGAGGTAGCTGTCGATGGCGGGCAGGCCGAGACCGTCGCGCGCGTCGCCAAGCCCCACGTCGAGATAGGGTGCGCCGGCGTCTTCCAGGGCGAGTCGGACGAACTCGCCGCGTCCCTGGATGCCGGGCCAGTAGAAGAGTTCATAGCGCATGGTGGTCCTCCCTGCGCGGACCCGGATGGGCTCGTTGCTGGAACGGTAGTGCAAAGCGTTGGCGCTGACAAATCTATTCTCATTGCGGTTTTACGGTGTGATGCCGGGCTGGTCGCGCAGCAGGTCAACCAGCCAGTCGACGAACACTTTCACCTTCCCGGACAGGTGCCGGTTATGGGGATAGACCACGGACATCAGTGACGGGGCCGGCCGGTAGTCGGGGAGCACTTCCACCAGCTCGCCCCGGCGCAGGTGCTCCGCCAAACCGTGCAGCGGTGCCTGGACCAAACCGAGCCCGGCCAGCGCCGCCGCCATGTACGCCTCGGTGTTGTCCGTGGTGATGCGGGCGGGCAGGGTGATCTCGCGCACCACGCCGTGCTCGAGGTATTCCCAGGGAAGGGACCGGCCGGTGCGACCGGCGTGGTAGTGGATCGCCTGGTGGCCGGCCAGGTCGGCGGGCACGGTCGGCGTACCGAAACGCCGCAGGTAGCCGGGCGCGGCGCAGCTGATCTCCTGCAGCTCGCCGACCCGGCGCGCCACCAGGCCGGAATCCGGCAACGGCCCTACCCGCAGGGCGCAGTCCAGGCCCTCCTGAATCAGGTCCACCGGGCGGTCGCTGACGCCGATCTCCAGGTCAAGCTCCGGGTACCGGTCGCAGAAGGCGGGCAGGGCGGGAATGATCAGCAGGCGCGCCGGTCGGCCGGGCAGGTTGACCCGCAGGCGCCCGGACGGCCGCTGCCCCTGGGTGAGCATCGCTTCGGTGTCGGCCAGGGCTTCCAGCAGATGCAGGCAGCGCTCGTAGTAGGCGCCGCCGTCCACGGTGACCGCCACTCGCCGGGTGGTGCGGTTCAGCAGGCGCACGCCCAGATGGGCTTCCAGCTGCTGTATCGCCGTGGTCACGGTGGCGCGGGGCATCTCAAGGGTCTCCGCCGCGCGGGTGAAACTGCCGGCTTCCACCACCCGGGTGAACACCTGCATGGCTTTGAAGCGGTCCATGGTGGCTCTCTATTGTTCATGAATCTGAATAGAGTTAACCATGGGCGACGGTTTATCCGCCATTCCTGAATGACGCAGACTGACAGTCCGTCAACGACAGGAGTATTGGCAATGCAAAAGCGCCGTTTGGGCCGTGACGGCCCGCGAGTCTCCGCCCTGGGTTTGGGCTGCATGGGCATGAGTGATTTCTACGGTGGTCGCGACGACCGGGAGTCCATCGCCACCCTGCATGCCGCGCTGGAGCAGGGGGTTACCCTGATCGACACCGCCGACATGTATGGTCCGTACACCAATGAGGAATTGGTGGGTAAAGCGATCGCCGGACGCCGTGACCGGGTTTTCCTGGCCACCAAGTTCGGCGTGGTCCGCGACAACAGTAACCCGCACGTCCGCGGCGTCGACGGCAGCCCTGATTATGTGCGGCGATCCGTGGAGGGCAGCCTCAAGCGCCTGGGCGTGGATCATATCGATCTTTATTACCAGCACCGCATTGATCCGGAGGTGCCCATCGAGGACACCGTGGGCGCCATGGCGAGGCTGGTGGAGGAAGGAAAGGTGCGCTACCTGGGGCTCAGCGAAGCGGCCCCGGACACCCTGCGGCGCGCCCACCAGGTCCATCCGATCACTGCCCTGCAGATGGAGTACTCGCTCTGGACCCGGGAGGCCGAGGCCTCGATGCTGCCGCTCTGCCGGGAGCTGGGTGTCGGCTTCGTCGCCTACAGCCCTTTGGGGCGAGGCTTTCTCAGCGGCGCGATCCGCTCCCCCGAGGATTTCGACAGCGACGATTTTCGCCGCCATAACCCCCGTTTCCAGGGCGACAATTTTCAGCGCAACCTGGACCTGGTGGATCAGGTGACGGCGCTTGCCGAGGCGAAACGGGTGCTGCCCTCACAGCTGGCCCTGGCGTGGGTGCTGGCCCAGGGGGAGGACATCGTGCCGATCTTCGGCACCAAGCGGCGGCGCTATTTGCAGGAAAACCTGGGCGCGATGGACTTCACGCTCAGCGAAGAGGATCGACGGACCCTGGCGCGCATCTTCCCGCTGGATGCCGCCGCCGGCGAACGGTACGGCGAGGCCGGCATGGCCACGCTGGGGCGCTGAACGCCGCCGCTAGCGCCGGGGCGTGGACACCACCGGCATAGCCTCGCAGGGCTCGGCCCACTTCGCGTCGGCGGTGAACAGGGTGTCGGTGACCTGATGCGGGTAGACCGCCGATACCGCGCTGGTCAGGCGCTCGCGCAGAGTGTCCAGTTGCGGCAGGCCGGTGAGCGGAAAATCCGCCGGCAGCACCACATGGATCATCACATAGAGCTGGCGGCCCGGGCGCACCATGCGCACCTGGCACTGGCGCACCGGCAGGTCGGCCAGCGCCGCGTCGATGGCGGCCAGCACCGGGCGGCGCAGCTCGCGCGGCGGCGCCCGGTTGAGCAGCTCCATGATCGCGCTCCGCGCCATGCGGATGGGCACGCTCAGGCAGAACAGCACCACCGCGATCACCAGCACCGAATCCACGTAGGGCACGATGTCGTCGCGGTCGAAGAAGCGCGCCACCGGGATCATGCAGAAAGTGAGCAGCACGCCGGAGGAGATCAGGGCGTTCACCAGCCAGTTCTCGAAGTCGGCGCGCATCAGCGGGCTGTCCACGTGCCGGCGGGCGCGGTGCAGTATCCAGGCGGTGGCCGAGCAGGCCAGGGTGGCGAACACGGCGTAGCCGATGGCCGGGCCGGCGACGATCTCCCGGCCGCCGGCGAGCAGCGCCAGCACCGCGTCGACCAGGGCGAACAGCGCCACGCCGAGAATCAGCAGGCCCTTGCCGGCGTTCACCAGGGATTCGAAATAGCCGTAGCCGAACGGGAATTTACGGTCGTCGGGCTGGGCCGCCAGCACGCTGATGCGCACCGTCATCAGGGCGACCAGAAAGTAGATCAGGTTGAACAGGCCATCCAGAAGGATCGCCTTCGACTGGGTCAGGGACGCGGCGGTGACCGCGGCGGCGCCCACCACAAGGGACATCACCACGGAAAGAATCAGTGCGCCGCGCTCGCTTTTCATGGTCCGCTCCGGTTGCCGGTAAAAAGCGCAGTCTAGCGCAAATTCCGGCGCCCGGAACGGCGCCGTGGTTACCGAGGGTTTCAGCTCTGGTCGGAGAAATCCTTATAGGCGTCGATCGCCTTGCTGGTCAGCATCGGCCCCGCCGCCCGGGTGACCAGACGGCGCGCGCCGGGGCTGGCGGCCAGCAGGATGCCGGCGGCGAGCGCGCCGACCATCACCGTGCCGGTGTGCTCACGGGTCCATTGCGCGGCGCGGTCGCCCACCAGGGGGCGGAGACTGTCCTCGATGCGTTCGTCCTGACGCGACAGTTCGCGGCTGTCCTTGCCGTTGGAGCCGGTTTTGTGGGTGGTACGTTGCACCACCACCACCAGCAGTACCGCCGTGACCAGCAGGCCGAGCCCCGTGAACAGGGACGCCAACGGCGCCCCCAGAGGCGGCGCCATGGCCAACCAGGCCGCGGCGGCCAGACAGAGCAGGGCCGCGAAACCGGTGAGCATGGTCAGCCAAATCAACGCATTGAGGCTGAAAAAGCTGGATAGGGGGCCGCGGATATTCATCGATCAGCGGCTGACCAGTTTGCCGATCAGCAGACCCACGCCAAAGGCGCTGAGCACGCAGGTGAAGGGGTGCTGTTTGATGTGCGAGCCCATTTGTTCGGCCTGGTTTTCCGCCTGACGGCGCACCTGATCGAACTGATCGCGGGCCTGTTCGGCGCCGGCCTGGGCGCGTTGCTGGGAATTGCGTTTAAACGCTTCGGTGAGCGCCCCCAGATCACGACGCAGCTGGTCCATGTCTTTTTTGAGTGCTTCGGTTTCCGGCGATTGGCTCATTACAACCTCCTGTTGCTATGAAGAATCCAGGGAAAAGATTCCGTAAGTGGACTTTCAGCATAGAGGATGCGATGAGGCTCTGCCTACGGACACAGGGCGGGGAAGCGGCGTTAACGCCGCTTCTTTTGCAAAAGATTGATAAAGAACAGTTTTTGGATAAATCGTTCAGAGGTTCCGGATCACTTCGTCGGTGAACTCGGAGGTGGACGCCTTGCCGCCCAGGTCCGGCGTGGTGACCTGACCTTCGCCCACCACGAAGCGAATCGCCTTGCGCATCCGCTCCGCGTCCTCGTTGCGTTCCAGGTACTCCAGCATCATCGCCGCGCCCAGCATCAGCGCGGTGGGGTTGGCGATGTTCTGCCCGGCGATGTCCGGGGCGCTGCCGTGCACCGCCTCGAAGATGCCCTTGTGCTCGCCCACGTTGGCGCCGGGCGCCAGGCCCAGGCCGCCGGTGAGACCGGCGCACAGGTCGGAGAGGATGTCGCCGAACAGGTTGGTGGTCACGATCACGTCGAAGCGGTGCGGGTTCATCACCAGCTGCATGGCGCAGTTGTCGACGATCATCTCCTCGTGCTCGATGTCGTCGTACTCCTTGGCGATGGAGCGCGCCACGTCCAGGAACAGGCCGGAGGTGGACTTCATGATGTTGGCCTTGTGCACCACCGTCACCTTGCGGCGGTTGAGCCGGCGCGCCGCTTCATAGGCGAAGCGCATCAGCCGCTTGGATTCCTTGCGGGTGATCACGCTGCGCAGCTCGGCGCGCTCGCCGTCGTCGCTGACGGTCTGGCCTTCGCCGGAGTAAATCCCTTCGATGTTTTCGCGGATGGTGACGATGTCCACGTTGTCGTAGCGCGAGCGCACGCCGGGAATCGACAGCGCCGGGCGCAGGTTGGCGAACAGGTCGAAGTGCTTGCGCAGGGTCACGTTCACCGAGCGGAAGCCCTTGCCCACCGGCGTGGTGATCGGACCTTTCAGCGCCACCGGGTTCTTTTCAATCAGATCCAGGGTTTCCTGGGGCACCAGGTCCTCGCCCTTGTCCAGGGCGGTTTGCCCGGCGATCGCGTAGTCATAGGTGAGGCCGCAATCGAGCGCGTCGAGGACACGGAGGGTGGCGCTCATGATGTCCGGGCCGATGCCGTCGCCGGGGATGACTGTTACGCGTGTTTCCGCCATGGGAACTCCTGGTTGCCGGTTTTCGGGTCGCTATTCAAGCAAGCGTGCGGGGGGCGCCGCAAGCGACCTTAGTCTATACGAAGGGGGCCGCTTCTGTGCAGGCGTGGCCCCAGGGATACAAGGACCGTGCCACGCTCACCGCGGCGCCGGCGGGTGCCCGGCGAGCTGGCGCGCGGTGTCGAGAAACTGGCTCAATACCGCGCCCGGCGGGCCTTTGCCGCGCGCCAGCAACAGCGGCAGGGTGGCGGGCGCCGGCCGTCCGTGGACCGTCAGCGGGCGCAGTAGTGCCCCATATTGGTCGTCGGTGTTCGGGTCGCAGGGCACGATCGCCACGCCCAGGCCGGCCGCCACCAAGCTGGCGGCGGTGGACAGCTGGTGCGCCTGGTGGCTGACGCGGGGCCGGAAATCCGCTTCCGCGCACAGCTGCGTGATACGCGCCACGAAGCCGTCGGCGAGGCCCGCCGGCGGCAGGATGAAGGGCTCGGCCGCGAGCAGTTCCAGGGCCACGCTGCGCAGCGTCAGCAGCGGATGCCGGGGCGGCAGTATCACGCACAGCGGCTCTTCGGTGAGCGCTTCATAGGGCAGCACCACCGGACCCTGGGCGGAATGCACGAAACCGATGTCCAGCCGGCCCATCTCCAGCTGTCGCAACTGGGCCCCGTCCGAGGCTTCGCGAATGTTCAGGGCGACACGCGGAAACAGCGCGCGGAAGGCGCTGAGAATGCGGGGCACCAGCGGCGGCAGGGACGCCGCGGGCACGCCGATGCGCAGTTGGCCGTTGGCCGGCGGACGTGTGCGCGGCGCGCGGCTGGCCTCCTGGCTGGCGAACAACGCCTTGGCGCTGATCACCAGGGCGTCCCCGGCGCCGGTCAGGCTCACCGCCGTCGGGTTAACGATAATCAGGGGCGTGCCGAGGNCGCGCTCCAATTCCCGCACGCTCTCTTTCAACAACATGGGATGGCGGTCCNGGCGTTGAGCGGCGCGGGCGAAATCACCTTCCTCGGCGACGGCAAGAAAGTCCCTGAGGTCTTCGCTACTGATCCGGTCCATAGCATTCACCGGCGGGTTGTTTTTTTACCACGATACCCCTGTTGGCGGCGGACGCCATAGTGTTGTCACCGTTCAGTGTTATAGCCGGTGCAAATGAGGTAACCAGGGGTAACGCTCGCGCCCATGGAATGGCATGCTAATAGACCTTTCCATCCGCTGGGGAAACGACCGCATGTGGTTATACATACTGGCGATCAGTGGCGGCGCTGCCCTGGGCGCCAATGCCCGCTGGCTGCTGGGGCTGTGGCTGAACGCCCTGTTTCCGGCGCTGCCGCTGGGCACGCTGGCGGCCAACCTGCTGGGCGGCTGGCTGATCGGTCTGGCGCTGGGGGTGTTCGCCTGGCTGCCGGCGCTGGCGCCGGAGTGGCGGCTGTTCCTGGTGACCGGGTTTCTCGGTGCCCTGACCACCTTCTCCACCTTTTCGGCGGAGATGTTCGAGCATCTGCAGAGCGGCCGCTGGGCGGTGGCTCTGGCCGGCATCGCCGTGCACGTGGCCGGCTCCCTGGCGATGACCGGCCTGGGCTTCGCCATGGTGGCGCTGGTGCGCGACCGGCTGTAACCGGGCTTGGCCTAGAGACGCACCGCCTGCGGCGTTTCGCCGCGCAGTTTGATCACGTCCGCCCGCGGCGGCGCGCCGAACAGGCGGCTGTATTCGCGGCTGAAATGGGACGGGCTTTCATACCCCACCCGGAAGCTGGCGGTGGCCGCTTCCAGCCCCTCACTCAACATCAGGCGCCGGGCTTCGTGCAGGCGCAGCTTCTTCTGGAACTGGAGCGGCGACATGCGCGTGACCTGCTTGAAGCTGTGGAACAGGGAGGACTCGCTCATGTTCGCCTGTTCCGCCAGCTCGCGGATGCGCAGCGGCTCGGTGAAGCGGTCCTTGAGCACCGCGATCACCTTGGAAATGCGGTGCGCCTGGCTGTCCGCCGACGCGAACCGGCGCATTCGCGGGCCGGTCTCGCCGATCAACGCCCGGTAAATAATCTCGCGGCGCGCCAGCGGCGCCAGGATGCGCGCGTCCGCCGGGCTGTCCAGCAGTGACACCAGCCGGGTGATCGCTTCCACCATGCCTTTTTCCGCCTGGGTGCGGCACAGACCGCAGGCGATGTCGGGGCACTCCTCTTCCGGTTCGCTCAGGTCGTCGCCCAGCTCGATGATCAGATCGGTGACCTCCTGCGGGTCCACCGACAGCTTGACGCCCAGATAGGGTTTGTCCGGGCTCGCCTGGGTGACCTGGCCGAGCACCGGCAGATGCACCGACGACACCAGACAACTCAACGGGCCGTAGACGATTTCCTTGTCGCCCAGCCAGACGGTCTTGCCGCCCTGGGCGATCAGACACAGGGAAGGCTCGTACACCGAAGACACGCAGGTGGTGGGGGTGTCCGAGCGGATCAGATCCAGGCCTTCAATGGGGGTGGGCTGCAGGCCGTCCAGCGGTGCCCAGGGCAGAATCTTGCGAGACAGAATCTCGCCGAGACGTCGCAGTTCCTCGGCGGCTTCGTTTTCCGTGCTCGCGGTCGAAGTGCTTGCCTTCACGTCGTAACCCTCCCGAATTGGCGTGGGGCTCAGTATACGCCCGGCGACCGGCGCGTGAAGCGACTCGGTGCACGGGCTGCAGTTTTGGGCAAGCACCCTGCAGGATCGCGCAACCCGTGGAAGGAATACGCAGATAACAGTTTCATGAACCGTTCCCCGCTTAACAGAATCGGGCAAGCACGCGGCAGGAATACGCTACCGCCGCCGGATCCCCCCTCCCTAAAGTAGCGATTCATCGTCGCCATAGACGAAAGCACTCATTTTTTTAATTGACCTGAATCTAACTTGAGGAATTACCGTCCTGTCGAGTTCGGGTCGACCCGTTCGATTAGTGCCGAGGCCAGGCCGCGAGGCGGGCCGCTACTACACGTGGAGAGAAACGACATGGATATATTCACCGGTGAGTCCGCGAACGAAGCGGGCTTGTTCTGGGGGCTGACGCCCCTGCTGTTGGCCCTGGTCCTGCTGGCGGGCTGCGACGCGCGCAGCGAAGCGCAGCAGCACGTCGGCGAACCGCCGGAGGTGGACGTGGCGCGCGTGCTCGCCGAGCCGGTCACGCTGCGCGAGACCTTCACGGGGCGCGTGGAAGCGCCGGAGACCGTGGCGCTGCGTCCCCGCGTCAGCGGTTACATCGACCGGGTGGCGTTCGAGGAAGGCGAGCTGGTGAAAGCCGGCGACCTGCTGTTCCAGATCGACCCGCGCCCGTACCAGGCCCGCGCCCGGGCGGCGCGCGCCGAGCTGGAGCAGGCCCGTAGCCGTCTGCAGCTGGCCGAAGGCGAAGCCGGGCGCGCCCAGCGTCTGCTGGAAAGCCGCGCCATCTCCCAGGAAGAGTACGACCAGCGCCGCGCCGCGCTGCTTAATGCCCGCGCCAGTGTGCAGCAGGCCCAGGCGGCGCTGCAGAGCGCCGAGCTGAACCTTGAGTACACCCGCGTCACCGCGCCGGTGGACGGCCGCGCCGGCCGCGCCCTGGTCACCAAGGGCAACCTGGCCAGCGCCGACCAGACGCTGCTGACCACGCTGGTCTCGGTGGATCCGCTCTACGTCTACTTCGACAGCAACGAGGACAGCGCCGTGCGGAGCGGCCAGTCGCTTGAGCCGGGAAAGACCGAGCCGGTACGCATCGGCCTGGTGGGCGAGGACGGCTTCCCGCACCAGGGGGCGCTGGACTTCATCGACAACCGGCTCAACCCGAACACCGGCACCCTGCAGTACCGCGCCGTGCTGGAGAACCCGGATGGCGCTTTTAAACCCGGCCAGTTCGCGCGCGTGGAAATGCCGGTGGCGGAACTGGATCGCGCCCTGCTGGTGAACCGCAAAGCGGTGCTCACCGACCAGGACCGCCGCTACGTCTATGTGATCGACGGTGACAACACGGTGGGCCGCCGGCAGGTGGTCACCGGTCGCCAGGTGGGTGAGCTGCTGGTGATTGAGTCGGGCCTGGAAAGCGGCGACCGGGTGATCGTCAACGGCCTGCAGAAAATATTCGGTTCGGGCATGCAAGTGGCGCCCCGCGACGTCGCCATGCGCGACGCGCCGGCCCTCGACGACAAGGCCGTCGCCGCGTCGCGGCCCTGAAGCCTTACCACCCTAGGACTTTTAATTCTCGGGGAACGACTGCATCCGGCGGGCCGGCGGCCCGCCGCATGGGAGCTATATTGCGATGAATTTTTCACGTTTCTTCGTGGACCGACCGATCTTCGCGGCGGTGGTCTCGATCATTATCTTCGCGATCGGGTTGATCTCCATCCCCAACCTGCCCGTGAGTGAATACCCGGAAGTGGTGCCGCCGTCGGTGGTGGTGCGCACCGTTTACCCCGGCGCCAACCCCAAGGAAATCGCCGAAACCGTGGCCACGCCGCTGGAGGAATCCATCAACGGCGTGGAAGACATGATGTACTTCAAATCCGTGGCCGGCTCCGACGGCGTGCTGCAGATGACCATCACCTTCCGCCCCGGCACCGACGCGGAAGACGCCACGGTGCGCGTGCAGAACCGGGTCAGCCAGGCGCTGGCGCGGTTGCCGGAAGCGGTGCGCCGCCAGGGCGTGACTACCCAGAAACAGTCGCCCACCTTTTTGATGGTGGTGCACCTGACGTCGCCGGACGGCCGTTACGACACCCTCTATCTGCGCAACTACGCCCGGCTGCATGTGAAGGACCGGCTGGCGCGGGTTCAGGGCGTGGGCGACGCCCAGGTGTTCGGCGGTGGCGACTATGCCATGCGCGCCTGGCTGGACCCGGGCAAGGTGGCCGCGCGCGGGCTCACCGCCAGCGATGTGGTGGGCGCCATGCGCGAACAGAACGTGCAGGTGTCCGCCGGCCAGCTGGGCGCCGAGCCCATGCCCGACAGTGATTTCCTGACGCTGATCAACGCCCGCGGTCGACTGCGCACCGTGCAGGAGTTCGGCGACATCGTGCTCAAGAGCGGCGACGACGGCGAGATCGTGCGGCTCTCGGACGTGGCGCGCCTGGAGCTGGGCGCCGGCGACTACACCCTGCGCGCGCAGCTGGACGGCAAGGACGCGGTGGCCATCGGTATCTTCCAGGCCCCCGGCGCCAACGCTCTGGAAATCCGCGAGCAGGTGATCGGCATCATGGATGAGCTGGAACCGCGCTTCCCGGAAGGGGTGGAATACGAAGCGGTCTATGACACCACCATCTTCGTCAGCGACTCCATCAAGTCGGTGATCAAGACGCTGCTGGAAGCGGTGCTGCTGGTGGTGCTGGTGGTGACGCTGTTCCTGCAGACCTGGCGCGCCTCGATCATTCCGTTGCTGGCGGTGCCGGTGTCCGTGGTGGGCACCTTCGGCGCCTTGTATCTGCTCGGCTACTCGATCAATACCCTGACGCTGTTCGGCCTGGTGCTGGCCATCGGCATCGTGGTGGACGACGCCATCGTGGTGGTGGAGAACGTGGAGCGGAACATCGAAGAGGGGCTGACGCCGCTCGCCGCCGCCCACCAGGCCATGAAGGAAGTGTCCGGCCCGATCGTCGCCATCGGCCTGGTGCTGTGCGCGGTGTTCGTGCCGATGGCGTTTCTCGACGGCGTTACCGGGCAGTTCTACCGGCAGTTCGCGGTGACCATCGCCATCTCCACGGTGATCTCCACCATCAACTCGCTGACCCTGTCACCGGCGCTGGCGGCCATGCTGCTCAAGCCCCACGACGCGCCCAAGGACCGGCTCACCCGGGTGATCGACGCGCTGTTCGGCTGGCTGTTCCGGCCGTTCAACCGCTTCTTCAATAAAAGCTCCAACAAGTACCAGGGCGCGGTGTCCCGGGCGCTGGGCAAACGCGGTGCGGTGTTCCTGGTGTATATCCTGCTGCTCACCGGCACCGGCGCCATGTTCCAGGTGGTGCCGCCGGGCTTTATTCCGATCCAGGACAAGCTCTACCTGATGGCCGGGGTGAAGCTGCCGGAGGGCGCGTCCTTGCAGCGCACCGACGAGCTGCTCAACGACGTGGTCGACATCGCCATGAATACCGAAGGCGTGGAGCACGCCATCGCGTTCCCCGGTTTGAACGCGCTGCAGTTCACCAACACCTCCAACACCGGCGTGGTGTTCTTCCCGCTCAAGCCGTTTGATCAGCGCGAGCGCAGCGCCTCCGAGATCAACGCGGAGATCAACCAGAAGATCAGCGCGCTGAAAGAGGGGCTGGCGTTCTCCTTTATGCCGCCGCCGATTCTCGGGCTGGGCAACGGCTCCGGGTATCAGCTGTTTATCGAGGACCGGAACAATCTGGGTTACGGCGCCCTGCAGGACGCGGTCAACAGCTTCCAGGGCGCGGTGGCGCAGACGCCGGGCATGGGCTTTCCGATCAGCAGCTACCAGGCCAACGTGCCGCAGCTCGACGCGGAGGTGGACCGGCTGAAAGCCAAGGCCCAGGGCGTGTCGGTGACCGAACTGTTCGACACTCTGCAGACCTATCTGGGCTCCACCTACGTGAACGACTTCAACCGTTTCGGACGCACCTGGCAGGTAATGGCGCAGGCGGACGCGCCGTTCCGGGAAAGCGTGGAAGACATCGCCCGTCTGCGCACCCGCAACGACCGTGGCGAAATGGTGCCGATCGGTTCCATGGTCACGCTCACCGAGACCTTCGGGCCCGATCCGGTGCTGCGCTACAACGGCTACCCGGCGGCGGACCTGGCCGGCGAAACCGACCCCACCGTGCTGTCCTCCGCCCAGGCCATGGCCGGCCTCACCGCCCTCGGCGAAGAGGTATTGCCGCCGGGCATGGACTTCGAATGGACCGACCTGAGCTACCAGCAGGCCACCCAGGGCAACGCCGCGCTGGTGGTGTTCCCGCTTTCCATTCTGCTGGTGTTCCTGGTGCTGGCGGCGCTGTACGAAAGCTGGACCCTGCCGCTGGCGGTGATCCTGATCGTGCCCATGTGCATGCTCTCGGCGCTGATCGGCGTGTGGTTCGCCGGCGGCGACAACAACATCTTCGTGCAGGTGGGCCTGGTGGTGTTGATCGGGCTGGCGTGCAAGAACGCCATTTTGATCGTCGAGTTCGCCCGCGAGCTGGAGCTGCAGGGCAAGGGCACCGTGGAAGCGGCGCTGGAAGCCTGCCGCCTGCGGTTGCGCCCGATCATCATGACCTCGATCACCTTTACCGCCGCCGTGGTACCGCTGGTACTGGGCAGCGGCGCCGGCGCCGAAGTGCGCCAGGCACTGGGCACGGCGGTGTTCGCCGGGATGATCGGCGTCACCCTGTTCGGCCTGTTCCTGACGCCGGTGTTCTACGTCGCCCTGCGCAAGCTGGCCGGCGGCGGCCGGCCGGTGAGCCATCACGGTTCAACCATGGACGGCGAAGTGCACGGCCAGATTTCTGGAGACAATCATGCATAAATCCATTGTCCTGCTGACGGCACTGGCGTGGCTCTCCGGCTGCGCCGTGGGGCCGGACTATCAACCGGTGGAACCGGACGCGCCGGAGCGCTTCCTGGAGGCGCCGCAGGCGTCGGCCGGCAGCGCCGACGAGCAGCGCTTCTGGGCCGGCTTCGACGACCCGATGCTGGCGGGGTTGATCCGCCAGACCCTGGATGCCAACCGCGACCTGCGCGCGGCGCTGGCCCGCTACCAGCGCGCCGAAGCGCTGCTGCGCGGCAGCCGTGCCGAGCAGCTGCCCGACGTGGGCGTCTCCGCGTCCGCCGCCGAGCAGCACCTGGCGGATGTGGAGCGCACACCGCCGGGTGCCGGTGACGACCGCGTCGAGCTGTATCAGGCGGCTGCGGGTCTCAGTTGGGAGCTGGATCTGTTCGGCCGTCTGCGCCGCGCCAGCGAAGCGCAGCGGGCCGAGCTGGGCGCCGCCGGCGCCGACCTGGCCGCGCTGCAGGTGGCGCTGGTGGGCCAGCTGGCCACCAGCTACTTCGAGCTGCGCGGCCTGCAGCAGCAACTGCTGGTGGCGCGCAGCAACGTGGACAACCAGCGCCAGTCCCTGGAGATCGTGCGCTCGCGGGTGGACGCCGGACGCGGCACCGCCTTTGACGAGGTCCGCGCGGTATCGCAACTGGAAGCCACCCGCGCGGTGATCCCCGATCTGCAGGCGGCGGTGCGGGCACGCATGTTCCGCATCGCCGTGCTCACCGGGCAGAACCCGGGAGCGCTGGTGGACGAGCTGGCGCCGCCGGCACCGCTGCCGGAAAGCCTGCCGGTGATTCCGGTGGGCAGCCCCGGCGAGGTACTGCGCCGCCGGCCGGACATCCGCGCCGCGGAACGGCGCCTGGCCGCGGCCAGCGCGCGCATCGGCGTGGCCACGGCGGATCTGTTCCCCAGCTTCAGCCTGGACGCGCTGATCGGCTCGGTGGCCAGCGACAGCGGCGACCTGTTCAGCGCCGACGCCGAAACCCGCCGGGTGGCGCTGGGCGTGGACTGGACCTTTCTGGACTTCGGCCGGGTGCGCAGCCGCATCGACGCCGCCGACGCGGACAGCCAGGCGGCGCTGGCCAACTATGAGCAGACCGTGTTGCTGGCGCTGGAAGAGACCGAAACCCAGCTGGTGCGCTACGCCGGCAGCCGCGAGCGCAGCGAACGATTGGGCGCCGCCACCGAGGCCGCCGGCGAAGCCGCCGAGCTTGCCCGCACCCGTTACCGGCAGGGCTTTATCGGCTTCTTCGAAGTGCTCGCCGCCGAGCAGGAGCTGATCGACACCCGCGACGCGCTGATCGAAAGCCGCACCGCCGAAACCCTGGCCATGGTCAACATCTACCGCGCCCTAGCCGGCGCCCCAGGCGACGCGGCACCCATCGCCTCGGCAAACGATTAACCGAAAACGACGCGCTGATTCGTTTTCTTACCCCAGGGGCCAGGACGGCCCCCTTTTTTTGTCTTGTGGGAGCGGGCCCCGCCCGCGAAAGGGAGCGCAGCTCCCGGCAGGATCCCAGAGACCTAGCCTGTTCTAATGTTCGCGAAGGTTATCCAACATCCGATTACCGATCTCAATAAAAGTGTTCTGGTCTTTCTTATTAATGCCCTTGAGAAGCGTCTTTTTCACTTCGTTTTCAGCGTCCTGGATACGCGCCATCAGACCCCGTCCTTTTTCATTGAGCGCCAGCAGCTGCGCGCGGCGATCTTCCGGATCCGGCGTGCGCGTGATCAGTGCCATGCTCTCCAGCTCCTTGACCACCCGGGTGATCTGCGCCTTATCGCGGCCGGTGACGCCGGCGATCTGCTGGGCAGTGCAATCGGGATGGCGGCGAATCATTTGCAGCAGACGTATGTGCATACCGTTCAGTGGCAGGTCGTAATCGCGCACCGCGCGCTTGGAGCTGACCTTGAATTGAAACGCCAGTTGCCAGAGCACTTGGCGGATATCGGAATCGTCATTCATATGGTTGACAACATCAACTAGTGAAATTATGGTTGATATTGTCCACTAGTCAGGCGGGCGCCACAAGCGCCACCACCATGAGGTAACCCATGCCCAGACCGGCCCCCCGTATTCTGGAAGTGCTGCGCACCGAGAGCGTCACCCCGAACATGAAACGGGTGGTGCTCGGCGGCGGCGATCTCAGCGACTTCCCGAAGAACCACGAAAGCGCCAACTTCAAACTGTTGATTCCCCGCCCGGGACAGACGGCGATCCCGCTGCCGCCGTTCGGCGACGCGCCGCCGGAAGAACGACCCATAGTACGTACCTACACCCTGCGCCACTTCGACCACCAACGCGGCGAAGTGGTGGTGGATTTTATGATGCACGCCGACCACGGCCCCGCCTCCGGCTGGGCCGCCGCCGCCCGCCCCGGCGACCGGATCGGCTTCGCCGGACCCGGCGCGCCCAAGTTCGTCGACTTCGACGCGGACTGGTTCCTGTTCGCCGGCGACATGTCCGCGCTGCCCGCCATCGGCGCCAACATCGAACGCCTGCCCGCCAACGCCCGCGGCTATGCGGTGCTGGATATTCTCGACGACGCGGACCGGCAGGCCCTGCCGTTTCCGCCCGGCATGGAAGTGATCTGGCGGGTGAACCCCAACCCGGAACAGCCGGCCATGGGCTGGGTGGATACCATCGTCGGGCTACCCTGGCTGGACGGCTCGCCGTCGGTCTGGGTGGCCGGCGAAAGCGGCGCGGTGCGCGCCGTGCGGCGCTACCTGACCCAGGAACGCCGGATCGAGCGCCACCGCCTCTACGCCAGCGGCTACTGGCAGATCGGCCTCACCGAGGACCGCCACCAGCTGGAAAAACGCAAGGATAAAGAGGCACTCAGCCGCAGCACTTCTTGAATTTGCGGCCGCTGCCGCAGGGGCAGGGGGCGTTGCGGCCGGGCTTGAACGGCGTGACAGTATGCTCACCGTCGAGATAAAACCAGTGGCCGTTCTCGCGGACAAAGCGGGAGCGCTCCTCCAGCACCGCGAAGCCGTCGCCGTCCCGGTGGGTGGCGCGGAAGTGCACCTGCCCCGCGTCGCCGTCCTGCTTCGCGTCGACGATCTCCAGCCCCAACCATTGATCGCCGCCTTCCAGCGTTAGCTCCGAGGGCCGGGTATCCGGGTGCCAACTGGCGCGCACATAGTCCGCGTCGTCGCGCACGAAGGCGCTGTAGCGCGAGCGCATCAACGCCTCCGGCGAGGACGCCGGCTCGCCGCGATGCAGCGGCCGGCAACACTGGGCGTAATCCAGGCCGGAACCACAGGGGCAGCGGATGGGCTCGCTCATTTGGGGCGGTACATCTGGAAGAACGTATCCGGGCTGATGCCGAAGTAATCCGCCGGGCCGCCGCCGCGCAAAATCGGCTCGGCGGCGGCGGTCTGGTAGACGCCGTCCTTGAGCAGATGCCGGGCGATGTGCACGCCCACCACCTCGCCGAACACCATCCAGGTGTCGGTCTCGGTGCCGTCGGCGCCGGTGAGCCGCAGAATCTGGCTGAGCCGGCACTCGAACGACACCGGCGTCTCCTTCACCCGGGGCACGCCGATCACCCGTGACGGCTCCGGCGTCAGCCCGGCCAGCTGGAACTCGTCCACCTCCGGGCCCACCGCCGCGCAGCTCTGGTTCATCGCGTCCGCCAGTGGCCGGGTGGCCAGGTTCCAGCCGAACTCCCCGGTCTCCTCGATGTTCCGCACGCTGTCCTTGTAGCCGATGCTGGCGAAGCCCACCAACGGCGGCGTGTAGTTGAAGGCGTTGAAGAAACTGTACGGCGCCAGGTTCAGCACCCCATCGCGGCTGCGCGAAGAAATCCAGCCGATCGGCCGGGGCGCCACCAAAGCGTTGAAAGGATCGTGGGCCAGCCCGTGGCCGGCGGAGGGTTCGTAGAAATGGGTGTCAGTAGTCATTGAGCAATGCTACTTGGGGCGGGCTATAACCGACAAGCGCGGGCCAGGCCCGCGCTTGAAGCTATCAACTGTCAATTATCAACTCAAGCCGCCACCTTCGGCGGCGCATCCCCGTGCTTGATCCCGTACTTGCGAATCAGCTTCTCGCGCTTGGCCGGGTCGAAGTTGATGTTGCGGGCATCGTAGCCGGCGTGCTCCAGCAGACGCTTGTCCATCACCTTGTACCAGATCGGCGGGAAGTAGCTGATAAAGAACATGCCGAAGTAGCCGTTGGGCAGCTCGGGCAGGTTCTCGAAGTGACGCAGGCTCTGGTAGCGCCGGGTCGGGTGCGCGTGGTGGTCGGAGTGGCGCTGCAGGTGGAAGGTCGCCCAGTTGGAGAACATGTGGTTGCTGTTCCAGCTGTGGTGCGGCTGGGTGCGCTCGTAGCGGCCGTTGGCCTTCTTGTGGCGCAGCAGGCCGTAGTGCTCGATGTAGTTGGCGGAGGTCAGCTGGAAGGCGCCCCAGAAGGCGGTGCCGAGAATGTAGGGCAACAGGCCGATGCCGAAGATGGCGAGCACGGTGCCCCACGCAACGATGGTGATGATCGCCGGCTGGATGATCTCGTTCTCCAGGGACCAGACCGATTTGCCCTGGGCGTTCAGGCGGTCCTTCTCCAGGCGCCAGGCGCGCTTGGCGGCGCCGGGCAGCTCGCGCAGCGCGAACTTCCAGATGCTCTCGCCCATGCGCGAGGAGGCCGGATCTTCCGGGGTGGCCACGTCTTTGTGGTGGCCCTTGTTATGCTCGATAAAGAAGTGGCCGTAGGCGCAGGGCGCCAGCACGAACTTGGCCAGCCAGCGCTCGCCCTTGCCCTTCTTGTGGCCCAGCTCGTGGCCCAGGTTGATGCCCACGCCGCAGGTGCCGCCGATCAGGTAGATCATCGCCAGCACGCCGTGCCAGGGCAGGTTCTGGGTGCCCACGAACCAGGCGCCGTAGAACCAGGCGCCCCAGATCAGCGGCACCAGGGCGTACAGAATCCAGCGGTAGTAGGGGTCGTTTTCCAGCTGCGGCACCACCTCTTCCGGCGGGTTGCTGGTGTCCTCGCCGATCAGCATGTCCAGCACCGGCACGGTCAGGTAGTAGAACGCCAGCGGCAGCCACAGCATCAGCGCGTTGTTGCCGGTGGCGAAATAGAGCGCCGGGCCCACGAACACGATGGCCGGCACGAACAGCGACGAAAACCACAGATGCCGTTTGCGGTCGCGGTAGATCACACCGGACGGTCCGGTGAATACACCTGCCTTGCTCATAAACCTCACCTCTTTGTTATGTAATGGTTCCATCCTCCGCCTGTCCGGGGCCAACCGGCACCGCTTAGAGTGGCAATAAATCGTCATAAAGTGACAAGGCGGCCGACATTCACTACCTTGGAGGGAAGGCTTCCAGGGAGCGGCACCCATGACCGTGCAGATCACAAACCGGCTGCGCCCCGCGATTCACCCCACCTATCCGCGTCTTTTGTGCGCGTATTTGCATGAGCGGGGCTTCGATAACGCGGTGATATTCCAGGACACCCGCCTGCAATGGGAGCAATTGCTGGGCGACCACCGCTATCTGAGCCTGGAGCAGATGTCGCGCCTGATCCGCCGCGCCATCGACCTCACCGGCCAGCCCTGGATCGGCCTGGAGACCGCCGGCGTCACCTCGGTGTCCGCCCACGGGCCGCTGGGCTACGCGGTGGTGTCCGCCCCGGACCTGCGCGAAGTGCTGCGGGTGGTGTCCCGCTACGTGGGGGTAAGGTTCCAACTGGTGGGGGTGCGCTTCGAGGAATTCGACGACCACGCCGTGCTGACGCTGGACGAGCAGGTGGACCTGGCCGAGATCCGCGAATTCGTCACCGGCTCCATTCTCGCCACCTACTTTCAGCTGGTGGACACGGTGACCTCGCGGCGGCTGCGCGACGTGGCCGTCACCCTGCCGCTGGACGAGCCCGCCTGGGCGTCGGTGTACGAGGAATATCTGGGCTGCCCGGTGACCTTCGGCACCGGCCAGCTCACCATCACGCTGCCCGCCGCGCTGCTCGACACCCCCTGCCTGACCGCCGACCCCACCACGCACCGCGCGGCTCTGCGCGATTGTGAGCACCAACTACGGCAGATCCAGAGCGGCGGCCCGCTCAGCCAGCGCATCGGCGTGATGCTGCTCGACCGCGACGGCGACTACCCGACCCTGGACGACACCGCCGAAGAGTTCGCCATGTCCCGCCGCACCCTGATCCGCAAGCTCAAAGCCGAAGGCACCAGCTTCCAGGAACTGCTCGACGACGTGCGCCGCGAACTGGCCGCCTGGTACCTGCTGGAAACCAGCCTGCCGGTGGAGCGCATCGCCGAAAAGCTCGGCTACCAGGACCCCTCCAACTTCAGCCGCACCTTCCAGCGCTGGTTCGGCACCACGCCGCTGCGCATGCGCCGCGCGCCCTGACCTAAGACGTCAGCGCCAGCAGCCGCCGCTCCAGCCCGAACACATGCTCGTCCTCGGCGCCCAGCTCGCGCAGCGCCTCCGCCAGATGCAGCAGATAATCCCGGTTCGCCCCGCTGGGCCCATGGCTGCCATGAATGTGCCGCGCGATCTCGTCCTCCGGCGCCGGCCCCAGAAAGGCCGCGTTATCCTCGGTGGCGATGTACACCAGCCCCTCTTCATGGCCGCCGTCGGCGAACGTCATCGGCGTGGCGAACCGCAAATAGCCGTTCTTCTCGCGCACATCCAGATGCTCGAACACGGACGGCGCCACCCGGTACGCCATGCCCGCGCACACCGTGCCCGGGCTCTCCACCAGCGTGAGCACCCGGCCCGGCCGCTCCGGCGTGCCGCGATGATCGTGGGAGCCCTGCCAGAACCGCCGCGCCCAGCCCTCGATGCTGGCGGGCCGGCGCTCCAGAAACGGAAAGTCCGCCTTGAAAATCAGCGAGCCATAGCCGAACAGCCAGACGCTGTCGCGGCCATTGAAGTCATGGCGGGTCTTATTAAGTTCGGAAGTGTCGAGAGTCATAACGGAAGGAAGATACAGGATGCAGGATACAGGATGAAGCGCGCGCACGGCCGTGCGGCGGGGCAGGCCTTTACCCGCGCCTGTATCCTTCATCCTGTATCCTGAATCCATAACGGATAGCTACAATTCCCGCATCACCGAATTGCCCAAGGACACCCCATGAAAGACGTACGCCAGGAATACCACGCCCCCGGCCTCACCGAAGCCGACCTGCTGGCGGACCCGGTGGAACAAGCCCGCCGCTGGGTCGACGACGCCATCAACGCCGAGCTGCCCCTGGCCAACGCCATGACCCTGGCCACCGTCTCCGCCGACGGCCGCCCCTCCAGCCGCGTAGTGCTGCTCAAAGGCATCGAAGACGGCGGCTTCGTCTTCTTCACCCACTACGACAGCCGCAAAGGCGACGACATCGCCGCCAACCCCAACGTCTCCTTCGTCATGTTCTGGGGCCCCTTCGACCGCCAACTGATCGTCAACGGCCGCGCCGAGAAAATCCCCGCCCAGCAATCCCGCGACTACTTCGCCAGCCGCCCCCGGGGCAGCCAGCTCAGCGCCGCTGTTTCCCATCAGAGCCGCCCCGCCAGTCGGGAGCAGCTGGAAGCGGATATGGCCCAGCTTGCCGAGCTATATCCGGAAGGTGAGACCATCCCCATGCCGGAGACCTGGGGTGGTTACCGCATCGTTCCCGAGGAGATCCAGTTCTGGCATGGGCGGCCTAGTCGGTTGCATGACCGGTTTCGGTATATCAGGGATGGCAATGACTGGGCCCGCGAGCGTCTGGCCCCCTGATCCAGAGCCGCAGTTAATACCGCTCCTGCGTGTGCCGTGGGAGCGAGTGTATCCCTCCACGAGCCTGATGGCCGCATTTGTGCCCCGCGGAATTTTCTGGTTTTATCGTAGTTCATCGAAATACTAATAATGTGATAACGCGCCAGCTGACCATCGGATGCTTGAGTTGGCGTGCAAGGCTATTAAAACAAGGACAGTGATGGCTGAGCGGCCTCCCAAGGAAGTTGTGGATACTCGAATCCGAAACCGGATCATGGAGTATCTTCAGCTCGTATCCTCTGCGGCGCAGCAGAAAGATTATCAGCGCCGAGTCCCCGATGTGAATGTGACTACCGAGCTCATATGTAGCTGGGAAGATTGGATGCCTGTCGAAGAGGGCGCTCAAGAGTTCGCTCCGCCTGTTTACTCAGCTGAAGAGTACGAGGCAATCGAAAGGTACGGCCGTACTTGGGAAGCCGTCGCTGCGGCGACGCCAGAGGAAATGCCGTCACTCGAGGAGTTTATTGGAACGCCGGAGTGGGGGCGGCTGAAACAGGCTGAGGAAGACGCCTTGAGCGTCTTTCAGCTGCGCGGAGTGTTCGAGGAACTGTGAAACAGCTGTAACAATGGTCTGGCCTCGACGTTTTGTAAGCTCTTAAGATGCTTTTCAAGCGGCGACTCAGGCGGAGCATCAGTTGTGGGGTGGGGGTAATGAAAAATTCAAGCATTCGAGCTTTTCTCCTGGCAGTCCTGCTGCTATGCCCGGTAGGTGCTTATTCGGAAATGGACCTTTCCGATGTAGTGCCTCCGGATGCAAAGATCGTTGAAGTCTGGGAGTGCAGAGATTTTTTGGGTAGTTGGTCCGAAGTGCTAGCAGTTGCATCCATATTTGAGGGCGGCCAGATCGGTAAAATCGAAGTGGCTGGGACAGCTCATGTGACGCAATACAACGTTGATGGCTTTGATCGACGGTGGGATTTTGGCCTTCAGGAAGATGGGAGTTTTAGATACTCGTTTATCGTTAGTCCAAACGGAAGAGCTTCCTACTATGATTTCAGAAGTAGTTCAAAATCTGTAAAGCCGAGCATTACGATGGACTGCCGTCACAGGAAGGGCTAGTGGTAGGGAGGAGGCTTCGGCCGCTCTCAATACCGATGTTCGCGAGCGTTAGGTCAAAATGACTAGAAAAGATAAATCAATCTGTGTCCAGCACCTCACAGAGCTCAGAAAGCGCTGGTTGGCGAAGAACGATATGTTTCGCCTTGATGACGGATGGAACACGTTGTCTGATCAAAGAGTGCAAATTGGTGGCCGCGAGTATCGGGAGTATGTGTGGAGTCAAAAAACGCCTGATCAAACACTTATTGTCTTCGAGGTAGTTAGAGGCGCTTTTCTTGGCAGTGTTCATTACTGTCTAGGAGCCGAGCTGCTTCAGGATGGTGCTTTTCGTTTCTTGGTGGACAAAGATCTCTGGGAGCAAGGAATTCCGTGAACTTGCCTAACAAGCCGCTCAAGTACGTTTCGACTCTAACGAGCCTTCACCGGACGCGCTTAAGCGCGCCGCTTAGCTAGATCGTTAGATTTTTAGTATTACTTTAGGAGTCAAGATTATGTCGGATATCGTAAAAATAAATATTGATTTGAATAGCGGCGCAGTAAATATCGAGGCTGCCAGCGAATCGCTTAACATGATATTTGATAGGCTCGAGAGTTTTTTGCCATCATTAATCGACGCTAAGTCTCAGTTCTCAAATGGCGAGGACGAAGGTGAAGAAACCGGGGAAGCAGGCGAAGAAAATATTGGCGAACGAGTCGCCGAAGCAGCAGAGCCCAAAGGAAAAAATCCTGCCAAGCCAAAGAGAACTTCTTCCTCAAAACCGGAAACCTATAAGACCGTGGAGCTTGGGCTGAATGCCGATGAGAGACAAGCCTTTAAAGATTTNTATGCAGAGAAGAGCCCGTCTGGGCAGTCAGATCATGTCTTGACCGTGATTTATTGGCTAATCAAAAANACCAAAAGAGAATCTTTGAACAAAGATGAAGTTTTTACGGGACTTCGCACAGTGAATGAAAAGGCGCCAAAAAGGCTAACCTCTGTACTTTCTAATCTGGCTATATCCTCATATATTATTAAGAATGGCCCGAATTCAAGCCTTCACCATATCGGCGAGGATTATGTTGAACGAGATCTCCCTAAGAAAAAGGAAAAATAAATAAATGAATCAGGATTTAGATGATTTCGTTCTTCAGATTGAAAATTTCGAAGAGCTTAAAAAAACAGAATTAATCGACTGTTTTGTTTACTTTATCACTGTAATTAAAGAAGAGGATTCTGCTAGCTCTCGCCAGTTGAAAGAATGCTTTGATATTTTAAGGATTGAACCATATTCCAATATACCTTCATACCTTTCTGCGAAAAGTAAGCGAGGGAGAGGAAAGAAGTTCATAAAAAGGAAAGATGGATATATTCTTGAGCGTTCTGCCGAACTAGATCTTCAAAAAAATTTAAGTACAGGGCCGTCGAAGAGAGAAACCTCTTATCTTCTTAGAAATATGCTCTCAGATATAGCGGACTCGCATCAAAAGTCTTTCCTTCAGGAGGCCATCGATTGCTATGAAATAGGGGCCAAGCGAGCAAGTATAGTTTTAGCTTGGATCTTGACTGTAAACCATCTATATAAGTACATATACAAGCATAAAAAAAATGAATTCGACTCCGTTCTGTCAGCCAACACAGACAAAAGGGTAAAAATATCGAAGCTAACTTCCGTCGATGACTTTACTGAAATCCCAGAGGGTAAGTTCATTGAGTTCTGCCGCTCAGCAAAGATNATCACCAATGACGTTAGAAAAATACTTGATGAAAAACTCGGAACTCGTAACTCAAGCGCTCATCCATCAGGAATATCAATATCTGAACTTAAGGCAACCGAGTTCATACAGGATCTAGTTGAGAATGTAGTCTTAAAGTACAAGATCTAACAATGCGCTGTTGTCAGAAAAATTTCCCAAAAGTGCGGCGTTAGGAGAAAGGGGGCACACAGATGAGTGCGGATAATGAAAAAAGCGAACGAGAAAGTGGATGGGATAATTTGCCTGAACATTTGAAACATGATCTTATTCTCCAAGTGTTTAAGGAACTATCTCTCGTCAAGGATCATTCTCGGCTGCTCGTACTTGTTACTCACGGCTTCATAGAGCTGCTCGTCAATGCTCTGATTGATCATCACTTAAAAAATAGCAAAAAAGTTACATCGGATAGCCGGTCATATCCTCACTCAACAAAGTTGTTAATTCTTAATGAGCTTGGATTATTAGAAGACCAGGAATATAAAGTGTTTGATTGGTTTAGAAAGTTACGCAATAAAGCTGCCCATCAACCAATCTTTAATGTGACTAAATCGGAGTTATCAAAAATTGCTACTGAAGAGTTCAAAGACCCAGAAAACTTCTACTCTTTGTGTGTAGCATTAATTGGCGGATTCTGGAATCAGCATGTTCCTATCTTTGGGCCGAAATATGCGCCAGGCGCTGTTGGAGAAAATGACGACTCCTAACAATCAAGTCAACCAGGACGTGTAGTTCTCCCGCTTTAGTGGACACCTTCTCCTAACAAGAGGAGGTGGGCAACGCCCAGGTACACAAGCACCCGAGGAAGACCTGGCAGTACTCGGCGGATTTCAAGGTGAAGGCTGTGGAATTGAGCCATCAAGAAGGGATTGAGGTCCAGCAGGTCGCTGCAGGTCTGGGCATCCATCCGTTTATGCTTTCACGGTGGCGTAAGGAATACCGCGAAGGCAGAATCAGGCCAGATGGTCGAAAACGTGTGGATGTGCTGAAAGGCAAGCAAGCGCCACCGGCTGAGGAATTAAAAGAGCTGGATAGGCTGAAGCGGGATAACGCGCGCCTGAAGAAGGAGAACAACCTTCTAAAAAAGTGGCAACGGTATCTGGCGGATCAACATCAGAAAGGTTTGGATTCATCCAAGCCCACGGATGAGAATTAGGTGTCAGATACCCTTGCCGCTGGTTGGGCGTCTCACGGAGTGGCTATTACGCTTGGTGTAAGCGTGAGGAGTCGCAGCAATCGCGGGCGAACCGTGAGTTGCTGAAGAAAGTGCGGCAAATACACCGCGCCAACCGGGGCGTCTATGGTAGCCCAAGAGTGCATCAGACCTTGCGCCGTGAGGGCATAAGCGTTGGTCGTAAACGTGTGGAAAGGCTGATGCGCGAGGCCTCTCTGATCGGGCGTGCTGGCAGGGTATGCCGCCGAAGCCCAGGCATTGAGCGCTTTTATGGGCGCCACAGGAACATCCGGTTGAATCGGCCGGCACCTACGGGGCTGAACCAGCAATGGGTCGCGGATCTCACCTATATCCGGGTTGGAAATGAATGGCGATACCTGGCGGCGGTACTTGATTTGTATTCGTGGAAGGTAATCGGCTGGTCGTTGGGCAGCAGGAAGACAGCGGACCTGACTCTACGAGCGTTACGTCACGCATTACGAGTGAGGACGCCCAGGCTGGGGTTGATCTTCCACACGGACCGAGGCGTCGAATACGGGGCGTACCTGATCCAGAATGAGCTGGGCAGGCACGGAATTCAGCCCAGCATGAATCGGCCCAGACAATGCACGGACAATGCGCATATGGAGTCTTTTTTCCACAGCCTCAAGGCGGAGTTATCCGTGGTGTATCCTTCAAAAAAAGCAGGAGCTGAGGGTGGTCCTGAGCGGCTATATCAACTAGTTCTATAACCAGAAACGGTTACACTCTGGTATTGGGTATAGGGCCCCGGCAGAATACGAGAGAATGGTAGCGTGAAACGAAGCGTGTCCATTTTATCGGGGAAGATCACGCACCTACGCTGAGTATCGGCGTGCCGAAAAGCCAAGCGTTATGTTTTCTTGAGCATCGCATGAAAAACCTGATTTACAGTTTTATTAGCAAGAAGCAAGACAAATTGAAGCGACGCACCGACCGTCGCTATGAGGGGCTATGGATGGGGCCTCCTCCCAAATTGCTCAGTGAAGATGACCTGCTTCCTGGAGATGTCATTTTTTGTGGGCAATCAAAGAAAGATAAGGCAACTGAGTTAATTCAAAATACAACCGATGGCGTTTATGTCCACTGCGCAATATATGTGGGCGACGGCAAAGTCGTCGATGCTGTGCGCTCAGGTGTAAGGGAGATCGAGCTTGACTCATTCCTTTCAGAATATTCATATCTGTCTGTTACCCGACCTCCCGGAGCGAATCCTAAAAGATCGAATATGATTGTTGATTTTGCGCGGGAGTGCCTCGAGGAAAGGTTTCGATACAACCTTTTGGGAGCGGCTTTCGTTCCGATTCGAGAGTATTTTAATGTCAAAAACTTCCATAATCTCGATTTCAGGAAAAGGCTGAGGCCTAAGAAGGCCAGGCTGGCATGGCTCCCGAAGAAAAGCTACTTTTGCTCTGAATTCGTTATCGAATGCTACGTTAAGTGTGGGTATATTGGCGAGGATAATAGTTACTTTTGCTCTTCATATTGGTCGCCAACAGGCTTGGCCGAAGAGGCCGTTTTTCAATTGCAGGGATTTATGTCCACTGATGGTTTGGAAGCAGTGGCTCCGTTAGATCCATATATCGGGGGCTGTGATTGGGTTTTAACTCCTAGAGGTCGACGCCAACTTGAAGAGCGCCAACGGCGATGGGAAGCGCGGGTAATAGAATTGACAAAGACCGATAGCAACAAAACATAACCAGAGCAAGCATGGCGGCGCCCTCTCCATTGCGCCTACGGCTCCATTCCAAGGTCGCGCGTGCTGCAAGCGTTATAAGTAAAAAATAGGAGATAGCAGGATGGAAATAAGCTTTTCAGAAGCAAAAGGTATGTTTAGTACAGCAATAGTGCTAATGAAAAAGGGCTCACAGATGGAAGCTCAAGCTCAGATTCAAAAGCTTCAAGAGCAATACCTAGAGCTCCATGCAGAAAATCTTGAGTTAAAACAGGCTTTAATGGAGATAAAAGAAAGGGATGCCGTTAAAGATCAAATGCAATTCGAAGAACCATTTTTTTATATAGTAGATGGTGATAACAAAGATGGGCCCTACTGCCCAAAGTGTTGGCAAAAAGACAATTTACAAGCACGTGTTGTTGCTACTCCTGACAGTTACACTTCAGCTCATAAGTGCCAGGTTTGTGACACAGGCTTTGGCAAAGGTAGACCAAGGCCAACTCCCAGAGTAATTCGCAGATGAACCACACTTATAACAAGGCGCAGCATGTCGCACCTTCGGCGCTGGACCTCCAAACCGCTACGCGGTTTTTCGGCCCATGTCCGCGGCGTTAGGTGGCAACGCCTCGAAATTCTCCGAGGCCCGCGTTTCAGCCTCAGCGGCTACAATCTCGAACAATCGACAGACGTCCGTCCTCAACTGTGATTGATACCGGTGTGTCGATGGTAAATCCGGCTTGTTCCAGCCAGAGACCTTTCAAAAGAATGAATGGTGCCACGCGGTTCCCGCTGGAGGGGGTGTGTTTCGGGATATAGTTCCAGTGGCCTTTACGGACTTTGAGAGTGCGGTTGTTCATGGTTATGCTCCTGTTGTGCAATTTCTAGGTTGCGTCAGTAAGGTGGTCGGGAGGCTAGAAACAGCAACAGGTACTGCTCCGACTATTTCCTGCAAGCAGGTGTTCTATTCGCCGGACCTCCCGACCATTACATTCCCGGATTTCAGGCACAAAAAAACCGCAGTACTTCCGGGGAGCGGTTTTGCCCGCCCCGGCTCACCTCTAAACCTGCGCGTAGCCCCCGTCAACGAACACCTCGCTCCCCGTCATAAAGCTGCTGTCGNCGGATGCCAGGAANGCCACNGCGCCCGCGGTTTCNTTGGGGTCGCCCAGACGCTCAAGCGGNACGGTCCGTTTCATCTCGCTCAGGGCNTCGGNNGGGAGCAGTTCCATCAGCTTGTCTGTTTGGGTCGGGCCNGGNGACATGACGTTCACGCGNATGCCGGTGCCCCTGAGATCATGGGCCCANCTGCGCACCANGTTTCGGATGGCNGCCTTGGAGGCGCTGTAGATGCTCATNGCGGGGGTGCCCATGCTGCCNACCGTGGANCCGGTGAGGATGATGGAGCCGCCNNTCNTCATCAGGGGCAGGGCNTTCTGGACGGTGAAGAGGGTGCCTTTGACGTTGATGTCGAAGATGTAGTCGTAGTGCNCNTCNGTGATCTCTCCCAGGCTGGCGAANTCGCCGACGCCCGCGTTGGCCACCAGGANGTCCAGGTGNCCTTTTTCTTTCTGGATNGTGTCGAANACGCGGTCGAGATCCTCCGNCTTCGTCACATCCGCCTGGANGGCCCGGGNNTTGGANCCCAGTGNCTCAGCCGCGTTGTCGAGGACGTCCTGGCGCCGTCCGGTAATGAAGACGAAGGCGCCTTCTTCGATAAGGCGTTGGGCCGAGGCNAGGCCGATGCCGCTGGCTCCGCCTGTGATCAATGCGATTTTACCGTGTAGCCGACTCATGGTTGGGTCTCCGTATGTGTTGACTCGATTCGCGGTCACGATATATAAGCCACTTACAAATATTCAAGTATGCACCTTTTGGTAAGTACCCGTTATGGCGAACGAACACTCAGAAAACCCACGTTTCATTTGCGGCCTGGATGCGACGCTGCACGTGATCTCCGGGAAGTGGAAGCCTTTGATTTTGTTCTTCTTAAACAAGGGCCCGACGCGTTACGGCGAGCTCAAGCGAAGCGTCCGGGGCGTGAGCGACAAAATGCTGATCCAGCAGTTGAAGGAGCTGGAGTCCGACGGCATCGTCCGGCGAACCGACTATGGGGAGATACCGTTGCGCGTCGACTACTCACTGACGCCCTTCGGGGCGAGTCTGGTGCGGGCCATGGAGCCGCTTTGCGGCTGGGGCGAGACGTACGAAGAGGACATTGCCGCGGCGATGGATCGCCGGAAAGCCAGCCGGTAGGCAGCGAAATCGGGTGGCGCCCGACTCTACAGTAAGCTTTTTCCAGGAGGCACCATGCCCCTTCCCAAACGCGGTACAACGGTCACCGGCACCCTGTCAGCAAGTTTGCTGGCCATCGTTTTAATGACTGGCTGTTCGGACACGTCCTCGGACGCTGAGGACAAGGCGGCGCAACCGTCGTCCGCCGAGGCACTGGATGATTCAGGCAAACAGGAAGGTGCCGCTTCCTCCGGGCAGACCCGGGGCGGTGACGGCTCGCAGATTACGCTGAACGCTCTGACGGAGGAGGACATGGGCGAGGCCAGCCTTGCCGGCGAGCTGGGTTGCTCGTTCACCACGGCTGGCGGAGAGGTGTTGCTGATCGCGATGGGTAATGTGGCTTCGTCCGATGCGGCGCAGGGTGTGGTCAAGGTCGCCGGCTATGTGGAGCGCGTGTCGGCGCCTGGCGGCTTCGATGGCATGACGGCGTCGCCGACCTTCAGTGGTAAGGGCAAGACGGTTCACATCGAGGTCACTGGTGAGCCCACCGAAGGCGGGGAGTCGCCGCCCAGGCCGGCGACATTGACGTATGACCGGGCCGACGGCGCCCAGCGCGACTGGCAGGGCGAGTGGCGTTGCGGGCCGTAGGACGATGAACCGGAGGTTCGTGGTGACCGGTGGGCCCGGGGGCGGTAAGAGCACGCTGCTTGAGGCCTTGGCGGAACGGGGCTATCACGTCGCACCGGAGGCCGCCCGGCGCCTGATCAAGGAGCGGCTGTCCTCAGGGCTTCCGCCGCGACCGGATCCTGTCTCCTTCGCACGCGCCATTCTGGACTCGGATATGGAGCAGTACCGGGCCGCGACGAACAATGAAGGCATCACCTTCTTCGACCGGAGCGTGCTGGACGCGCTTTACATGCTAGATCTGGAATCCGCGATGTCGCGGGATGAAATTACGTGGCTTGTTCAGGCGTTTCCCTACAACGACACCGTGTTCCTCCTGCCGCCCTGGGAGGCGATCTACGCCACGGACTCGGAGCGCGATCAGACGTTCGAGGAGTCCGTGGCGGTGTTCGAGGGCATGAAGCGCTGGTATGGGCGGTGGGGTTACGAGACGGTGGAGGTGCCACGCGCCAGTGTCGAGGTGCGCGTTTCGTTTATTCTGGAAGCTATTGGGCACCCGTGTGTTTAGGTGGATACTGATATAACGGATGAGTGCCCGAGGAGGGTATGGATGTGAGCCTGGTCCATGTTCAAACCATGGCGCGGTACAACCGGTGGATGAACCAGAAGGTCTACGACGGCTGCGCCGGCCTGTCGGATGAAGACCGGAAGCGTGATATGGGGGCTTTCTTCAGGTCGATCCATGGCACGCTCAACCATATTCTGCTCGCGGACCGGATCTGGATGGGGCGGTTCACCGGTGAGCCTTTTTTGGTCCGATCACTCGACCAGGAGCTGTACGCGGACTTCAGCGTGCTGCGGGATGAGCGGGCGGCGGAGGACGAACGCATCATCGACTGGGTGGCGTCACGCTCGCCGGAAGACATGGAGGGCGATCTGGTTTATACCAGTATTGTGAACCCGGANCCNCGNCGNTATCCGCTCTGGTTNGCGCTGTCTCATTTCTTTAATCATCAGACNCACCATCGCGGCCAGATNANCNCCCTTCTTACCCAGCTCGGCGTCGATGTGGGCGTTACCGACCTTATCGGAATGAAACCATGAACCAGAAGCAAGCGACTGAGTTCGCGGCGGAGTGGATCGAGGCGTGGAACGCGCACGATCTCGATCGCATCCTTTCTCACTATACCGATGATTTCGAGATGAATTCGCCGTTGATCGCCAAGCGGCTCGCGGTGCCGTCAGGGACGCTGAAAGGCAAGGCTGCGGTCGGTGAGTATTGGCAGGGCGCGTTGCGCGCTTACCCGGNCCTCCGCTTTGAGCTGCTCAAGGTGCTGCGGGGCGTNTCCTGGGTCACGCTCTACTACCTCGGCGCAACAGGCAACGAAGTGGCGGAGACGTTCCTGTTTGACGGCAACGGGAAGGTTACGCAGGTGTTCGCGTCTTATGCCTAGACCCAGGGTAATGGACGGCGGGGGCGTCTGGGTCGGATCCGCCTAATCGATATCGAAAAATTGAATTTGCCGCCCTCATGGTTGGACGACCTAATGGTACGATCCAGGCGTATGTAACAGGGAGGACAACGATAATGATTAATAAACTGACCGCCATTGTGGTGGTTGTCATGGTAAACATGCTGTTCGCGGCGCCCGCGTTCGCTGATGACAAGCGTATCGGCATACTGGTCTTCGACAAGGTTCTCACCAGCGACGTCATAGCGCCGGCGGAAGTCTTCGGGGTTGCGACGCGAAAGTCGTGGTTCTCTGATTACGAAGTTGTGTTTATTGGCGTAGAGCGGAAGCCGGTGATTACCACCGAGGAAGGAATTCGCTTGCCTGTCGATGCAACCATATACGACGCACCCAAGCTGGATGCGTTAATCGTTGCCAGTGCCTATGATATGGATTGGTTGTTCGAGAACGAGGATTTAACCGCGTTTCTACGAAGCCAGGCGAAGACCGCTGCATGGTTGGGAAGTAACTGTTCGGGAGCGTTTCTGTACGCACACGCAGGACTTCTGGATGGCTACCGTGCCACTACCTGGGCGGGCGGAGAGAAACAGCTCGAACGTGAGTTTCCTGAGATCGACGTGGTCTTTGATCAGAATGTGGTGGTTGATCGAAACCGTATCTCCAGCAATGGTGGCATTCCTTCCTACCAGTCCGCTTTGGTGATGCTGTCGATGATGGCTGGAACCGGCAAAGCAAAGACCGTGTTTGAAACCATTCAGCTCAACCGGCTGATTCCGTGGTCTGATATTGAGGCCTACGTACCTGAAGACAAGACCTGATGCATGGAAGCTGGCTACGACGTAAGCGGAGGTGCGAGAGGATGAAGATCGGATGTCGACCTTGAGCCTTACGGATGGGTCGGAGTCCTTCCAGGTTACGGTGCTTGAATCCGCGCCCGGCGCCCCTGTGTTGCTCTTTGCGGTAGGGGCGGGCGGCAATCCGGAGCGCCATCTTCCGTTTCTCACTTCTCTCGCCGAATCCGGATACTCGGTGGTCGCACCGCATTTCACCGGGCTGGACGCATCGATGCCCAGGGAGGATGAGTTACGTCTTTGGGCGCGGAGGCTGACCCTTGCCCTCGATAGCGTTGCTCCGTCCGGATCGACGGTGGTGGGCGTGGGTCACTCACTCGGTGCGGCGGCCCTGCTCGCGTTGGCTGGTGGTCAGATCTGGTTGGCCGCCGGCCGCCATGTCGAGATCGTGCCTGACGGGCGACTCACCCGGCTGGTTCTGTTGACTCCGCCGATGGGCTTTTTCCAGGTCGAAGGGGCGCTGGATGCCGTGCAGACGCCCATTCTTGCTTGGGCAGGCTCGCGGGATTCGATCACCCCGGCCGCCCAGGTGGACGTTCTGGTTCGTGCCTTGAGCGGCCGCTTGCCGTTGGATGTACGTGTGACCGAGGGGGCCGGGCATTTCTCTTTCATGGACCTGCCACCGCCGGATGAGGTGGAGCCGTTGGCCGATCGGCAGGCATTCCTTGATCTGCTTGCCGAAGAGATCGGGAAGTTCTTGAAAAGGTGAGTGGCGTTCGGGCCCTCAGAAGATGATCAATCAGGGCCAGGCGGCGGTCAGAATGAAGCCGGATGACTGGACGGCTAACCGATATCGAGAGACCGAATTTTGTCGTTTTTCAGCTCAAAGGTATAGCGAAGCACCGCCGGGCTGCCGGGGAAGTTGCCGGAGACCCGNGCGCGAACGATCACGGCGGTATCCGCCTCTTCCATTTCCAGTGGTTCCGCCGTATAGCTGTANTTNTTCTTGGATTCGATAAACCAATCGGTGATCTCGGCGATCCCGTTNTNGGTATGCTTCTCGTCATGAACGGNNGCNTCCGNGGNGAAGCANNGGTCCAGTGAGNCNCTGTCCTTGTCGTTGCTGAGCTGGAAGAAGAGNGCGATGGGCGCNGGNANNTGNATGGCCATTNNCGGTTCCTTTGGCGGTGAATGGNTGGTCCTGAAGTTTGATCAGGGCGCGCCCCTTCATCAANAACGCACGAAAAAGTAAGTGGGTTACCTATGGGTAAGGCGTATACGCCGGAGACGGCGGCNGCGGACGTGGCGGCGGCGATGAAGGTGCTGGAAGGGCGCTGGAAGNTGATTCTTCTGTTNCACCTNTTNGGNGGNCAGGTGCGGCGTTACTCNGAGCTGGAGAAATCCATCCCNGGTATNTCGCANAAGATGNTGGCNCAACAGCTNCGCGNAGCTGGAAGCGGACGGNCTGGTGCGCAGAACGNTCTACCCGGAAGTGCCGCCNAAGGTGGAGTACCAGCTCACCGACTGGGGNCAGGCNCTTTGCCCGGTGCTGGATGCGCTGCTTTCCTGGCGTGAAGGGAANCAACCNGCCGNGGNTGATGNNCGGGNGCCGTGATGACCTACGAGGAATTCAACCGCTTNTGCCGTTCGTTGCCNGCCACAACCTATGTGGTNCAGTGGGGNGGCGCTCACGTCTGGAAAGTGGGCGGCAAGGTNTTCGCTATCGGNGGCTGGGAAAAGACCGGCCAACCCGCCTTTACGTTTAAGGCNTCGGAACTCAACTTCGAGATTCTGCGGGATCAGCCGGGTTTCCGGCCGGCGCCCTANCTGGCGTCCNGGGGNATGNGGTGGATACAACAGTACGATGCGCCTGAAGAGACNGANGAGACGCTCCAATACTACCTCAAGGANTCCCACCGAATCGTCTCCCTGGGGCTGACCAAGAAGCTGCAGCGGGAGCTCGGCCTGAACCAGANATAGCCGGAGCGNCGCCCGCCGCTACACNGTCAGATACTTCTTCACCAGCTCATCGCTGAGCGCGCCGATGTCGTCCTCGGCCACTTTGCTGCCCCGGTCGATGATNGCGAAGCGGTCGGCGGTGGCGCGGGCGAAGTGGAGTTTCTGCTCCACCAGCAGCACGGTGAGACCCTCTTCCTTGTTCAGAGTTTTGATCACCTTGCCGATCATGTCGACGATGTTNGGCTGAATGCCTTCGGTGGGNTCGTCGAGGATCAGCAGGGTAGGNTCCAGGGCCAGCGCGCGGCCGATGGCCANCTGTTGCTGCTGNCCACCGGACAGGTCGCCGCCACGCCGGTGGCGCATNTCGTGCAGCACCGGAAACAGCTCATAGATACGCGCCGGAATCTTGCGACTCCGGTCGGCACGCGCCTGAAGCCCCGTCTCCAGATTCTCCTCCACCGTAAGCAGTGGAAAAATCTCCCGCCCCTGCGGCACATAACCGATACCCGCCCGCGCCCGCTCCTCGGCGGCCTTCCTGCTCAGGTCTTTCCCATCAAACTCAATCCTGCCCGTAGCGGCGGGCAACAACCCCATCACCGACTTCAACAACGTGGTCTTCCCCACGCCGTTCCGCCCCATCACACAAAGACACTCGCCTTTCTCCAGGTTCAGGTCGACATCCCAAAGGGTGTGGGATTCCCCGTAATATTGATTCAACCCTTGCACGTTCAGCACGATCATTCTCCCAGGCGACTCCAGGCCGCCCGCTATTAACTATTCACTGTTAACTCTTAACTGAATTACCCGGTTTCGCCGAGATACACCTCGATGACTTTCGGATCATTCTGCACGTCCTGCATCTTCCCCTCGGCGAGTACACTGCCTTGGTGCAACACGGTGACGGTACTGGCGATCGAGCGAATAAACTCCATGTCGTGCTCCACCACCATCACCGAGTGCTCGCCGGCCAGGCTTTGCAGCAGTTCGGCGGTGCGTTCCACTTCCTGGCGGGTCATGCCGGCGATGGGCTCGTCCACCAGCAGCAGCCGGGGCTTCTGCATCAGCACCATGGCGATCTCCAGCCACTGTTTCTGGCCGTGGGAGAGGGCGCCGGCGAGCTGGTCTTTCTGCGCGAGCAGGCCGACGGTCTCCAGGGTTTGCGCCATCCAGTCGTACTGCTGGCCGGTGACCGGCTGCAGCAGCGTATGCCAGGTGCCCTTGGGGCCGGCCATGGCCAGCTCCAGGTTTTCCAGGGCGGTGTGCTCCGGGAACACGGTGGGTTTCTGGAACTTGCGGCCGATGCCGGCGGTGGCGATCTCGGTTTCGGTCATGCGCGTCAGGTCCATCGTCTGGCCGAAAAAGCAGCTGCCGGTGTCGGGCCGGGTCTTGCCGGTGATCACGTCCATCAGCGTGGATTTGCCGGCGCCGTTGGGGCCGATGATGCAGCGCAGCTCGCCGGGCTTGATGTAGAGCGTCAGGTCGTTGAGCGCCTTGAAGCCGTCGAAGCTGACGGTGATGTCTTCCATGTAGAGGATGTGCTTGCCGCCGGTGTCCAGCTGCCCCGGGCGCACCGGGCGGGTGCCCGGCCGNAGNGGGNCGAACACCTGGTCGCGGCGGAAGGTGTCACGCAGGCTCATGGTCGGCCTCCTTCTCGGCTGCGTCGGGTTGCCGTTTGCGTTTGAGCAGGCTCTTGGCCAGGCCCACCAGCCCCTGGGGCAGGAACACGGTGACCGCCACGAACAGGCCGCCCAGGGCGAACAGCCAGGCTTCCGGCATCACGCCGGTGAACACGGTCTTGCCGTAGTTCACCAGGATGGCGCCGATCACCGCGCCGTANAGCGTGGCGCGNCCGCCCACCGCCACCCACACCACCAGCTCGATGGAGTTGAGCGGCGAGAATTCGCCGGGGTTGATGATNCCCACCTGGGGCACGTAGAGNGCCCCGGCGATGCCGGCGAGTATCGCGCTGACGGTGAAGATCCACAGCTTGTAGTGCTCGGTGCGGTANCCCAGGAAGCGGGCGCGGGATTCCGCNTCGCGCACCGCCATCACGGTGCGGCCCAGGCGGGTGCCGGTGATCCAGCGGCTGAGNACGAAGGCGCCGCCCAGGGCCACCGCCGAGGCGACCAGCAGCGCCACCCGGGTGCTGTCCTCGCGCAGCGAGAAGCCGAGGATGTCCTTGAAGTCGGTGAGGCCGTTGTTGCCGCCGAAGCCCAGCTCGTTGCGGAAGAACGCCAGCATCAGCGCGTAGGTGAGNGCCTGGGTGATGATCGACAGATAGACGCCGGTGACCCGCGAGCGGAACGCCAGCCAGCCGAACACGAACGCCAGCACGCCGGGCACCAGCGCCACCATCAGCATGGCGAAGCCGAAGCTGTCGAAGCCGTGCCAGTACCAGGGCAGCTCCTCCCAGTTAAGGAACACCATGAAGTCCGGCAGNGTGGGGTGGCCNTAGACGCCCCGGTCGCCNATCTGGCGCATCAGGTACATGCCCATGGCGTAGCCGCCCAGGGCGAAGAAGGCGCCGTGGCCGAGGCTGAGGATGCCGCAGTAGCCCCACACCAGATCCAGCGCCAGGGCCAGCAGGGCGTAGCACAGGTACTTGCCCAGCAGGCTGACGGTATAGCTGCTCACGTGCAGACCGGACTCCGCCGGCACCAGCAGGTTGAGCAGNGCGACGATGAGCACCGCCCCGAACAGAATGCCCAGGAAGGTCTTGGCGGTGCGGTCGGTGAGCGCGGTGGTGAGATCCGAATGTCGCATTATTCCTCCGCGGCCCGGCCGCGCTGCGGGAACAGCCCGCGCGGTTTGCGTTGAATGAACAGGATGATGAACACCAGCACCATGATCTTGGCCAGCACGGCGCCGGCCATGGGCTCGATGATCTTGTTGGCGATGCCCAGGCTGAAGGCGGCGGTGAGGGTGCCCCACAGGTTNCCGACGCCGCCGAACACCACCACCATGAAGGAGTCGATGATGTAGGACTGGCCCAGGTTGGGGCCCACGTTGGTGAGCTGCGCCAGTGCCACCCCGGCGATACCGGCGATGCCGGAGCCNAGGCCGAAGGTGAGGGCGTTGACCCGTTCGCTGCGGATGCCCATGGCGCGGGCGGTGCCCCGGTTCTGGCTGACCGCGCGCACCTGCAGNCCCAGGCGNGTTTTCTTCAGCACCAGTTGCAGGGCGAAGAACACGATCAGCGCGAACACGATGATGTAGAGACGGTTATAGGTGAGCGAGAAGATCGGGTTNATCTGCAGNGCGCCGCTCATCCATTCCGGCGTGACCACGCTGCGGTTGAGCGGCGAGAAAATCACCCGCACCGCCTGCTGCAGAATCAGGCTGACGCCGAAGGTGGCGAGCAGGGTTTCCAGCGGTCGCCCGTAGAGNAANCGNATCACGCCGCGCTCGATGACGATGCCGACGANGGCGGACACCAGGAAGGCGGCGGGCAGCGCCACCAGCAGCGACCACTCGTGGCCGTCGGGNAAAATCTGCTGCACCACGAAGGTGGTGTAGGCGCCCAGCATGATCAGCTCGCCGTGGGCCATGTTGATCACGCCCATGACGCCGAAGGTGATNGCCAGGCCGATGGCGGCCAGCAGCAGCACCGAGCCCAGGCTGAGGCCGAAGAAAATGGTGTCGGCGGTTTCGTAGCGCTCGGTGCGCAGGTCGATTTTCTTCAGNGCGCGCTCGGCGGCGTTGCGTTCGGCGGCGGCGTCGCTCTGCGCCAGGCGGTCGCGCAGCACGTTGCGNACCGCCGGCTCCAGGCTGCCGGCCACCGCGTCGATGGCGTTCAGCCGTTCGTTGAGCTGGCTGGCCGGGTCGCGCAGCACGGCGATGTTCAGGGCNGTNTCGATGACGCCCTTGACCAGCGGGTTGGCCTCTTCCGCCTGGCGGGCGCGCAGCGCCTCCAGCACCACCGGGTCGGTGTTGCCCACCAGGCGCTGGGCCGCTTCCCGGCGGGCGAGCGGATTGGGGTTGGCCAGCGCGGTCACCGATTTCAGATCGCGGATCTGCTGCCGCAGCCGGTTGTTGATGATCACCGGCCGTGCGGCACGCGCCTCGGCGCTGCCCACGTCCTCTTCGCTGATCGGGTCGCGCAGGGCCCAGCCCTGTTCGCTCTGTTNGCCCAGCACAATGCGGTCGCCGGCCAGGTCGTGCAGNAGCTCGCGGTCGAGCAGGGCCTGCAGCAGCGCTTCGCCGNGCTCGTGGCCGGAGCGGGCGATGGTCTCAATGGCTTCGGCTTTGACATCGAAATCGCGGCTCTTGAACTTCGCTAATGACGCTCGCAGCGCTTCCTCCTTGGAAACGCCGGGCGCCACCGGGTCTTCGCCGTCGNGCGACGCCATCGTGGTCTGCCCGGCGTCGTCGGCCGGCGCGGCGCTGGTTTGCGCCACCGCCGTACCGCTCGCGCCGAGCAGCATAAAAATCAGTAGTAGAACCCTTGGCATGGTGGTCCCTCGGTTTGGTCCTGGCCTTCGCGGAGATAAAGGCGGGCCGGCGCACCGGCCCGCCGGGCGGGCATCACCCGCTGCTGCTTACTTGGCGGTCTGGGCGGTCTGGCCGCCGCAGGTTTTGGTTTTGGTGTTGTAGTTGCCGCAGTTGACCGGGTCGGTCCAGTCGGCGATCAGGTTCTTGGAGTCGGGCAGGTAGTCGGACCAGGCGTCGCCGGGCACCACGCCGTCGGTCTGCGAGACCACCGCGAACTGACCGTTGTCCTGGATTTCGCCGATCAGCACCGGCTTGGAGAGGTGGTGGTTCTTGTTCATCACCGCGGTGCCGCCGGTGAGGTTGGGGGTTTCCATGCCGATCATCGCCTTGGCCACTTTGTCCGTGTCGGTGGACTTGGCTTTCTCCACCGCTTTCACCCACATGTTGAAGCCGATGTAGGTGGCTTCCATGGGGTCGTTGGTGACGCGGTCGTCATCGCCGATGTAGTCGTGCCACTGCTCGATGAACTGGTTGTTTTCCGGGGTGTAGACGCTCTGGAAGTAGTTCCAGGCGGCCAGGTGGCCGACCAGCGGGCCGGTGTTGATGCCGGACAGTTCCTGCTCGCCCACGGAGAAGGCGATCACCGGAATGTCGGACGCGTCCATGCCCTGGTTGGAGAGCTCTTTGTAGAACGGCACGTTGGCGTCGCCGTTGATGGTGGAGACCACGGCGGTCTTCTTGCCTTCGCTGCCGAACTCCTTGATGCGCGACACGATGGACTGCCAGTCGGAGTGACCGAACGGGGTGTAGTTGATCATGATGTCGTCTTCGGCGATGCCCTTGGACTGCAGGTAGGCCTCAAGGATCTTGTTGGTGGTGCGCGGGTAGACGTAGTCGGTGCCGGCGAGCACGAAGCGCTCGATGCCCAGGTCGTCGAGCAGGTAGTCCACCGCCGGGATCGCCTGCTGGTTGGGCGCGGCGCCGGTATAGAACACGTTCTTGGAGGACTCCTCGCCTTCGTACTGCACCGGGTAGAACAGCAGGCCGTTGAGTTCTTCCACCACCGGCAGCACGGATTTACGCGACACCGAGGTCCAGCAGCCGAAGATCACGTCCACCTTGTCCTGGGTGATCAGCTGGCGGGCTTTCTCCGCGAACAGCGGCCAGTCGGAGGCGGGATCCACCACCACCGGCTCCAGCTTCTTGCCCATGACGCCGCCTTTTTCGTTCTGTTTTTCGATCATCATCAGCACCGTGTCTTTCAGTGTGGACTCACTGATCGCCATGGTGCCGGACAGGGAGTGCAGCACCCCCACCTTGATGGTGTCGGCGGCCATCACCAGGCCGCTGTAGGAGATGGCGCCGGCGGCGATGCACGCTTGCGCCAGACGTTTAAGACTGAGCTTTTTGGTCTTCATGGTGTTCCCCTTTCTCTTTTCCGATCCGTAAATGGTTAGGTCTCACTGGAAATTGTTATTGGCGGCCTCGGGCTCGCGGCCCTTGGCGCGCGCTTCGTGCAGCATGTGCAGCGTGATTTTTCTGACTTCGTTGCGGCTGGTTTCGATGTGCGCCTTGAGCATCATCAACGCCTGCTCGGTACGGTGATGGGCAATGGCGTCGAGAATGCGGCCGTGCTCGTCGTAGGTGGCGTCGACGCGCGGCGGCTTGGTGAAATCCAGGCGGCGGATAATGCGCAGCCGCTCGGTGAGGTCGTGATGGATGCGCGCCATTTCGGCGTTGCCGGCGGCCTCCACCAGGGTTTCGTGGAAGCGCTCGTCCAGGCCGGACAGGGTGCCCACGTCGCGCAGCCGTTCGGCGGGCGGCACCCGCCAGATGCGCATCAGNTCNTCGAGCAGGATNTCCGGCTGCTGCANNTCGCANAGCCGNCGCACCGCCGCGCACTCCAGCACGGTGCGCACGTCGTAGAGCTCNTCGANNTGCAGCNCGAAGTCGAACGGCTTCACCTGCCAGCCGCTGCGCTGCAGCACCTGCACATAGGTCTCGCGCTCCAGGCGGAACAGGGCTTCGCGGACCGGGGTGCGCGAGGCGCCCATGCGCTCGGCGATTTCGTTTTCGCTGAAGCGGTCGCCGGGCAGCAGCCGGAAATCGAAGATGTCTTTCTTCAACTGCCGGTAGATGCGCTCGGCCAGGTTTTCGCCACGGCCGCTCTTGAGCCCGATCTTCATGCCGCGCTCTCCGTGTCGATCACCACCACCGGGTCGCCGGCGTTGATCACGGTGCCGGGCTTGCAGTGCAGCCCGGTGACGGTGCCGGCGACGCCGGCGGTGATCTCGAACTCCATCTTCATGGCTTCCACGATCACCAGGGTCTGGCCGGCTTCCACGCTGGCGCCTTCTTCCACCAGCAGCTTCCAGACGTTGCCGCTGATCTCGGCGCTGACCAGGTGGCCGTCCACCTCGCCGATGTCGGCCTTGCTGCCCATCAACGCGGATTCGATCTGTTCGTCTTCGTTCTGCCAGCGGGTCACTTCTTCCCGGTAGGCGGCCTGCTGGTGCGCGCGGAAGGCTTCCATTTCCGGCTCGATGCTCTCCAGGAAGCGGCGGTGCTCGGCCAGGCTGAAGGTCTCCTCGGTGATCTCCACTTCCAGGCGCCCTTCGCGGAAGGCGTCGCGCATGCCGGCCAGTTCCTCTTCGCTCACCGGGTAGTAGCGCACCTGGTCGAAGAAGCGCAGCAGCCAGGGCTCGCCGGGCTGGAACTGGCGGTTCTTCAGGTGNTTGTTCCAGATCGGCAGGGTGNGNCCGATNAGCTGNTAGCCGCCCGGCGAGTCCATGCCGTAGATGCACATGTANACGCCGCCGATGCCCACCGTGCCCTCGGCGGTGTAGGTGCGCGCCGGGTTGTACTTGGAGGTCATCAGNCGGTGGCGCGGGTCCACCGGCACGGCGCAGGGCGCGCCCAGGTAGACGTCNCCNAGGCCCAGCACCATNTAGCTGGCCTTGAANACGATGTCCTTGACCTGNTCNGTGCTGTCCAGGCCGTTGATGCGGCGGATGAATTCCACGTTGTTGGGCAGCCAGGGCGCCTCCGAGCGGATNGTCTCCTGGTAGCGNTGCACCGCGTCCAGGGTGGCGCTGTCCTCAAACGCCAGCGGCAGGTGCAGCACCCGGGAGCGCACTTCCATGTCGTCCACGGAGCCGATCGCTTTTTCACGCTCCAGCAGCGCCTTCACCAGGCCGGCCTGNTCNANCANNCGCGAGTCNTAGTGCACCTGCAGGCTGCGCACNCCCGGNGANAGTTCCAGGATGCCGGGCACCGGCTCGGCTTTNAGGTTTTCCATNAGCGCGTGCACGCGCAGCCGCAGGGCCAGATCCAGCACGTTGTCGCCGTACTCGATGAGGATGTATTTGTCGCCGGCCTGGCGGTAGGTGATGCGCGGCACATGGCCGNCCGCGTCCAGCTCGGCGACCATGGTGGCGGAGGTGAACGCCGGATCGGTCGCGTCGTGGAGATCCGGCGACACCACCGGNACCGGCGCCAGCTTTTCGATAGCCGCGTCCTGGGCCTGTTCCAGCGCCAGNGCNTCGGCGAAGGNGANGGGCGTGAANCGGATGCTGTCGCCGGGCTTGAGCTGGCCCACTTTCCACAGCTCCGCCTTGGCGATGGTCACCGGGCAGACGAAGCCGCCCAGGCTNGGNCCGTCCTTGGTGAGGATCACCGGGAAGTCGCCGGTGAAGTTGATNGAGCCGATGGCGTATTCGTTGTCGTGCAGGTTGGACGGGTGCAGCCCGGCCTCGCCGCCGTCGGTGCGCGCCCAGCTCGGCTTGGGGCCCACCAGGCGGATGCCCAGGCGGTTGGAGTTGTAGTGCACCTGCCAGTCCGCTTCGAAGAACTGCTCGATGGCCTCTTCGGTGAAAAAGTCCGGCGCCCCGTGGGGGCCGTACAGCACTTTGATCTCCCACTGCTGCGGGTAGTCCGGAATCATCGCCTCGGAGGCCGGCGCCGGTTCATGCTCCGGTGCCGGCGTGGGGCAGCCGGCCAGTTGCGGCTGGCAGATCGACAGCACGTCGCCCTTGCGCAGGGTGCGGCCACCGTGGCCGCCGAACTGGCCGAGTACGAAGGTGGCCTTGCTGCCCAGGTAATCGGGCACGTCGATGCCGTTGCGCACGGCGATGTAGGTGCGGCAGCCGCTGGACGCCTTGCCGGTGGCCAGCGTCTGGCCGGCTTTCACCGGCACCGGCCGCCACATGGGTACCGGCTCGCCGTCCAGGGTGGCGTCGCAGGCGGCGCCAGTGAGCGCCACCACGGTGTCGCTGTGGAATTTGAGTGACGGGCCCACCAGTGTGGTTTCCAGGCCGGCGGCGCTGGCGTGGTTGCCGACGATGCGGTTGCCAAGCCGGAAGGCGTAGTCGTCCATCGGCCCGGACGGCGGCACGCCGATGTCCCANTAGCCGGCGCGGCCGGGGTAGTCCTGCACCGTGGTGTAGGTGCCCGGCTCCACCACCTCGAAGGCGGTGGGGNTGTACTGGAAGCTTTCCAGGTAGCGGGTGGAGACCTTGCCTNCCACNACNTTNGGGTCGATCAGAATGCGGCGCAGNTAATCCAGGTTGGTGGCGATGCCGGANAGNCGCGTGGCGGCCAGGGCGTCCTGCATTTTCTTCAGCGCCGCCGGGCGGTCGTCGCCGTGCACGATCACCTTGGCGAGCATCGGGTCGTAGTGCGGGCTCACCTGGGTGCCGGTGTCCACCCAGCCGTCCAGGCGGATNTCNTNNGGNAACGACACNTCGGTGAGTTCNCCGGGGCTGGGCTGGAAATCCTTGAGNGCGTCNTCNGCGTAGATGCGCACTTCCATGGCGTGGCCACGGCTCCGGTAGTCCGCGTCCAGCGGCGGTTGTTCGCCGCCGGCCAGCATCACCATCCAGGCCACCAGGTCGACGCCGAACACCGCNTCGGTGACGCCGTGCTCCACCTGCAGGCGGGTGTTCACTTCCAGGAAATAGAANTCGTCGCGCTCGTCGTCGTAGATGTATTCCACGGTGCCGGCGGACTGGTAGTTCACCGACTCGCCCAGGCGCACGGCGCTGGCGTGCAGTTTTTCCCGGGTGGCCTGGGGCAGGTTGGGGGCCGGGGTTTCCTCCACCACCTTCTGGTTGCGGCGCTGCAGGGAGCATTCGCGCTCGCCCAGGGCCAGCACCTTGCCGTTACCGTCGCCGAAGATCTGCACTTCCACATGGCGGGCGCGGGCCACGAAGCGTTCGATGAAGACGCCGCTGTCGGAGAAAAAGTTTTCCCCCATGCGCTTCACTGATTCGAACGCGTCCTCCAGTTCCTGTTCGTCGTTGCAGCGGCTCAGGCCGATGCCGCCGCCGCCGGCGGTGCTTTTCAGCATGATCGGATAACCGATCTCGGCGGCGGCGCTTTTTGCTTCGTCCAGGCTTTGCAGCAGACCGGTGCCCGGCGCCAGCGGCACGCCGGCGGCTTCCGCCAGGGCGCGCGCTTCGTGTTTGAGGCCGAAGCGGCGCAGCTGATCCGGGGTCGGGCCGATGAACCGGATGCCGGCTTCCGCGCAGGCTTCGGCGAAGTCCGCGTTCTCGGACAGAAAGCCGTAGCCGGGGATGATGCCCTGGGCGCCGGTGTCCTTGGCGGCCTGCAGAATCAGCTCGCCGCGCAGGTAACTCTCGGCGGCGGTCTGGCCGCCCAGCGCCACCGCTTCGTCGGCGGCGCCGACGTGCTGGCTGTTGCGGTCGGCGTCGGAGTACACCGCCACCGAGGCGATGCCCATCTGTTTGAGCGTGCGGCAGATGCGTACCGCGATCTCCCCCCGGTTGGCGATCAGAACTTTGCTCAGCCCTTTTTTATGCATTGCTCAAACCTCTTATGTAGTGCCTCCACCCCCCAAGGGCGGTTATGTCGGTGGCGTCGTCGATGGCCCAGCCTTCGCAGATGAAGCCTTTCACCTGACGGCCGTCCTCGGTTTCCAGCGTGCCGATGCCCAGCGGTGCCGGGATCAGCGCCACGAAGCTGCCGAATTCGCTGACCGGCAGCTTCCACAGTTCGATTTCGATGGCGGCGCCGTCGGCGCCCTTGATCAGTCCGGGCTTGGGCGGCGTGGTGTTGGCCAGGGCGTAGAGCCGGTAGCAGGGCGCGGTGTGGGTGCTTTCCAGCAGTACGGCGCCCCGGTCGGTGAGCTGGTGAATTGCAGCGGCACTGCCGGTGAGGTGGGCGCCCACCACCGCCACGGTGACCATGCCGTCGTCGCTGCCGGCTTCCGGCTCCGCCGGCGCGGGCAGGACGTTGTCGGTGGCGCCGGCCTTCCAGGGACGGTGGCGTTGCCAGCGGCGGCCGAACTCGGCCAGGGCGCCGTCCTGCCAGGCGGCGCCGATCAGGGTGATGCCCACCGGCAGGCCGTCGTCGCGGAAGCCGCCGGGCAGGGCCAGGGCGCACATATCCAGCAGGTTGACGAAGTTGGTCCAGGTGCCGAGCTGGCTGTTGAGCTTGACCGGTTCCTCGGCCACCGCCGCGCGGGTATAAATGCCCGGCGTGGAGGGCACTACCAGGGCGTCCACCCTGGCCATCAGTTGATCGGCCTCGCGGCGCAGGTCGGCCAGGCGGTACTGGGCGCGGAAGCCGTCGGCGGCGCTCATTTTCTTGGCGGGCAGAATCACATCGCGGATCACCGGCAGCAGCGCGTCTTTTTCAAGCAACGGCTCGGCCACCGTATAGCGTTCGGCGACCCAGGGGCCCTGGTAGAGCAGCTCCGCGGTTTCGCGCAGCACGCCGGTATCCAGCGGGATCAGTTCGGCGATTTCCGCCAGCTCTTCCAGGTGACGCTGCCAGGCGGCGGCGGCGCGCTGGTCGCCGAACCAGGGTGTCTCCTTGGGAATGCCGAGGCGTGGCCGCTCCGGCAGGGCGGCGGGCAGCGGCTGCGGCGCCGGGCGGGCGTAGCCGTCCAGCTCGTCGTAGCCACGGAACAGGTCGTAGACGCTTTGCGCGTCCTCGACGCTGAGCGCGAACACGCTGATGCAGTCCAGGGTGCGGCAGGCGGGCACCACGCCACGGGTGCTCATGCTGCCCTTGGTGGGCTTGAGGCCCACGGTGTTGGTGAACGCCGCCGGCACCCGGCCGGAGCCGGCGGTGTCGGTGCCCAGGGCGAACGGCACCAGGCCCAGGGAGACCACCGCCGCCGAGCCGGCGCTGGAGCCGCCGGAGATATAGTCCGGATTAAAAGGGTTGGGGACTTCGCCGTAGGGCGAGCGCACCCCCACCAGGCCGGTGGCCAGCTGATCCAGGTTGGTCTTGCCGACCAGAATGGCGCCGGCGTCGAGCAGCGCCTGCACCGCCGGCGCGGTTTCCTTGGCGGTGTAGGTGTAGGCGGGGCAGGCGGCGGTGGTGGGCAGGCTGCCCACGTCGATGTTGTCCTTCACCGCGAACGGCACGCCGTACAGCGGCAGGCTGGGATCACTGAGGCGCTCCGCCTGGGCCAGCAGGCTGGACTCGTCCAGCAGGTGGATCCAGAGGGCCCGCTCGCTGTCCTGTAGCTGAGCGGAGAGAGCTTTCATGGCCGATACCGGAGTGACGTTCTTCTTCCGGTAGGCGGCGCGCCATTGATCGATGGTCCAGCCAAGCACGATCGCATACCTCGTTGTATACCAGTGGGTATGCCGATCAGTGCAAGGCGGGTGCCAGCGTGGGGCGCGGTGTCTAAATCACTGAAAAAGAGGGTGTTTTTCGCTAGAGGGGGAAGGCCGGCAGAAGCGCCGGGCAGCGTCGGAATGCATCGTTGTGGGGCGTTTGCCCGATTGTTGGGCGTTTGGTGCCAGGAACGCGGCGCCTCCGGGGAGGCACCGGTTAATGCCGGGGCGTCGCGGGACGCCCCGGGCGGAGGCTTACTCGGAGACGGAATCTTCCAGGGTGGTGACGGGCTCCCAGATGCCGTCGGTCACTTTGGAAAGGATGATGTCGTTGCCGGCACGGTGGTTGTCGGCGCTCATCTTGATGTCCACGCCGGTGACCGGGTCGCTGAAGTCCAGGGACTCCATGGCCGCCAGGAAGGACTCGGTGGTCAGATCCGGGCCGGCCTTGCGCAGCGCTTCGATGGTCACTTCAGCGCCGACACGGCCGAGCACGGCGCCGCCGCTGGGCACGGAGCCATACTTCTCTTTGTACTGATCGGCCCACTCCTTGGCTTCCGGCACGTCCTTCATGCGGCTGACGATGTCCTGCCAGGGCGACACGCCGTAGAGGCCTTCGGTAACGCCACCGGGCGCGGCGGCCACGGCGGAGTGGAAACCGGCCTGGGACACCAGGAACTTCACGTCGTCCCAGCCCATCTGCTTGGCGGTGGCGACCACGGTGATGATCGGCCGGATTGGCAGCGCCACGCCCACCAGCTCGCAGCCGGCGTCACGCAGGCGCGCCAGGGTGCCGCTGAAGTCGCTTTCGTCCGGACGGTGGGAGCTGCTTTCCACCAGTTCCAGGGCGTCGTTCTCTTCGGCGGCGTCGTTCATGGCCTGGTTCACTTCTTCACCGAAGTCGGAAGGAATGTACATCACGCAGGCTTTTTCGATGTCGTACTCGTCGGCCATCCAGCTGGCGCCTTTGAGCACGCCTTCGTAGTAGCTGGGGCCGAACACGAAGCGGTGGGAGAAATCGCCTTCGGTTTCCATCGGCCGGGACAGCGCCAGCGGCAGGATGCTGGGCACGTTGTTGCTGTCCATCACCGGGAACGCCGCCAGGTTGTGGGGCGTGCCCAGGCTCATCAGCATGGCGAACACTTCATCCCGGGTGACCAGTTTGTTGACCGCCTGGGTGGCCTTGGGCACCTGGTAGGCGTGGTCCTCGACGATGTAGCGGATCTTGCGGCCATGGATGCCGCCTTCCGCGTTGACCTCGTCGAACATGTCGTTGGCCACCTGCACGGCGGGGGAGGAGAACGCCGCGAACACGCCGGACAGATCGTGCATGCCGCCCAGTCTGATCTCGGTGTCGGTGACGCCGCGAACCGGCTCGGCGGCCTTTTCGGTGGCTTTTTCTGCGGTTTTTTCTTCTTCCTTGGTGTCACTGCAACCCAGCAGGCTTACAGCGGCCAGGGCAGCCAGACAGAGCTTCTTCATGATGCACTCTCCTATCGTACGCGGACAATTAGTACATGGAATCGATCAGGTGTTTGTGTTTTTTCTCCACGAAGGATCGTTTCAACTTCATGGTGGCGGTCAGCTCCTCATCCTCGGCGGTGAGCAGCACATCGATCAGGCGGAAATACTTGATCTGTTCCACCTGGGCGAATTGTTTATTCACTTCATCGACAATGCCGCCGATCAAATCCAGCACTTCCTTGGCGCGGCACAGTGAAGCGAAGTTGGAGAACGGCACCTGGCGGTCCTGGGCGTACTTCTCCACGTTGTCCTGGTCGATCATGATCAGGCAGGTCAGGTATTTGCGTTTGTCGCCGATCACCACGGCGTCGGAAATATAGGGCGAGAACTTCAGCCGGCTCTCGATCTCCGCCGGGGTGATGTTCTTGCCGCCGGCGGTGATGATGATGTCCTTGAGGCGGCCGGTGATGGTGAGCATGCCGTCTTCCAGGCGGCCCACGTCGCCGGTGTGCAGCCAGCCGTCGCGGATGTCCTCGGCGGTTTTTTCCGGCTTGCGCCAGTAGCCGGCGAACACATGGCCGCCGCGCACCAGCACTTCGCCGTTGTCGGCGATGCGCACCTGGGTGCCGGGCAGGGGTTCGCCGACGCTGCCCACCTGTTCCCGCTCGCGGCTGTTGAGGGATACCACGCCGGTGGTCTCGGTCATGCCGTAGCCTTCATACAACGGCACGCCCAGGGCCTGGAACCAGCGGATCTGGTCCGGTGAAATGGGCGCGGCGCCGGTGGTGCCCCGGCGCAGCCGGGCCATGCCGATCAGGTCGCGCACATTGCGCAGCACCAGCAGGTTCCAGAAGTGGTAGCGCAGCGCGTTGAGCGGCGAACGCTGTTTCTCGCAGTGCCAGGCGTGGCCGGCGGCGAGGGCGCGGTCGAAGCACCAGCGCCCGAAGCCGGTGGCTTCGTCGCGCAGGGTCATCAGCGAGCTGTAGATCTTTTCCCACAGGCGCGGCACCGCGGCGAAGGTGTTGGGGGACACCTCGCGCAGGTTTTCGAACACGGTTTCCGGGCTCTCCGCGAAGTTCACGGTGCAGCCTTTGTAGATCGGCACTTCCACCGACACCAGCCGCTCGAGAATATGGCACAGCGGCAGGAAGCAGAGCTGATCGTCGTCTTCCCGGGCTTCCAGCAGCGCCTCGCCGGCGGCCAGCTGGAACAGCACGTTCTGGTGGCTGATCATGGCGCCCTTGGGCGCGCCGGTGGTGCCGGAGGTGTAGATCAGCATGCGGATGTCTTCGGGCCGGCTCCGCTCGATGCTGGCGCTGAACTGCTGTTCCGCGTCGGCGATGCTGTTGCCCAGTTCGTAGAGCTCGTCCAGGAACATCACCATGGGGTCCTGGAAATCCCGCAGGCCCTTGCGGTCGAAGACGATCACTTTTTTCAGGGTGGGCACCTGGTCGCGCACGGTCAGGTACTTGTCCAGCTGTTCGTCGTTTTCCACGAACAGGAAAGCGGAGCCGCTGTCGTTGACCAGGTAGGCGAGCTGCTCGGCGCTGTCGGTGGTGTAGACACCGTTGCTGATGCCGCCGGCGCCGGCGATGCCCAGATCACAGTAGAGCCATTCCTTGTTGTCCTCGCTGAGGATCGACACCGGCTGGCCCCGTTCCAGGCCCATGGACAGCAACGCCACGCCGATGGCGCGGGCGTGTTCGTAGTAGTCCCGCCAGCTGTAGCTCTGCCAGATGCCCAGGTTCTTTTCGCGGTGGGCGATGCGCTCGCCCCGCTCCAGGCACTGCTGGCGCCAGAGTTTGACCACGGTGTCGCAACCGTGGAGAAGGGTCGGAGTGGTTTCGGTTGCAGTCATCATCAGCGCCAGGTCTTCTTTCGTTTCCAGCGTTTTTCCGGTCGGTCATCCCCCGCCGACTGGCCCAGATAAAATTCTTGGATATCGTCACTGGCGAGCAGGTCCCGGGCGCTGCCGTCCATGACAATACGGCCGGTTTCCAGCACATAGCCGTGGTCGGCGGTGTTCAGAGCCACCCGCGCGTTCTGCTCCACCAGCAGCAGGGTCACGCCCTGTTCCTTATTGAGGCGGCGGATGATCTCGAAGATTTCCTGCACCAGCAGCGGCGACAGGCCCAGGGAGGGCTCGTCCAGCAGCATCAGCGACGGCCGCGACATCAGCCCGCGACCGATGGCCAACATCTGCTGCTGGCCGCCGGACAGGGTGCCGGCGGGCTGGTTGCGCCGCTCCAGCAGCATCGGGAAATAGTCATAGACCATTTCCATGTCGCGGCGGATCTCCGCTTTGTCGCGACGGGTATAGGCGCCCATGCTCAGGTTCTCTTCCACGCTGAGGAATGGGAACACCTCGCGGCCCTCGGGCACATGGGCGATGCCCTTGCGCACCAGCTTGTCCGGGTCGCTCCCTTGTATGAATTCACCGGCCAGGCAGATGGTGCCCTTGCGCGGCGACAGGGTGCCGGAGATGGTTTTCATCAGGGTGGTCTTGCCGGCGCCGTTGGCACCGAGAATGGCCACCACCTTGCCCTCGAAGACGTCGATGGACACGCCCCGCAGGGCCATCACCGGCCCGTAGAAGGCTTCCAGATTCTGTACTTGCAGCAGCGGGGAGGCGTCGCTCATGCGGTTTCCTCCGTGCCCAGATAGGCTTCGATCACCTTGGGGTCCGCCTGTACTTCGGCGGCGGTGCCCATGGCCAGCGGCCGGCCTTCCGCCACCGCCAGTACCCGGTTGGAGACGCGGGACACCAGGCTCATATCGTGCTCCACCATGAGGACCGTGAGGCCCAGATCTTTCTGCATATCCTCGATCCACCAGGCCATGTTCTGGGTCTCTTCCACGCTCAGGCCGGAGGCCGGCTCGTCGAGCAGAATCAGCTTGGGTTCGCTGGACAGGGCGCGGGCGATCTCCACCACCTTGCGCACCCCGTAGGGCAGGCCGGCGATCAGCTTGTCGCGGTAGGCGGCCAGGTCGAGAAAGTCGATCACTTCCTCCACCTGACGGCGGTGTTCGCGCTCGCTGCGGCGCACCTTGGGCAGGAAGAACAGCTCTTCGAACCAGCGCGTATCACGGCGGCAGTGGCGGCCGATCAGCAGGTTCTGCAGCACCGAGGAGTGATCGAACAGCTCGATATTCTGGAAGGTGCGCGCGATGCCCAGCCCGGCCACGTCNTGGGCCGGGCGGCCGGTGATGTCCTGGCCGTCGAANATGATCCGNCCGCCGCCGGGTTCATAGAGGCGGCTGATCAGATTGAAGATGGTGGACTTGCCGGCCCCGTTGGGNCCCACCAGGGTGAANACNTCGCCGGGNTCCACGTCGAAGCTGACGCCGTCCACGGCTTTCACGCCACCGAAGGAGATGGANAGNTCCTTAACCTGTAACAGACTCATCGTTGCCGCTCCGTTTTCAGGTAGGTGCGTGTGCGCCGGAACATGCCCTTGCGGTANAGCGGAAACAGCTGCAGCCAGGTGCGGACCTTGAACCAGACGCCGTACAGNCCGCGCGGNTCATAGATCACCATNAGCAGAATCAGCAGNGCGAACAGGGCNGTGTCCATGCCCGGGTAGGCGGCGATGGAAATGCCGGCGGTGTTGTTGAGGAAGTCGCGCAGCATGGCGATGCTCTGCGGCAGCAGNACCACCACGATGGCGCCGAAGAAGGCGCCGTGCACNGANCCNAGNCCGCCGATCACCACCTGCAGCAGCAGGGTGATGGAGATCAGCACCAGGAAGCTTTCGTAGTTCACCGCCTGGGCCAGNTGGGCGTANAGCGCCCCGGCCAGGCCGGTCATGGCGCAGGACAGGCCGAACGACAGCGTCTTGGCGCGGGCCACGTTCACCCCCAGGGCGCGGGCGGACACCTCGCTGTCGCGCACCGCCAGGAACGAGCGTCCGGAGGCGCTGCGCAGCAGATTCAGATAGCCCAGGGTGACGATCACCAGCACCGCCAGGCAGAGATAGTAGAAGGCCGCCGGGCTGGAGTAGCGATCGATCTTCAGCCCGAACAGGTCGATGGGCGGCGCGAACAGCCCGGCCACGCCGCCGGTGATCGGCTCGGCGATAATCGAGACGTCCTCGATGATGATGCTCAATGCCAGCGTGGCGATGGCCAGGTAGATACCGCTCATGCGCAGGATCGGTCGGGAGATGATCGCGCCCAGCACCCCGGAGGTGACGGCGCTGGCCAGCAGCGCGGGAATGAAATGCCAGCCGCGCATCATCAGCGCCAGGTTGGTGAAGGCGCCGATGGCCATGAAGGCGGCGTGCCCCAGGCTGACCTGGCCGGTATGGCCGCTGATCAGCATCAGGCCGAGACCCGCCAGGGACCAGATCAGCACCGCGGTCAGCTCGCCCAGGTAGTAGACGTCCAGCAGCCAGGGCGCGGCCAGCAGCAGCGCCACCAACAGGGCGTACTGAGCCAGGTGCCAGCGCCCTTCGAACAGGTTGATATCGTCGTCGTAGCGACTCTTGAAACGGTTACTCATGAGGGCCTACACCTTCTTCTGGCTGATCTGGGCGAACAGGCCGCCGGGGCGCAATACCAGCACCACCAGCATTAGCAGGTAGGGGGCGATCTGGCCGAACTCGGGCAGGAAGCGGCCGGCGAACGGTTCCACGATGCCCACCAGCAGGCCGCCCAGCAGGGCGCCGGGCAGCGAGCCCAGCCCGCCGATCACGGCGGCGGCGAACGCCTTGATGCCGAACAGCAGGCCCACGGAGGGCTCCACCGCGCCCTTGGCGGCGAACAGCACCCCGGCGATGGCCGCCACCACCCCGGACAGGGCCCAGACGATGGCGTTGATGCGCTTCACCGGGATGCCCATGTAGTAGGCCGCCATCTGGTTCTGGCTGCTGGCCTGCATGGCCACGCCCAGGCGGGTACGGGCAAAGAAGAAATAGAGGACCGTGGTCAGCGCCACGGTGGTAAGAATGATCAGTGCGTCGACCACCGGGATCATCAGCTCACCCAGCATCCACACCTGGCCGACGAAGGGCGTTTCCAGGGAGGTGGGATCGTGGCCCCAGATCACGCCGGCGAAAAAGCGCATCAGAAAGCCGAGCGCGATGGTGAGGATCACCATGGCGAACTGCGGCTGGCCGAAGATGGCGCGCAGCACGAAGCGGTCGAGCAGATAGCCGAACAGACCCAGGATCAGAGCGGCCAGCGTGATGCCGATCAGGAAGGGCAGATCCGCGTAGCTGGCGTTGATGAAGGTAATACCGAGAAAGGCCCCCAGCATCATCATGTCGCCCTGGGCGAAATTGACCGCTTCCGACGCCTTGTAGATCAAAACAAAACCCAGCGCCAACAGCCCGTAGATACAGCCGTTAGCTATCCCGCTGACCAGCAGCTGGAGTATATCCATGGTGCCTCTCTCCCGGGGCTTATTCTTGTTGGAGTTTTTTGTGTAATTACCCTGAGACTAGCCGAAGTTTTACATTCCCACCAGCAGGTAAAATGTAATCGCTTTAATTCGGTCATTGACAGGGCATGAGGCAATTCTTCGGGAGGGAAACAGAGGGATTTTAAGGCAATTTGGTGGACCCTTTTGGCGGNCCAAAAAAAAGCCCCGCCGGTTGGCGAGGCTTTCTTTTTTGCGTCTGGTGCCCGGAGACAGAATCGAACTGCCGACACGGGGATTTTCAATCCCCTGCTCTACCGACTGAGCTATCCGGGCGTTGGGCGCGTATTAAACCGACTCGACCCGGCCCCGTCAAGCGCGCTTGGCTATTGGTTGGCGTCTTTTGTGGGAGGAACGTAACCCTCTGCTTTTTCGACGCTTTCGTTGTTCAAAAAGCGATCACGTTGCTCGTCCAGAAAGGCCCTGGCGTCCGGGTCCATCACGTTCAGGTGCTTCTCGTTGATCAGCAGGGTCTGGTGCTGCAGCCACTCCTGCCAGGCCTGCCGGGACACGTTGTCGTAGATGTCCTGGCCCTTGGGGCCGGGGAAGGGCGGTTTTTCCAGGCCTTCCATATCCTGCTGGTACTTGCGGCAGAAGACGGTGTGGGTCATGACGGTGCACCTCCGATGCGGGTTAGAGCAGGCCGGCCTGACGCGGGCCGTGCAACTGCTCCAGTAGCTTTTTAACCGGTGCCGCCAGGCCCAGCTCACCGGGGTCGGCGGGACTGATCCAGCGGCCCCCGGCATCCTGCACACCGGCGCCGGTGGTGTCCACCCGGATCAGCAGCGGCTCGATGTCCAGGTGGAAGTGGCTGAAGGTGTGGCGGAAGGGGGGCAGCGCTTCCTGGTGGCGGGCGTCCAGACCCCGTTCGGCGAGGGCGCTGCTTTGCCGGTCCTGCGGCTCAAGCTGGGGAAAGCACCACAGGCCGCCCCAGATGCCGCTGGGCGGGCGGGGCTCCAGCCAGACGCGGCCGTCCGGGTGCTGCAGGATCAGCATGCGGGTCTGGCGCACCGGCTTCTCCTTGGCCGGCTTGCGGCCGGGGTAGTCCTGCGGGTTGCCGTCGGCGCGCGCTTGGCACCAGGCCGACACCGGACAGGCCGGGCAGTCCGGCCGCCGCCGGGTGCACAGGGTGGCGCCCAGGTCCATCACCGCCTGGGTGTAGTCCGCCAGCCGCCGGTCCGGGGTGTAGTGTTCGGCCAGTTCCCAGAGCCGGTTCTCCACCGGCTTCTTGCCGGGCCAGCCGGGCACCGCGTGCAGGCGGCTGAGCAGGCGTTTGACGTTGCCGTCGAGAATCGGCGCGCGCACGCCGCGGCTCTGCGCCAGGATGGCGCCGGCGGTGGAGCGGCCGATGCCGGGCAGGGTGGCCACTTCCTCCACGGTGTCCGGGAAGTCGCCACCGTATTCGTCCACCAGCTGGCGGGCGGCCTTGTGCAGGTTGCGGGCGCGGGCGTAATAGCCCAGGCCGGTCCACAGGTGCAGCACCTGGTCCGCGTCGGCGGCGGCCAGGGCGTGCACGTCGGGGAAGCTGTCCATGAAGCGCTGGAAATAGCCGATCACGGTGCTGACCTGGGTCTGCTGCAGCATGATCTCCGATACCCACACCCGGTAGGGCGTGCGCGGATGCTGCCAGGGCAGGTCCTGACGGCCGTGCTGGTCGTACCAAGCCAGCACGGCGTCGCTGAAGGTGGTGCGGTCGGGGGCGGTGCTCAACGGTTGAAGAACCCCTTGAGCTTGTCGCCCATCTCCTCCTGGATTTTTTCCTGGGCCTTCTGCTTGGCGGCGTTCTTCAGCACTTCCTCGGTGCTGTCGCCTTCCGCGTCGATGCCCAGTTTTTCCTTGAGCTTGCCCTTGGCCGCGTTGGTGGCCGCCTGCTGGGCGATCTTGGCGAAGCCTTCGCGGTCCGGGCCGCACCACTTGGCGGGGCTGCCGGCCAGGCTGCCCTGGCAGCGCAGCGGCCAGGTGACGTCCTCCAGGTATTTGCTGCCGCCCAGCTCCGGGGACTGCATGCCGATTTTCAGATCGAACTCCTGGGTCAGCATGTTCATCCAGCCGTTACCGGAGAGGGTGCCTTTATCCAGCTTGGCTTCCAGGCTGTCCAGGTTGGCCACCTGCTGGTTGAGGCTGGCCCTGGTGGTCAGATCGATGATCTTGGTGTCCTCGGACAGCGCCGCCGGCAGCTTGCCGGATTCCTGGTTGGGGATCAGCGCGCTGAGCCCCTGGAAGCGGCCCAGCATATCGTTCACGCCGCCCACCAGGGTGCCGTACAGGTTCAGACCGCGCACGGTGCCGTCGGCCAGGTTCATGCTGGCGTTGCCCTTGGCGGAATTGACCAGCGCTTTCTCGCTGTTGCCGGAGGCGCTGAAGTCCAGATCCATGGAGAAGATGCCCTTCGCCAGGTCCTTGTCCAGGGCCATGGCGACCACCGGCTGCAGCTGCATGCTGGATACGTTCTGCTTGAAGCTGATGCGCGGCGTGTTGCCGGACACGTCCAGGCGGCCGCTGGCGTTGAAGCCGCCCTGCAGGGTGTCGCCGGAGGCCTTGGTGAGGCGCAGCACCCCGTCCTTGGCATCGACGTTGAAGACGATGTTGCTGGCCTGGATGGTGTCGTAGTTCAGCTCGCCGATCTTGAGGCTGCCGTCGAGCAGCAGCGGGCGCAGGCTCTCCACCGGGATCAGCTCTGCTTCGGAGAGCTGGGCGGTGCCGCCTTCCTTGCCGCCGGTGCCGCCGCCGGCACCGCTGGCCGCGGCACTGTCTTCGTCATCGCTTTGCGGCGGCAGATAGCCGTCCAGGGTGATCTTGTCCAGGTTCAGATCGAACACGATCTTGCCGGTCTCCAGGTTTTCCAGGCCGGCCTTGCCGCTCAGGGTGCTGCTGTCCAGGGTCACCTTGAGCGGGTTGACCATGACGCTGTTGGCCGGGCCGTCCAGGGTGGCGCTCAGGGCCACCTTGCTGAGGGCGCTGTCGTCGCTGGTCTCGATGGGCTCCTCGCCGATCGCTTCCAGGGCCGCGTTGGCGTCGAACGGTTCGGTGTCGATCTGGCCGGCCACTTTCATCTCGCCGGTCAGGCCGGTGACGGTGGCGTTACCGGTGGTGCGGGTGCCGGCCGCTTCCAGCAGCAGGTCGGTGACCTGGGCGCGGTCCTCGTCCAGATTCACGTCCAGCTTCTGCTCCAGGTGCACGCTCACCGGGTTGGTGGTCATGCCGGCGATGTCCGCGTCCAGGGTCATCGGATCGAGCACGAAGTGGTTGTTCTCCAGGTCGGCGGCCAGGGTGGTCTCCAGGTTCAGGTCCACGCGCATGTCGCTCTGGTCCTGATAGCGCAGGGACATCTGCATCGGGAACGGCTCTTCCAGGCTCACGTCCTGGGCGTTGAAGTTGAAGTGCTCAACGCGGATGTCGGTGCCGTCGGTGGTGTTCCGGTAGCGGATCCGGCCGTCGGTGATGGCGACGCTGGGGATGGTCAGCGGGATGTCCATGCCGCCGCTCTCGGCGGGCTGCTCTTCCTCGGCGGGGGTGGTCTCCTCCTCGGCGCCGTCCTGCGGGCCGATCTTCTCCCAGTTGGCGCCGTCGGCGGTTTCCACCAGGTTCACTTCCAGGCCGTCCAGGGTGACGCCGTCCATTTCCACCTGGCCGAACAGCAGCGGCCACACCGCCACGCCGACGCTGGCGCTGTTGATGCCCGCGAACAGCTCTTCCTCGCCGGCGATACGCGCCTCGGTGCGACCCAGGCTGACGCCCAGCGACGGCCAGAACTGCCAGGCCAGATCGCCGGGAATCTCCAGATCCAGGTTGGCCTGGGTCATGGCCTGCTCACGGATCTGCGGCTTGAAATCGTTCGGGTCGATCACCTGGGTGATCACGAACAGGGTCGCCGCCAGCAGGACCACCAGAGCGGCGATGACGATGAGGAAAATTTTGATCGCGCGTGCCATAGAACAGCTCTCCTTGCGCCCCGGGCCGAGGGCCGGGATTATAGCAATAGAATGTACCCAACCGAACGTGAAGACCGTGGCGGGGATCGACGGTTAGGAAACATGATAAAGCATGATAATAAGTATCGCTCTTCGGGGAGCCGGTTTTGTTAAAGTTCCGTAATATCCTGGTTTGCATGGGGTTGCTGTGGTGCGCGCTGGCCGGCGCCGAGCCGGTGGTGACGCCCCTGCCGGACCAGGAGCAGGTGGCCGTGGCCCGCGCCATGGAAGTGCTGGTGGACCCGGAAGGGCACTGGGATTTCAGCCAGGTGAGCAACCAGTTCTCAGGGCGCTTCGCCCGCAACACCGCCACCGAGCCCAATTTCGGTTTCACCAGCAGCACCATCTGGCTGCGCTTCACCCTGGACACCAGCCGTGTGCGGGGGCAGAGCTGGTACCTGGTGGAGCGCTACCCGATCCTCGACCATATCAGCCTGTTCGCGCCCACTGAAGACGGCGGCTACCGGCGGGTGGACCTGGGCGACACGCTGCCGTTCGACCAGCGCTTGATGGACCACCGGGCGTTTATCTTTCCGCTCGACACCGATCTGGCCGGCGCCAACACCTACTACGTGCGCGTCAGCGGCAAGGGCGCCATCAATTTGTCGCCCATGCTCTACAGCGCCGCCGGGCTGGTGGAGTACACCTACCGGGACATTCTGCTGTACGGGGTGTTCTACGGCTGTCTGCTGATCATGGTGGTCTACAACGCGCTGCTGGCGTTGTCGCTCAAGGAGCCGGTCTACCTGTATTTCGTGCTGTTCCTGGTGGGCATCACGGTGTTCAACCTGAACGTCAACGGCTTCGGGCTGCAGTTCGTGTGGCCGGAGGTGCCCCGGCTCAATGAGTACTACTGGCTGGGCATCTATATCTGCACGCCGGCGCTGGCCATGTATTCGCGCCACTTCCTCGGCCTCAAGCAGCGCTTCCCGCGCTATGACCGGGTGATCCGCCACTATCTGGCCGGTGTTGCCGTGCTGCTGGTGGTGCAGCTGCTGATCGCGCCGCCCTGGTCCTATTACCTGTCCACCCTGCTGGTGCTGATCACGGTGCTGCTGTTCAGCTGGCTGGGCTGGATGGTGTGGTCGCGGGGCTACCGGGCGGCGCGGCTGTATGTGGCGGCCTGGTGCGTGTTCCTGGTGCTGATTTTCTTCTTCGTGCTCGGCAACCTGGACTGGATCCCCTACGCCTCGGTGATCAGCATGCTGCCCCACCTCGGTGCCCTGTGGGTGGTGATGATGCTGTCCCTGGCGCTGGGCGACCGGATCCGCTTCCTGGAGCGTGAGCGCAACCAGCTGTTCCTGGAAGCGCGCGAGAACCTGGAGCGCCACGTGGAAGAAATCGAGCAGATGAACCGGGACAAATCCACGTTTCTGCAGTACGTCAGCCATGAGCTGAACACGCCGATCAACTGGATCGGCGCCGCCAACTCCCTGGACGACGGTGAAACCGGCGACGGCCGGAGCGATGTCTGGGCTCTGGTGCGCAAGGGGCAGCAGCGGCTGATGGGCATGGTCAGCACCTCGTTGCGCTACTTTGACCTGGCCGACCGCAGCACGCCGCCGCTGGTGGCCCGCTGCCGGCCCCTGTGGATGCTGGACGCGCTGCTCGCCACCCGGGCCCGGGCGCTGGAGAGCCAGGCGCTGAGGGTGGTGAACCGCATCTCGCCGAATCTGTACGTGCGCGCCAACGAGACCGAGCTGCAGGAGGTGCTGGCGATGGCCCTGGATAACGCCATCCGTTTCAGCCCGCCGGGCGGCGAGATCACCGTTACCAGNGAGGTGATGGTGGGCGAAGCGGAGCTGCGCATCCGCGACCGTGGCCGGGGCGCCGGCCCGGATCAGCTGGAGAGCCTGTTCGAGCCGTTCTTCGTGATGGGNTCGCGCCACCACGANGAGGGCTACGGCCTGTCACTGGCCATGGCGCGGGTGATGATCGAACAGGCCGGCGGCCGCATCTGGGCCGAAAGCGCCGGCCTNGATCGCGGCTTCACCNTGGTGATCCGATTGCCGCTGGCCTGATTTGTAGGAGCGGGCCCTGCCCGCGAAAGGGCGGTGTAACCGCCCGGCAGGATTCCAGNAACGGCTATTGGAAGCGCAATNTGTGAGGTCTCTGGCATCCTGCCGGCGGCTNTTGCCGCCTTTCGCGGGCGGGGCCCGCTCCCACAGGGAGGTCCCCAAGAGGCCTGAGGAGCTAGCGCCGGCATTTCTCCGGCAGNGTNAGNGCGCCGCCGTGGTGCTTCTCCAGCAGGCGCAGGAAGTCGCGCNCCACGCCGCGCCCGCGGGTGGCCGGGTGCACCACCATCCACGCCAGGGCGTCGCCGTCGAGCAGCGCCACCGCNACCGGCGCGCCGTTGAAATGGGCCGCCGCCACCGGGCGCCCGGCGTCCAGGGCCTGGCCCAGTTCGGCGGCGTAGTCCGGGTCGTCGCGCAACACTCTGCTGAAGCGTTGCGCCAGTTCCGCGTCGGGGGAATGAAATTCAAGACTGATCGGCATAGTGTCTCCGCTAACCGGTAAATGGCCGCCGCGCTGGTGAGGGGGCGCCGAGGGCCGTATAATACGGGGTTCCGTTTTCTGGAGGTACCGATGAGCGAACGCCGCGCCACCGTGGAGCGAAACACCCTGGAGACCCAGATTCGCGTCAGCGTGAATCTCGATGGCACCGGAGTGAGCAAGCTGGATACCGGCCTGCCGTTCCTGGAACACATGCTCGACCAGGTGGCCCGCCACGGTCTGATCGACCTGGACATTCAGGCCAAGGGCGACTTGCACATCGATGCCCATCACACGGTGGAGGACATCGGCATCACCCTGGGCCAGGCCCTGGCCCGGGCCTGGGGCGACAAGAAGGGGGTGCGCCGCTACGGCCACGCCTATGTGCCCCTGGACGAGGCCCTGTCACGGGTGGTGATCGACCTGTCCGGCCGCCCGGGCCTGGAAATGCACGTGGATTTCACCCGTGGCATGATCGGCGGGTTCGATGTGGACCTGTTTTACGAGTTTTTCCAGGGCCTGGTTAACCACGCCATGATTACCGTGCATATTGATAACCTGCGCGGCAAAAACGCCCACCACCAGGCCGAGACCGTGTTCAAGGCGTTCGGGCGCACCCTGCGCATGGCGGTGGAGCCGGATCCGCGCATGGACGGCGTGACCCCGAGCACTAAAGGCACGCTCACCGAAAACCCGTAATTAATTCGAGGCGCCCCATGAGCGAAACCGTGGCCGTAGTCGACTACGGCATGGGCAATCTCCATTCCGCCGGCAAAGCGCTGGAAAAGATGGCCGCCGACGGTCAGCGGATCGTGATCACCGGGGACCCGGAGCAGGTGCGCGCCGCCGACCGGGTGGTGTTCCCCGGCGTCGGCGCGATCCGCGACTGCATCAAGGTGATCACCGAAACCGGCCTGGACCGGGCCATTCTCGACGCCATCGACGCCTACAAGCCGGTGCTCGGCATCTGCGTGGGCATGCAGGCGATGATGGACTTCAGCGAAGAGAACGACGGCATCGACTGCCTGGGTGTGTTCTCCGGCCGGGTACGGTTTTTCGGCGCGCCCATGGGCGACACCGGGCGCCCGCTGAAGGTGCCGCACATGGGCTGGAACCAGGTGCAGCAGGTCAACGACCACCCGCTCTGGGCGGGCATCGCCGACAACAGCCGCTTCTACTTCGTGCACAGCTACTGCGCCACCGGAGTGCCCGAAGAGCAGATGGCCGGCCGCTGTGAGTACGGCCTGGCGTTCGCCGCCGCCGTCGCCAAGCGCAATGTGTTCGCGGTGCAGTTCCACCCGGAGAAGAGCGCCGACGCCGGCCTCAAGCTGCTGGAAAACTTTCTGCGCTGGCGGCCCTGAGCGCCGCGTCCTCCCATTTCAGCCTGTTAAACAAGCGAGATCGTCATGGAACTGATTCCCGCCATCGATTTGAAAGACGGCCACTGCGTACGCCTCAAGCAGGGCCGCATGGACGACGACACGGTGTTTTCCGAGGATCCGGTGGCGGTGGCCGACCACTGGGTGAAGCAGGGCGCGCGGCGCCTGCACCTGGTGGACCTGAACGGCGCCTTCGCCGGTGAGCCGGTGAACGGCGAGATCGTCAACGCCATNGCCCGCGCCCACCCGGGCCTGCCGATCCAGATCGGCGGCGGCATCCGCAGNGCCGAGACCATCCAGGCCTACCTGGACGCCGGCGTTCAGTGGGTGATCATCGGCACCAAGGCGGTGAAAGAGCCGCANTTCGTGCGCGACATGTGCAAGCNGTTCCCCGGCCACGTGATCGTCGGCCTGGACGCCAAGGACGGTAAAGTGGCCACCGACGGCTGGGCCGANGTCACCGANNTCGANGTGGTGGACCTGGCGCGCCAGTTCGAGCACGACGGCGTGGTGGCCATCGTCTACACCGACATCAGCCGTGACGGCATGCTGCAGGGCGTCAACGTGGAAGCCACCGAGCGGCTCGCCGAAGCGATCAGCATTCCGGTGATCGCCTCCGGCGGCATCACCGACATGGAAGACGTGCGCCGGCTGTGCGGGGCGCGCACCGTGGGCATCACNGGCGCCATCACCGGCCGCGCCATCTACGAGGGCACCCTGGATTTCGCCCAGGGCCAGGCCCTGGCCGACGAGCTGAAATCCAGGGGGCCGGCGATGTCCGGCACCACTGACAGCGGAGTGCGAAAGTGACACTAGCTAAGCGAATCATCCCCTGCCTGGACGTGGACGACGGCCGGGTGGTCAAGGGCGTGAAGTTCGTGGATATCCGCGACGCCGGCGACCCGGTGGAGGTGGCGCGCCGCTACAACGAGGCCGGCGCTGACGAGATCACCTTCCTGGACATCACCGCCAGCCACGAGGGCCGCGATACCACCCTGGAAATGGTCGAGCGCATGGCCAGCCAGGTGTTNATCCCGCTCACCGTGGGCGGCGGCGTGCGCACCATCCAGGACATCCGCAACCTGCTNAANGCCGGCGCCGACAAGGTGGGCATCAATTCGGCGGCGGTGAAAAACCCNGAGTTCGTGCGCGAGGCCGCCGAACGGTTCGGNTCCCAGTGCATCGTGGTGGCCATCGACGCCAAGAAGGTGAGCGGCGAAAGCGAAGCCAACCGCTGGGAGATCTTCACCCACGGCGGCCGCAACCCTACCGGCATCGACGCGGTGGAGTGGGCGCGCCGCATGACCGATTACGGCGCCGGCGAGATCCTGCTCACCAGCATGGACCGGGACGGCACCAAGAACGGCTTCGACATCGCCCTGACCCGCGNNATTTCCGACGCNGTGCCGGTGCCGGTGATCGCCTCCGGNGGCGTCGGCAACCTGCAGCACCTGGTGGACGGGGTGATCCAGGGCGGCGCNGANGCGGTGCTGGCGGCCTCGATCTTCCACTTCGGNGAGTACAGCATCGCCGAGGCCAAGCAGTACATGCACAGCGCCGGCATCGAGATGCGCCTGTGATACCGCCGGGGGCCTGACGTGCGGATCTGGATAGACGCGGACGCCTGTCCGGCGGTGATCCGCGACGTGCTGTTCCGCGCCGCCGACCGGCGCGCCATCGACACCACCCTGGTGGCTAACCATTTCATCCCCAAGCCGCGCTCGCCGCACCTCCGCGCGGTGCAGGTGGAAGCCGGCTTCGACCGCGCCGACGATTACATCGCCGAGCAGGTCCGGCCCGGCGACCTGGTGATCACCGGCGACATCCCGCTGGCCGCCCGGGTGGTGGAGAGCGGTGGCACCGCGCTCAACCCCCGTGGCACCCTTTACGACACCGAGAGCATCCGCGAACATCTCGGCCGCCGGGACTTCATGGAAGAGCTGCGCTCCGCCGGGGTGCAGACCGGTGGCCCGTCATCGCTGGGCAAAAGCGACGTCCAGACCTTCGCCAATGCGCTCGACCGCTTTATCGCGCGAGCCCGGTAACACCCCCGGCCAGGAAGGACCCATGCTGAAAATCTCCAACAATGTGACCATCCCCGAGTCCGAGATCGAGTGGCAGGCGATCCGCGCCCAGGGCGCCGGCGGCCAGAACGTCAACAAGGTGGCCTCCGCCGTGCACCTGCGTTTCGACATCCGTGCGTCGTCACTGCCGGAGTTCTATAAGGAGCGGCTGCTGGCCTGGTCCGACCGGCGCATCACCACCGAAGGGGTGGTGGTGATCAAGGCGCAGCGCTTCCGCACCCAGGAAAAGAACCTGGACGACGCCCTGGCGCGGCTGAAAGCGCTGATCCTGGACGCCACCGTGGAACGGAAAAAGCGCAAACCCACCAAGCCGTCCAAAGCCGCCAAGCGCAAGCGCATGGACAAGAAGACCCGCCACGGTCAGACCAAGGCGCTGCGCAAGCCGCCCATCGACGGCTGACCGGCAGGCGCTCTGTACAAGAGTCGCCGCCACGGACCCCGTAGGCTAAGCTCCTTGCGATAACAAAAAAGGAGCGCAGCATGGATCAGGCCAGTCTGGTTGAAATCGGTTTACCCGCCGCCCTGTTTCTCATCATGGTGGGCATGGGGCTCACCCTCACCCCCAAGGACTTCCGCGAAGTGTTGATCGCCCCCCGGGCCACTGTTTATGGCCTGGTGGCGCAGATCGTGCTGCTGCCGCTGGTGGGGGTGGGGCTGGCGATGACGTTGGACCTTTCGCCGGCGCTGGCGGTGGGGCTGGTGATCATCGCCGCCTGCCCGGGCGGCACCACTTCCAACCTGTTCGCCTTTCTCGGCCGTGGCGACGTGGCGCTGTCCATCGTGCTGACGGTGGCCGCCAGCCTGATTACGGTGGTGACCCTGCCGATGTTCACCAGCTGGGCCCTGGGCCACTTCCGTGACAGCGATTTGGTGCTGGAGCTGCCGGTGCTGCGCACCATTCTGACTCTGGTGGTGATCATTCTGGTGCCGGTGAGCATCGGCATGACCATCCGTCATTTCCGCCAGGATTGGGCGGTGAAGGGCGAAAAGCTGGTCAGCGTGTTCGGGCTGCTGGTGCTGGTGACGGTGATCGTGATGCTGCTGGTGGACCTGGGCGGAGAGGCGCTGGTGCTGCTGCGCCAGGGCGGCGCGGCGGTGATACTGCTCAACCTGATCGGCCTGGGGCTGGGCCTGTTCGGCGGCCGTCTGATCGGGCTGAGCCGGCCGCAGGCGTTCACCGTGGCCATNGAGCTGGGCATCAAGAACGGCACCCTGGGCCTGATGGTGACCCTNACCCTGCTGCAGTCGGACGCCATGTCCGTGCCGGCGGCGGTGTACGGGGTGATGATGTTCCTGTTCGGTTTCNTGATGATCGGCTATGCCCGCCTNACGGGCANCGGCCGGGCGCCGGTCACGTCCTGACCNGCGCNTTGNGGCGNGTTACTCCTNGCGGTCGGCGCGCCGCCGTTCCGCCAGGTTGATGCCCTTGAGGATCGAGAGCGCCTGGGACAGCGGGTAGTCGCGGCTGGCCAGGGGCTCNTCGCCNCCTTTCTCCAGCGCTTCNTTCTGCGCCTGNTTGAGCAGGTGGTGNGGCAGGTCCGCTTCGCGGGGGCGCTGGTCTTTCAGCAGCTCGACGCTGGACACCTGCACCGGGATATCCGGCTCGATGCCTTCCGCCTGAATCGAACGGCCGTCCGGCGTGTAGTAACGGGCGGTGGTCAGCTTCAGGGCGTTGTCGCCGCTGATCGGCAGCACCGTCTGCACCGAACCCTTGCCGAAGGTGCGGGTGCCCACCACCACGGCGCGTCCCTGGTCCTGCAGGGCGCCGGCGACGATCTCCGACGCCGAGGCGGAGCCGCCGTTGACCAGCACTACCAGGGGCAGGCCTTCGATCTCGTCGCCGGGGTTGGCTTTGTAGTCGTTGCGGCTCTCGCTCTCGCGGCCCTGGGTGTAGACGATCAGCCCGGAGTCGAGGAACAGGTCGCTGATTTCCACCGCGCCGCCGAGCACGCCGCCCGGATTGTTGCGCAGATCGAGGATCAGCCCGCTCAGCTCGCCCTCGGCTTTCAGTTCGTTGAGGGCTTTCTTGGCCTCGTGGCCGGTATTGTTCTGGAACTGGGAGATGCGCAGGTAGCCGTAGCCGGGTTCCAGCATGTCGCTTTTCACGCTTTCCACTTTGATGCGGTCACGCTTGAGCGTCACCGGGCGCGGCTTTTCGTCGCCGTCGCTGAGCACCGACAGGGTCACTTCCGAGCCCGCTTCGCCGCGCATCAGCTCCACCGCTTCCGCCAGGCTCAGGCCTTTGACGAAGGTGTCGTCGATCTTGAGGATCAGGTCGCCGGCCTGGATGTCGGCGCGGCTGGCCGGTGAATCGTCGATCGGCGAGACCACTTTGACGAAGCCGTCCTCCATGGTCACTTCCAGGCCCAGGCCGCCGAACTCGCCGCTGGTGGTGGATTGCAGATCCTCGAACTGGTCCGGGGTCAGGTAGGAGGAGTGCGGGTCCAGCTCCATCAACATGCCGCGGATCGCCGCCTGGATCAGCTCTTTCTCGTCCACGTCCTGCACATAGGCGCCGCGCACCCGCTCCAGCACTTCCGCGAAGGCGCGCAGCTCGGTGACCGGCACGCCGTCCTGGCGGGCCTGCTCATCGACTTCCGGGTCGGCGGCGCGGGTCGGCGGGGTGACGGACAGGGCGAGCAGCAGGGCGCCGGCGAGGGAGGTGCGGCGGAACAGCGGGTGAGACGTTTTCAGCATGTAATTCCCCAAACCAAGGGCGTTAGTCACTGCGGGCAATGGGCGGCAGTGTAACACGGCGGTCGCACCAGCGTGTCGGGTTCACCACCTTGCCCCGATTGCGGATTTCGAAGTACAGCGCGCTGCGGTTGTTGCCGCCGGACTGGCCGGCCAGGGCCAGGGTGTCGCCCACCGCGACCCACTCGCCCACATCGCGCAGCAGGCTTTGATTGTAGCCGTAAAGCGTCAGGTAGCCACCGCCATGGTCGACGATGGTGAGCAGGCCGTAGCCGCGCATCCAGTCGGCGAACACCACCCGGCCGGGGTGGATGGCGCGCACCGGCGTGCCCTCCTCGGCGGCCAGCACCACGCCCTCCCAGCGCAGTGCGCCTTCGCGGCTGGAGTTGAAGCTCGACAAGACTTCGCCGGGTACCGGCCAGGGCAGTTCGCCGGCCAGTTTGGCGAACGGCGTGCCGCGCTCGGCGGGGGCCACCTCCGGCATGCTGCGCTCCATCTCGGCGAGCAGCTTTTCCAGACGCTGCTGGTCGGCGCGCAGACGGTCGATGTCGCCGCCGCGCTGGTCCAGGGAGCGTTCCAGTTTGGCCAGGGTGGTTTCCCGTTCGCGGGCGGCCTGCTCCAGCTGTTCCTGGCTGCGCGCCAGCGCGGTGCGGCGGTCCAGCAGGTCGGCGCGGGCGTCGGCCACTTCCCGGGCCACCCGGCGCAGCTCCACCAGCTCGTCTTCCAGATCGGCCAGACGGTCGGTGCGGGCCCGTTGGAAATACTCCTGATAGCGCAGCAGGCGGGCGATCTGGTCCGGCTCCTGCTGGTTGAGCATCAGCTTGAGCCGCTCCTCGCGGCCGCTCTGGTAGCTGGCGCGCACCGTCTTCACCAGCCAGCGCAGCTGTACTTTCTTCTCCTCGGCCAGTTCCGCCTGCTCGGCCTCCAGCCGGGCCAGCCGGGACTCGGCCTGGCGGGCCTCGAGTTCCAGCCGGCGCCGTTCTCGGGTCAGCTCACCGACCCGGGTTTCCGCCTCGCGCAGTTCGCTCTGCACCGAGTCGCGCTGGCGGGCTTCTTTCCGCTGGGCCTCGGACAGCGCCTCGATGCGCTCCTTGAGCGCTTCCAGCTGCTGCTCGGAGGGCTCTTCGGCGGTCGCGCCGGCGCCGGCCAGCAGCAGCGCCGGCAAGAGCAGCAGCCTCAGTAATCGACAATGGGGTTTCGCGGGTTCCGTCATGGTGCCTTATCTTAACCGAGCGCTGGTGTGTATACTTGTCGCCGATTTTCCGCCGGCAGGAATGCAGTCATGGATCGTATCATCGAGTTCGCCACCAACCACTATATTCTGGTGTTCGCCTTCTTCGCGCTGTGGGGCGCGTTTTTCGTGATTGAGTCCCGCCGTGGCGGCAAGGCCATCACGCCGCAGTTCGCCACCAATCTGGTCAATCAGAAGGATGCGGTGATCGTGGACGTGCGCGCCGCCGACGAGTTCCGCGAGGGGCATATCCCGGGCAGTGTGAACATTCCCCAGAGCCAGGTCACGGACCGGATGGGCGAATTGGAAAAATATAAGGACAAGCCGCTGATTCTGACCTGCAAGATGGGCAATCAGGCGGCGCATCTGGGGCGCCAGCTGCGCAACAAGGGCTTNTCCGAGCTCTANCGNATNCAGGGCGGCNTCACCGCCTGGCGCAATGATAACCTGCCGGTGTCCAAGGGCTGATGGCGGACGTCACNCTTTACAGCACCGGCTGGTGCCCGTTTTGNGTNCGCGCCAAGCGNTTGNTGGCGGGCAAGNNCGCCCGNGTCCATGAGATCGACGTGGACCGGGAGCCGGAAGCNCGCCGGGANATGATGGCACGCAGCGGNCGCCGCACGGTGCCGCAGATATGGATCGGGGACCGCCACGTGGGCGGTTGCGATGAACTTTTCGCATTGGAGCGGNCGGGCGAACTGGACGACCTGCTNGCCGGATGACGGAACCGAACAACGGAGACAATCATGGCCGANGAACAGAAAAANACCTTCCAGTTGCAGCGCGTCTACCTTAAGGACGCCTCGTTCGAGTGCCCGGGGGCGCCGGANATCTTCCTGCAGGAGTGGAAGCCGAAGATGAACGTGCAGCTGAACAACGGCGCACGCCGCATCGGTGAAGGCACCGAGTACGAAGTGGAAGTGACGGTCACCGTCACCGCCAAGTCCGAGGACGAGCAGAAGACCTTCTATCTGGCCGAAGTGAAGCAGGCGGGTATTTTCACCCTGGTCGGCATCGAGGGCGAGGAGCGCGATCAGCTGCTGGGCGCCTACTGCCCCAATGTACTGTTCCCCTACGCCCGCGAAGTGGTGTCCGACCTGGTCGCCAAGGGCTCCTTCCCGCAGATGATCCTGCAGCCGCTCAACTTCGATGCGCTCTACCAGCAGCAGCGCGAGAAGCAGCAGAGCGGCGACGGCGAGCCGTCCACCGTCCAGTAATCCACGGTTTCAGATCGCGCCGGGGTAGCCGAGCTGCCGCCAGGCTTCATAAAGCGTGATCGCCACCGCGTTACTGAGATTCAGACTGCGGCTGTTGGCGCCCATCGGCAGCCGCAGCCGCTGCTCCGGCGCCAGCCCTTCCAGGATNTGGGCGGGCAGGCCCCGGGTTTCCGGNCCGAACAGCAGCACATCCCCGTCCNGAAACCNTACCTGGCTGGGCGCCGGNCCGCCNTTGGTGGTCAGNGCGAACTGGCGCGCGGTGGGGTAGTCCCGGCAGAAGCTGGGGTAGTCCGGGTGCACGGTGACGTTGGCGTATTCNCTGTAGTCCAGCCCGGCGCGGCGCAGGCGCNNNTCATCCAGCTCGAAACCGAGCGGCTCGATCANATGCANGGCGGCGCCGGTGTTGGCNGCCAGGCGCATGATGTTGCCGGTGTTGGGCGGTATTTCCGGCTCGAACAGAGCAATATTCAGCATTCACGGATCCCGGGTTATAAAAGCGGGTAAATGGTAGCGTGTTGTCGACAGGGATGCGCGCAACAGAGGAGAGCCACCCATGAAGCGTGTCTACGAAGCCGGTGACGGNCTGGANGCGCACATGCTGGCCGGCTTGCTGGAGCAGTCCGGCATCGTTGCNCAGGTGCGTGGCGACATGCTGCAGGGCGCGGTGGGCGAGTTGCCCGCTTCCGGGTTGGCCAGCGTGTGGGTGAACGANGACGATGAGGCCCGCTCGCTGGANGTGATCGCCGACTACGAGGCCAGCCAGCCGCCGCCCTCCGGGCCGACGCTGCGTGAGCGCATCCGTGAGCCCGGTCGCGCCGAGACGGACAGTACCCGCGCCTTCCGCAAGGGGCTGCTGATCGGGATGTTTCTCGGCGCGGCCTTGATGGCCTGGCTGTTGTAGAACCCGGTGCTCACAAAAAAGGCCCCGAAAGGGGCCTTTTTCTTGTCCAACAGCCTTAGCGGCTGGCGCGTTTGCGCTCGGTCTCGGTGAGCAGCTTCTTGCGCAGGCGGATGTGGTTGGGGGTGATTTCCGCCAGTTCGTCGTCTTCGATGAAGTCCAGGGCCTGCTCCAGGCTGAAGCGTACCGGCGGGGTGAGAATCACGTTCTCATCGGTGCCGGAGGCGCGCATGTTGGTGAGCTGCTTGCCCTTGGTGGGGTTCACCACCAGGTCGTTGCCGCGGCTGTGGATGCCGATCAGCTGGCCTTCGTAGACTTCCACGTTGGGCTCGATCAGCATGCGGCCGCGCTCCTGCAGGTTGAACAGGGCGAACGCCAGCACCTTGCCTTTGACCATGGAGACCAGCACGCCGTTGTTGCGCTGGGCCATGTCGCCGGCCTTGAACTCACCGTAGTGGCTGAAGGTGCTGTTGAGGATGCCGGTGCCGGAGGTGAGCGTCAGGAACAGGCTGCGGAAGCCGATCAGGCCGCGGCTGGGCACGATGAAGGTGAGGCGCACCCGGCCCTTGCCGTCCGGCTCCATGTTGGTCATTTCGCCGCGGCGCAGGCCCAGTTGCTCCATGATGGCGCCCTGGTGCTGCTCTTCCACGTCGGCCATGACGTTTTCGTAGGGTTCCTGCTTCTTGCCGTCCACCTCGCGCACGATCACCTGCGGGCGGCCCACGGCCAGCTCGAAGCCTTCACGGCGCATGTTCTCGATCAGCACCGACAGGTGCAGCTCGCCACGGCCGGAGACACGGAACTGGTCGGCGCTGCCGGTCTCTTCCACGCGCAGGGCCACGTTGTGCTTGAGCTCCGCTTCCAGGCGCTCGCGGATCTGTCGGCTGGTGACGAACTTGCCGTCCTGGCCGGCGAACGGCGAGGTGTTGACGTGGAACACCATGCTCACGGTGGGCTCGTCCACGGTCAGCGGCGGCAGGGCTTCCACCTTGTTGGGGTCGCACAGGGTGTCGGAGATATCCAGCGGGTCCATGCCGGTGACGCAGACGATGTCGCCGGCGCCGGCTTCGGGCACGTCCACCCGGTCGAGGCCGTGGTAACCCATGATCTGCAGAATGCGGCCGTTACGCACCTTGCCTTCGCGGTCGATGATCTTGACCGTGGAGTTGGCTTTGATTTTGCCGCGCTTGATGCGGCCGATGCCGATCACGCCCAGGTAGCTGTTGTAGTCCAGGGAGGAGATCTGCATCTGGAACAGGCCGTCCTGCTCCACTTCCGGGGCCGGTACGCGGTCGATGATGGTCTGGAACAGGAAGGTCATGTCGTCGCCGAGCTGGTCCGCTTCCGGGCCGGCCACGCCGTTAAGGGCGGAGGCGTAGACCACCGGGAAGTCCAGCTGCTCGTCGCTGGCGCCGAGGGTGTCGAACAGGTCGAATACCTGGTCGATCACCCAGTCCGGGCGGGCGCCGGGGCGGTCCACCTTATTGACCACCACGATCGGCTTGAGGCCGGCGGCGAACGCCTTCTGGGTCACGAAGCGGGTTTGCGGCATGGGGCCGTCCACCGCGTCCACCAGCAGCAGCACCGAGTCCACCATGGACATCACCCGCTCCACCTCGCCGCCGAAGTCGGCGTGGCCGGGGGTGTCGACGATGTTGATCTGGTAGTCGCCGTACTTGAGGGCGGTGTTCTTGGAGAGGATGGTGATGCCCCGTTCCTTCTCCAGGTCGTTGGAGTCCATCACCCGTTCCACGTCGCCGGCGCGATCTCCCAGGGTGCCGGACTGTTGCAACAGCTTGTCCACCAGGGTGGTCTTGCCGTGGTCAACGTGGGCGATGATGGCGATATTGCGCAGGCGTTCAATCACAGAAATGGCTCCGTAGGGAAAAAAGTCGCTCTCCGTCCGTTGGCGGACCAGCGTGAAAATGGGTCCGAGACCGGCCGGAAGGGCCCGTGAAACGGAGTGGGAGGCGGATTAGGCGGCGCATTGTACAGCCCTTGTACCCACCGAAGCCACACGAAGGTGTGTCATGGCATAATGTGACCTGAGGCAAAGTTTTACTTTTGTTGCTCCGGTTGGCCTCTGACTGCCCTAGAATGTCGCAACCAAACACGGGTCAGCCGGTCTCAGCAGCGTGCGCCGAACGGCCGCACGGGCCGACGAACCGTTGGCGGGAGCCAGGGCTGGCTCCCGCCCCGTGGCGAAAGAATTGGAATAAGGCTGAATAATGCGTTCTGTGAAATTGCACGCCCGGCTGCTCGCCGCTTTTTTGTTGTTGCTNGGGGTCGGCAGTATTGCCTACCAGATATTGGTCCAGAANGTNCCGCTCACCGAGAGNGAGAGTGACCCGGTATGGGTGGTGGATGCCCAGGTCAGCTTCCAGGCCCGCAACAATACCCCGGTCAAGGCGCGCATGTACGTGCCGCCGCTGGAGAGCGGCTTCACCGCCCTGAACGAGAGCTTTATCTCCAACAACTACGGGGTCAACGTCAACCGGGAGAACGGCAACCGGGTGGTGACCTGGTCGGCGCGCCGCGCCGATGGGCGGCAGAACCTCTATTACCGGTTGATGCTCACCTCGCGCTTCGCCGAGCCGGCCACGGCGCCGGAGGACGGCCCCCAGTTCCGCGCCGCGCCACCGCTGGAGGGCCCGGAGCGGTTGGCCGCCGACGCGCTGCTGGCGCCGATTCGCCAGCACTCCGCCGACGTGGAGACCTTCGTCAGCGAGACCATCAAACGCGTCAATAACATGGAAAGCGACAACGTACGCCTGCTGCTCGGCGGCGACCGCAGCCCGGAGAACCGCGCCCGGGTGGTCGACCTGCTGCTGGCGGTGGCGCACATTCCCGCCGAGCCGGTGCATACCCTGGAGCTCAGCGAGAGCCGCGACCAGCAGCCGGAGCTGTGGCTGCGCACCTATAACGGCAAGAACTGGCTGTATTTCAATCCCCTGGACGGCCGCCAGGGGCTGCCGGACAACCGCCTGGTGTGGTGGAGCGGTAACAAACCGCTGCTGGCCCTGGAAGGCGCCCGCAACGCGGATGTGGATTTCGGCGTCCACCGCAATGAAATGAGCGCGCTGCAGCTGGCCCAGTCCCTGCGTTTCCAGGACCAGAGCAGCTTTATCGACTACTCCCTCTATGAGCTGCCGGTGCCCTCCCAGCAGCTGTTCCGTATTCTGATGATGATTCCGGTGGGCGTGCTGCTGGTGCTGCTGATCCGCTCCCTGGTCGGCATGGAGACCCTGGGCACCTTCACGCCGGTGCTGATCGCCCTGGCGTTCCGCGAAACCGAGGTGATCTGGGGCGTGCTGCTGTTCACCTTCATCACCGCCATCGGGCTGTCGGTGCGCGGCTATCTGGAGCACCTGAAGCTACAGTTGCTGGCGCGGCTGTCGATCGTGCTCACCTTCGTGGTGATCCTGATGGCGCTGATCAGCCTGGTGGGCTACAAGCTTGGGCTGTCCACCGGCCTGTCGGTGGCGCTGTTCCCGATGGTGATTCTGACCATGGTGATCGAGCGTATCTCGATCGTCTGGGAGGAGCGGGGCGGCGGCCAGTCGCTGAAGGTGGCCATCGGCACCCTGATCGCGGCGGTACTCTGCCATCTGCTGATGGTCTGGCAGCCGCTGGTGTACTTCGTGTTCACCTTCCCCGGTGTGCTGCTGGTGCTGGCGGCGGTGATGGTGCTGATGGGCCATTACCGGGGCTACCGCCTGGCGGAGCTGATGCGCTTCCGGGCGATGACCGATGAAGGTGGCCGCTGATGTTCGGGATCCGCACCTGGAGGGCCCTGCGCCGCCGTGGCGTGATGGGCATCAACCAGCGCAACGGCGACTATGTGCTGGCCTACAACGACCGGCGCCTGTATCCGCTGGTGGACGACAAGATACGCACCAAGAAGCTGGCCCTGGACGCCGGCATCCAGGTGCCGGACATGTACGGCATCATTGATACCGAGCAGGGCATCAGCAAGCTCCAGCACATCGTCGAGACCCACGGCGACTTCGTGATCAAGCCGGCCCAGGGCGCCGGCGGCGACGGCATCATGGTGATCTCGGACCGTTTCGAGGGCTACTACCGGGGCGCCTCCGGCCGAATGATCAGTCCCGAGGAGCTGGAGTTTCATATCTCCGGGATCATCTCCGGCATCTACTCCCTGGGCGGCCACCGCGACCGCGCCCTGATCGAGTACCGGGTGCGCTCCACCGACCTGTTCGACCGCATCAGCATCGGCGGCGTGCCGGACGTGCGCATCATCGTGCTCAAGGGCTACCCGGTGGCGGCCATGCTGCGCCTGCCCACCCGCCAGTCCGACGGCAAGGCCAACCTGCACCAGGGCGCCATCGGCGTGGGCGTGGACATCGCCACCGGCGTCACCCTGAGCGGCACCTGGCACAACCTGAAGATCGACCGGCACCCGGACACCGCCCACCCGGTGGCCGGCGTACAGATTCCCGACTGGGAAGCCTGCCTGGAGCTGGCGGCGCGCTGCTATGAGCTCACCGGCCTGGGTTATCTGGGTGTGGATCTGGTGATGGACAAGCACAAGGGCCCGTTGATGCTGGAGCTCAACGCCCGCCCCGGGCTGAATATTCAGATCGCCAACGACGACGGCCTGCTGCGCCGCTGCCGCATCGTGGAAGACCATCTGGACAGCCTGGAATGGAATCTGGAGCCGGTGGCCCGCCGTCTGATGCTCTCCAAGCGCGAGTTCGCCGTGGCCCGGCTGCCGGAAGCCCCCGAAGCGCCCTGACCCCGGCGCTTCGTCAACAAAGCGTGATTTGCTATACTCTGCCGCCCGTTTCCGACCATCTCCTTTAAAACAGGGCGAGTATCGTTATGTCCGAGGCAGTCGCACCCGTCACCCGACCCGGCGCCGACCCGCTGCAGCGCCGCGCCATCGCGCTGGTGTCCGGCGGGCTGGATTCCATGCTGGCGGTAAAAGTGATGCAGGAGCAGGGCATTCACGTGGAGGGGGTGAATTTCTTCACCGGCTTCTGCGTGGAGGGCCACACCCACGCGATCCGCAAGAAAGACAAGGACAAGAACAAGCGCAACAACGCCCTCTGGGTGGCCGAGGAGCTGGGCATCAAGCTGCACATCATTGATATCTCCGAGGAGTACAAGGATGTGGTGCTCAACCCCAAGCACGGCTACGGCGCCCACCTGAACCCCTGTCTGGACTGCAAGATCTTTATGGTCAACCAGGCCACGCTGATGCTGAACAAGGCCCGTGAGCTGGCCGGCGAGAAGGGCTTCGATTTCATCATCACCGGCGAGGTGGTGGGCCAGCGGCCCAAGAGCCAGCGCAAGGAGACCATGCCCATCATCAGCAGCGAGTCCGGCGCCGACGACCGCCTGCTGCGCCCGCTCAGCGCGCTCAACCTGCCCGAGACCCTGCCCGAGCGCGAAGGCTGGGTGGATCGTTCGCGGCTGCACGATTTCTCCGGCCGCAACCGCAAGCCGCAGATCGAGCTGGCCCGGCGTTTCGGCCTGGAGGACTACGCCCAGCCCTCCGGCGGCTGCTGCTTCCTGACCGACGAATCCTACTCCCGCAAGCTGGCCGATCTGTGGCAGGCCCGCAACGAGCGCCGCTACGAGCTGGACGACATCATGCTGCTGAAAGTGGGCCGGCATATCCGCCCGCAGCCGCACCTGAAGCTGATCATCAGCCGCGAGGAAGGCGAGAACCGCTTCCTGGAAGGCTACCGCTACCAGTTCACCAGCCTCACCACGGTGAGCTGCCCCGGCCCGCTGGCGCTGGTGGACGGGCGCTTTGAATCGGAAGCGGAGCTGGAACAGGCCGCCGCCATCGTGGCGCGCTACTCCAAGGGCCGCGGTGACGACACCGTCACCGTGGAAGTCAAAGAGCCCGGCGGCGTTGCCCGCGAGGTGCGCATAGCGCCGGCCCGGCCCGAAGACATTCCCAAGAACTGGCTGGTGGCTTGAACCGCGATGACCGACGAAACCCTTCACGAACTGGATGTGCGCCGCCAGCTGTGCCCCATTCCGGTGATCAAGACCCAGAACAAGGTCGCCGAACTGGCGCAGGGTGAGGTGCTGAGGGTAACCTGCACGGACCCGGGGGCGCTCAACGACATTCCCGCCTGGTGCCGAATCAATGGCCACGAGGTGCTGGCCACGGAGGAGGGCGACCTGGAGGTGGTGATCACCCTGCGGGTCGGCGAACCTTCCGTTGCACTCTAGTGGTGCACCAATACCAAGAAAGCACCGTTTCGGTGCATGATATCCGAATACAGGCGCGCTGATCGGGCTCAATACAGGCTGCTGCGCCAAAAAAGGGCTGGCACAGTATTTGCTGACCTATTGGCATGCAGGCCTAGTTGGCCGAGACTAACGGTTCTTCGCGCGGCCGCCCCCACGGCGGAGGCGAGTAGCCAGACACATACCCGTTCCAGGAGGATGCTCAACAATGTCTGAAAAGACGCTGAAACTGATTAAAGATAACGACGTGAAGTGGGTGGATCTGCGTTTTACCGACAGCCATGGTAAAGAGCAGCACGTGACCCTTCCCGTCGGCGAAATCGACGACGACTTCTTCCAGGACGGCAAGATGTTCGATGGTTCCTCCATCGCCGGTTGGAAAGGCATCAACGAATCCGACATGATTCTGCTGCCCGAAGACGAAACCGCCGTTCTCGACCCGTTCACCGACGTGGCCACGCTGAACCTGCGTTGCAACATCGTTGAGCCGACCACCATGCAGGGTTACGAGCGTGATCCGCGCTCCGTGGCGCTGCGCGCCGAGGAATACCTGAAGTCCACCGGTATCGCCGACACCGCCCTGTTCGGCCCGGAGCCGGAATTCTTCGTGTTCGATTCGGTACAGTGGAAGTCCGACATGTCCGGCGCCATGTACAACATCTACTCCGAAGAAGCGGCCTGGGTGTCCGCCGATGAGTTCGAGAAGAACAACATCGGTCACCGTCCCGGCGTCAAAGGCGGCTACTTCCCGGTACCCCCGGTGGACAGCCTGCACGACCTGCGTGGCGCCATGTGTTCCGCCATGGAGCAGATGGGCCTGGAAATCGAAGTGCACCACCACGAAGTGGGCACCGCGGGCCAGTGCGAGATCGGTGTGGGCGCCAACACCCTCACCAAGAAAGCCGACGAAGTGCAGATTCTCAAGTACTGCGTGCACAACGTGGCCCACGCCTACGGCAAGACCGCCACTTTCATGCCCAAGCCGCTGATCGGTGATAACGGTTCCGGTATGCACGTGCACATGTCCCTGGCGAAGGACGGCAAGAACCTGTTCGCCGGTGACGAGTACGCGGGCCTGTCCGAAGAGGCGCTGTTCTACATCGGTGGCGTGATCAAGCACGCCCGCGCCCTGAACGCCTTCACCAACGGTTCCACCAACTCCTACAAGCGTCTGGTGCCCGGCTTCGAAGCCCCGGTAATGCTGGCGTACTCCGCCCGTAACCGTTCTGCTTCGATCCGGATTCCGTGGGTGAGCAACCCGAAAGCGCGTCGTATCGAGACCCGCTTCCCGGATCCGTCCGCCAACCCGTACCTGTGCTTCGCGGCACTGATGATGGCCGGCCTGGACGGCATCAAGAACAAGATCCACCCGGGCGACGCCATGGACAAGGATCTCTACGATCTGCCGGCGGAAGAAGCCAAGGACATCCCCACCGTGGCGCACACCCTGACCATGGCGCTGGATGCCCTGGAAGCCGATCACGAGTTCCTGACCCAGGGCGACGTGTTCACCAAGGACATGCTGGAAGGCTACATCGAGCTCAAGCGCGGCGAAGTGGAGCGTCTGAACATGACCCCGCATCCGGTCGAGTTCGACATGTACTACAGCTGCTAAGCCTCACGGCGACCGCAGTCCCCGAAAAGCCCGGCCCTCGCGCCGGGCTTTTTTTGTTTTGGTGGGCAGCCCGTGTTGTGGCTCCGTAGCCGGTTCGGTCTCGGTGCCGATGTCCAGGACCCGCCGTGAATACGTCCCTGTAGGCTTGTGTTCGGCTCCCTGCCTCACACAGTCCTGGACATCGGCACCGAGACCGAACCTCCCGAGTGGTGCCAACTGGCCAACGAGGCTCTGAAGAGAGGTCCGACGCCAGCGATAACCCGGAACATCGGAACCTCACCCTGGAGCGTGTCTGTGTTATGCCCTTCCGGGACCCTGGAGAACAGGACGTTCGACAGGGAGTCTACAGGGACGTATTCACGACGTTCCCGGAAGGGCATAACACA